>FLNX01001883.1_pt1 | contig 34257 bp, 31 predicted proteins | sample 1140341 | NCBI WGS metagenome assembly FLNX01 (sample SAMEA3878208, study PRJEB12797) | bioreactor metagenome | biome: Moose rumen | place: Sweden | collected 2011-10 | reverse complement strand
GGCGGACGCCCGCCGATACCAAGAGGTTTATTTTACCACTTTAACACCGTTAACGACATAGATACCTGCGGGCAGAACATCGAAGTTCTCACCGAGGTATTTACCCACCATGTTGTAGATACCCTTCTGAGCCTTAACGGTTTCGATGGTCTCTACTGCGGTCGGCATCTTGCGAGCCGCAACGATTTGGAAACGAGCATCATTGGTCTCATTAGCAGACGCCGCAAAGGTGTACGTAGCACCTTCCTCAATGTTGATTTGAGCATTATTCTCAAGGTCTACGAGAGTTAGAGCATCACCTTGTACTTTCTCAAAACTTAAAGTATAAATACCGGCTTGAGCAGCATGATAACCAATAAGAGTGTTCGTCAAATCCGTACTACCATAGATGTCATAGTTCGTATTGGAAGAAACATAGAGGCTAAGCATTTCGTTTGCGTATTCAGACATATTGCGGTCTTCTGTATACGTATCAGATTGAAGAACAACAACACGGTCGTTATAGTTAGCACCAGTCATACGGATTACGGCTTTTGTCAGATTCTCATTGTTACTACGTTTCGGTGCAAGGTTCTCACCTGTCGCAGGATTCCAAACAAGATTACCATAGTCAAACACAATGTCTTTTGCTTCTCCATCATTATTAAACATAATTGGCTTCATAGGAGCAATGCTTTGACCATATTTATCATCATTAGAGTAACCTGTCCATTGGAGGTGATCAGCTTGTAACTCACAAACATAGAAACCATTACCTTTAGCTCCGGCAGTAGTTGCAGTCTCATAAAGAGCGTCCTCATCCATAATTCCAAGATAACCATTAGCAAAGGTAGTATAGTTATTAGCAGTGAGAGTACGAGTAACATCATTATTACCATTTACAGAACCCTTAAAAGTCATGGTCATAGGCGAAGATTGTGCGTTATTGCTAGTTACTGCATAAAAGCCAAAATCATTATTGATGGCCGTCGGAGCAATCTCGGGAGATTGGTTGATATAACCAAGCAAATCATAATCGTGACTCTCGTTATTCCAAGAATAAACAATCATAGCACGATTTGAAGGAGAGGCTGTTACGCTTTCTACTTGACCATTGTACATAGGCTGACCGAAGAAGTCAAATACGAAGTTAGAACCCGTTAAGTAAGAACCTGCAGTATATTTAACTGTAGCAAATGGGTGCGTGTTAGAAGTTGCCTCAGGAGTGATAAGGAGGATACCCCGAGTATTATTGGTAGCATCAGCCTCAACGACAATATTGTCAGAATTGAAGGCCACAATACCTGTTTCGCCGGTAACAACGAGCTTACCACCGGGTTCAACAACTATAACGGCATCATTGCCAAGAACTACTGTACCGGCTGATAAGGTCTTGCCGGCAGGAATAGTAACGGTCTGAGCATTGGAAATAGAGAGATAAGCACACACTACATCAGTCGTAAGGGTTTGACCATCACCATATTTCAATTTAACAATATCGGTCGACTGAATGTTTCCATCTAGCGTAGGATCATTTTCCCCCACAACAGTCGGTTCTGTCGCACCTTCGGGTTTCGGGGTCAAGGTTAATTTAACCTCACCGTTGTTATCCTCGGCAATAATAACGGAATTCGTATTCACATACTCCAAAATACTCTCATCTGTGAAGTTACCACCGGAAACAGTCACTGCATTATTATCCTTGAGAGCATCAGAACCGGCAATCACACCCAAGGCATCATCACTTGCCACGAAGGTACCACCGGTGATAGTAACGCCGCTAGTCTCAGAGGTATTAGCACCATTCTGATTGCCTTCATACACGGCATATCCATAGGTGGATGTTATTGTTGCGTTGTCAGAAACCTCTAAAGTGATTTCACCGACACGACCGCTTTGGGTGATCAATGTGATGGCACTACCGGCTGCAACACTACCACCACCATGGTTGTCGGCGCTTGTCTGTCCTTCGATGTTTTTATATGTACCGGTAGCAGTAATCACTGCATCTCCCTGCACCTTTACACCACCGGACTTAATGATTACGGCACTATTACCTGTCACATTTCCTTCAATAACAGTATTGCCATAACCGGAACAATAGATAGCAACTGCCTCAGCACCAAGTTCTGCAATGGTAGAACCTTGGTAGCAACTTACATAAGAGCCTGCAGCTATGTTAACTTTAGGAGGATTGATGGATTCTGGATCTCCTGTAACGAAACCATTAATCTTAACGCCATATTTATAACCATAAACAGTACCATTAACATTTACTGTAGCACCATATGAATGACCATAATCTACATTAAGATCTGCAGCATAGGCAGGAAGTGTGCTAACATGACTTCTAAATGTCGTTCCGTAGTCAATAGTGCTAAGGTCATTTTGGTTATTTCCCTTGGTAGTTGCTTCAAACAACTCTCCGCCAACATTGCTATTCTGACAGTCAATAGTAATTGCATTCTTCACGCTACTGTTAATATTGACAGATTCCCCTACTGTAAGAGTGGACCAGTCTGCTACATCCTCCCAGGCACCATATACCTTAATCGCATCGGAGGCAGAACTCGTAATGGTACCGGAACCCGTAATATTCAATGTGCCTTTGTAAATACGAATTCCGAATGAACCACAAGTAAGGGTCTTACCATTGAGATCCAAATTGATGATATCACCTGCGACATCGTGATTTGCATACAGATTCAAATCCTCATCCAATGTGATATTTTCTGTAAGTTTCAGGTCATGGGTTTCACCATTACCATAGTGATTGAAGGCCGCTTTTAGGGCATCTACCGTAGCGACATCAACCGCCTTCATGTTTGTGCTGATAAGTAACGCCGTTACCATCAGCAGAAAAGAATAAATCTTTTTCATACGTTTGTTAATAAAAATTAAATTGGTTAGTAAATAAGTTAATTTGTTAATAATAAGTTAATTTGTTTGTTGTTATTTTGTTTGTTGTTTCTTTCTTCACTTGCGGCATTATCTTACCGCGGACTATATAAACATTGTTTGTTGGTATATTGTTTGTTGTTTTGCTTTTTTCGAGGCAGCGAGAGGTCGAGCAACACATAGCCACCAATAGCCTTTTCTCAGGTGAACCATTGGTACACCTTATTATATATAAGAGACCCATAGGCACACAAAAAAAGCGTGGAGTCCTAACTCATCACGCTCACTAACAGGCTATTGGCGGCGCCCTAAACAACGCACAACAAGAGGAAATACCACGCCCTACCGTGTGTAAAGACATACACACGTATAGCGCGCCTTCTTCGACTTTGCCGTAGGTTGTTTCTGTGAATACGCCAATATTCGTTAGTGACCATGACAAAGCGTCAAAACGCTTTTTATCAATACGTTCTCCGCTTTTACATCTCGGAGCCTAAGATGTCCTCCTTAAGCCGGAGGAGGCTATCGTTTTATCCGCTGCGTGAAATCCGACCAATCTTCAACTTTAAAGGTCCTAATGTCACGCACTGATTTTCTAAACCAATCAATAGATTTCAGGGTCGTCATCGCGTCATATACCAAACCTATTCCATCTGTATCAGAGTTTGACAAATAAACACTGCCCTGTACCCAATAAAATCCTCTTTTGCTTAATAAACTCTTTATCTCTGAATAGGCATTGTTATACGGATCACCATATTCAGCACGTAAAGTGGCAATATCTAAATCAAACGAGATGGCGTACATAATCACATTGCTCTAAAATACTGTGAGCGATTGAAGTATATAATACCATTTACAAGCGCCTTGGCAGAGACGACAACACCATTAAACGGATTATTCTCCACATCGGTCACTTGACCGTCTAACCACTGGTTAGTGCCGGTTATATCCGGAGAAATCTGTACTTTATCACCAATCTTAAACGCCATATTCTCTTTTCGTTTATTTATCGTTGTAGTGACCATAGGCTTGGAGTACCAGTACCAACACTTCGGTCTCACGAATCTGATAAATCAATCTGTGCTTCTTCGTGATTCTTCTTGACCAACGACCTTCCGGTTCTCCCTTCAATAGTTCGGGATGCCCCGTGCCCGTCTTGGGATATTCCCTTAATTCCGGCAAAAAAGAATAATACACTTTCTTAAATGCCATCGGTTCATGGAGCTGCAACAGCTTCATATGTTCTTGCGCCTCAGGAGCAAATTCAATGTCATACATCCCTATGCAAACAATTTAGAGAACTCCTCAAACGTAATGTTATTAGGCAGTCTATAACACTCACCTCGTTCATGGGCAGCTATGCCTGCCCTCTGAATCCGTAAAGACTCCTCCTTCGTCATCAAGGTTGGGTCGTAGGTCATTTGCTTCGCCAAACGATGTAGGTACTTAGTAGCACGCTCTAGCAGCGACTCATCGTTGCTAATCTCCTGCAAGTATCCTTGCGCCGTCTCTAAGGTTACAGTTGTCTGGCTCATATCTTATTACTTTGCATTACAATATAAATACTCAGGCGAGATGTCTAATGCGCCGTTCATCCACGATACCGTCCACCCATCTAACTCGAAGTTCCTAAAGTTAGTCTCATCCTGCAGCGGAGCAAACAAGGGATGAGTACGAATATATTCCTTACCATCAAACACTTTTTCCTCACCCGTATTGAATGTCAACGCCAAGCGGTAATCACCCACATACTCCGCCCTATTTACCCACTGTAAGTTCATTAATCCAGAGGTTTGATGGTTATTATTTCCTTGCCGTTCTCCATGTTCTTCCAATTCTGGAGCAACTCATCTTTATGTAAATCATACCATTCGTAAACATAATTGAGCGCCCGTCTTGGCAGATTACCATTTATTTCTCCCGTGTTAATATCTATCGTAGCTCGATATTCATTATAACGCACATGAAAATGAGGAGGATTATGCTCCGAACTATACATCGTAATAATTATCCCATAAAAACGACTAATTTCCGGCATTATATCCACATTTTCTCAAAACACGTTGCAAAATTACAATAAAAAAACGACCTGTGCAAATTATTTTTCATTTTTTTATGTTTTTGCACACTTTTGGGACATTTAGAAGCTATCTGTACTTTATCAGCAATCTTAACTTGTTTATTTATCGCTGTAGTGACCATAGGCTGAAATGACCAAGACTATGACCTTCGCTTCAAAAATACGATACACCATTCGATGTTTCTTATTGATTCTTCTGGACCAACGACCTTCCGGTTCTCCCTTCAATAATTCGGGATGCCCCGTGCCGGTCTTGGGATGCTCCCGTAGTTCTTCTATAAAACCAACCGCCTTTCTAAAGGCAGACGGTTCACTTCTCTCCAAACGATTAAAGTCCGCCAAGGCCTCCGGTGTATATTCTACCTTATACATGATAATCCGCCCTGTAGCGATTTAGCATATCCATAAAGCTCTCCCCTGGGCGCTGTTCGTAGTATTCGCCGCGTTCGTATTGCGCCTCCGATTTATCCAATTTAGCAAAGTACTCCTCCTTCGTCATCAAGGTTGGGTCGTAGGTCATTTGCTTCACCAAACGATGTAGGTACTTAGTAGCACGCTCAAGCAGCGACTCGTCGTTGCTAATCTCCTGCAAGTATCCTTGCGCCGTCTCTAAGGTTACTGTTGTCTGGCTCATATCTTACATCTACCTCTCTTATTTCTACCTCCCCTCCCATTATGGGGATGGGTCGGGGGTGGGACTTCCCGATTTCGCTTGCAAAATTACAATAAAAAAACGACCTGTGCAAATTATTTTTCATTTTTTTCACTTTTGCCACTAAAAAACAAACAAAAACACTTTAAGTGCTGTAGATGCAACGCCGCGCTTACTGAGATGCAAAATGCAGAATGCAAGATGCAAAATGAGGGTAGTAGCCCACAAGATGAGGCAGCAGATGCAGTGCTATACGAGCCGCGGGGCGCGGTGCAGTAGAGTGCTGTAGATGCAACGCCGCGCGGGTGAAGTGTACACTTGTACTCGAAATCACGCGCACAAGGCAGCAGATGCAGTGCTATACAAGCCGCGGGGCGCGGTGCAGTAGAGTGCTGTAGATGCAACGCCGCGCGGGTGAAGTGTACGTCTGTACTCGAAATCGCGCGCACAAGGCAGCAGATGCAGTGCTATACAAGCCGCGGGGCGCGGTAGATATAGAGGGAGGCTAAGTTCCGGGCTTGTTGGTCAAGGTCGAGACCATAGCCGATAACGAACTGATGCGGAATGGTCATGGCGGGATAGTCGGGAGCGGCATCCGGATACTGAAGGGCATTTTGCTTGAAGAGGAAAGAGGTCACTTTCACCGACTTAGCACCCATTTGGTAGAGGCGGTTCTTGAGGTAATGCATGGACAGTCCCGTATCAATAATATCCTCCACAACAATCACATCGCGGTTCATGATATCTGCGGTCACGGGCACAGTTTCCTTGATGTCACCGGTGGTCTCGGTGCCGACATAGGAGCGTAGTTTGACGAAAGCAATCTCCGTTGGGATGGTGATTTTACGCAGTAAGTCGGCAGTGTAGATAAACGCACCGCTCAACACACTGAGGAACACGGGTCTCTTGTCCTTATAATCGCGGTTAATCTGCTCTGCTACTTGACTCACGAGGGAGTCTATTTGCTCGGGAGTCTTGTACTCCTCAAAGGTCATGGACTGTAGTTCAATGGTCTTCATCGATTTTGCGCCATATGGGCTATTGTCTAATTATCTGTATTTTTGTTCATCACAGTCCCCGAGGAGGCTGAGATAGGATTCGTATCTACTCAACGCGATGTCTCCGCGCATAACAGCCTCAGTGACAGCGCATCCGGGTTCATCTATATGGAGGCAGTTCCCGTACTTACAGGCTCTGCCGGTCTCAAAAATCTCGCGGAAATAGTGACTTATCTCCGTTTTGTTCATATCAACGGCACCAAAGCCCTTGATGCCCGGGATATCAATGATAAAGGCATCGGGTAGGGCGTACATCTCGGAGAAGGTGGTGGTGTGCATGCCCTTATGATGGGAGGTGGAAATAACTCCCGTTCGGGTCACCTCGTGCCCGAAGAGCGTGTTGAGGAGGGTCGATTTGCCGACGCCGGAGTTGCCGGCAAGAAGGGTGGTTTTGCCCTTCAGTAAGCGATGGTCGATGGGCAGTTTTCCGCCCTGCGGGCTATTGGCGATTGGCGATGTGAGAGAAATAGCGAGGGTTGGGTACCCGATTTTCTCGTACGTCTCCCGCAGAGCTTGCAGCGTCTCTGACTCTTCTTCGGAGAGGAGGTCTATCTTATTGAAGACCAAGATAGTCGGTACTCGATACGCCTCAGCCGTCGCCAAAAAGCGGTCAATAAAGGTGGTGCTTGTTTCGGGATGATGGAGTGTTACGAGCAGGAGGACTTGGTCAATGTTCGCCGCGAGGATATGTGCCTCTTTGCTGAGGTTGGTGGAACGGCGGATGATATAATTGCGTCGTTCCTCAATGGCTTTAATCCAATTGGTGCCATCGTCTTGTTGCTCAACCGTCACATAGTCGCCCACTGCCACAGGGTTGGTCGTTCGGAGGCCCTTAAGGCGCAGATTGCCTTTGATAGCGCAATCAAGGACACTACCTCCCTCTGTTCGAACGAGGTAGTGATTTCCGGTTGTTTTAGTGACTAAGGCCCGCATGCAGACTATACAGTCATGATCTCCTTTTCTTTCTTAGCGTAGATTTCGTCCATCTGCTTGATGTACTTATCGTGCAGTTTTTGGATATCCTCTTCGGCATCCTTCTCTGCGTCCTCGGGCAAGCCTTCCTTTTGGGCTTTCTTCAGTGCTTCGATGGCTTCGCGGCGTGCATTGCGAACAGAGACCTTGGCAGACTCGGTTTCGGCCTTGCATTGTTTCGCGAGTTCGCGACGACGCTCCTCGGTCAACGGCGGGATGATGAGCCGGATGACCTCTCCGTTGTTGTTGGGGGCCAAACCGATATTGGAGTTGATGATCGCCCTTTCAATCACGGCGAGCATGGACTTCTCCCACGGCTGAATCTGAATGGTTCGCGCATCGGGAGTGGTGATGGTGGACACATTGTTCAAGGGCGATTGAGCACCATAATAATCCACCTTAACGGCGTCTAAAATACGTGGGGATGCCTTGCCGGCACGGATATGTGCCAAGGCATCATCGAGGTACAGAACGGCAGCTTCCATACTATCGGTAGCAGCCTGCTTAATGTCTTTGGGGTCTTTCATAGATGCAAAATTGATTATTATAAGGTTACTTTTGTTCCGATGGGTTCGCCATCTATGACTTTCTTGAGGTTGCCTTTGGTGTCCATATCGAAGACATAGATGGGCATGTTGTTTTCCTTACACATGACGATGGCTGTGAGGTCCATGACCTTGAGTCCGCGCTCGAGGATCTCGTCATAGGTAATCTCGGAGAACTTAGTGGCAGCAGGGTTTGTTTCGGGGTTATCGCTATAGATACCATCTACGCGCGTACCCTTGAACATAATATCGCACTTAAGTTCAATCGCCCTTAGGGACGAAGCGGTATCGGTGGTGAAGAACGGATTGCCCGTTCCGCCGGCGACAATGACGATATTACCCTTATTGAGCAGTCGTTTGGCCTTGTCGGGGCTGTAGTAATCGCCGACCGGTTCCATTCTAACGGAGGTGAGCACACGGGCTTTCTTGCCCAAAGACTCTACCGCCGAACACAGCGCGAGCGAGTTGATGACGGTGGCGAGCATACCCATTTGGTCACCCTTGACGCGGTCAAAGCCCTTTTGGGCACCGCTCAGACCTCGAAAGATATTACCGCCACCAATGACGATGGCAATCTCAACACCCTTGTCCGACAACTCTGCTATCTGTTGGGCATAGTCGTTCAGTCGCTCAGGGTCAATACCGTAACCTTGATGACCCATTAAAGACTCACCCGAGAGTTTTAATAAAATTCGTTTGTACATGGTTTTATGTTGTGTTTATAGCTCAATTATACCAACTCGCGTACATGGCGTAGTTGTGGGCAATCTTCTCGTTCATTTCCTGCGTCTGCTCGGGTTCAACCTTCTTGATGAACTTAGCCGGTACCCCACCCCATAGTTCGTAGGGACCGATCTGAGTGTTCTTGAGCACCAACGCTCCGGCAGCCACGATGGCTCCTTGGCCGACATGAGCACCATCTAACAATGTGGCTCCCATGCCGATCAGCGCATAGTCATCCACATCCGCGCCATGTATCGTCACATTATGCCCCACGGACACATATTCGCCAAGCGTAATGGTCGATTTCTGATACAGGGTATGAAGCACCGACCCGTCTTGGATATTGCAGTGTTTCCCGATGGTGATGGTGTTCACATCACCCCGCAGAACGCAATTGAACCACAACGAGCAACCCTCACCGACCGTCACATCGCCTACTACGGTGGCATTATCTGCCATAAAAACATCATCAGCGATGTGAGGCGTGAGAATCTCTCCGTTACGATGGATAGTCTTAACCAACGCCATACTTACCGGGCATTGATGATTGCTGAGAACTTCTCTGCCACGAGAGAGGCACCACCTATCAGACCACCGTCCACATCAGGATTAGCGAACAACTCAGCAGCGTTCTTTTCGTTGCACGAACCGCCGTAGAGGATGGTTGTGTCATCCGCTACCGATTGACCATACTTCTCGGCAACAAGGCTACGGATGTATGCGTGCATCTCTTGCGCCTGCGCAGGCGTAGCGGTCAGACCGGTACCGATAGCCCAAACGGGCTCGTAAGCCAAAGTGATCTTCCCCCATTGGTCGGCTGTCAGGTTGAAGACAGAACCCTCTAATTGCTCTTTCACAACCTCGTTCTGCTTGCCGGCTTCGCGCTCTTCCTTCACCTCACCGATACAGAAGATAACCTTCAAGCCATTGGCGAGAGCCAACAGAACCTTCTCTTTCAGGATAGCAGCGTCCTCGTGGTAATACGCCCGACGCTCACTGTGACCCAAGATGCAGTACTCAGCACCTGTGGACTTAACCATCTCGGCACTGACCTCACCGGTATAAGCACCCTTCTCCTTGTCGGCACAGTTCTCGGCTGCAACCTGGATGGGGCTGTCTTTCAGCAACTCAGCCACACAAGCCAAGTGAATGAAAGGCGTACCGATAACAACGGCACAAGAGGGGTTCTTAACTGCTTCTTTTAACTCGGTAGCCAATGCTACACCTTCTTGCAGGTTCTTGTTCATCTTCCAGTTACCTGCGACCATTTTTGTTCTCATAATAGTATTATTTAAGTATTTGTCCTTGCACATCATAAACCCTGCCATTGCGGATAATCAAGAGATGTCCGTCCTCAATCACCTTCACAGCCGATAGGGGCAGCGCGGGCTCTCCGATACCCGACACGTCATCAAAAGCTACATGGATAGACTTGATATACATGGCTTTTTGGGTATTGGTGAAGCGAATCTCTATCGGTCCGCGTAGTCCCTGCGTATTGACAAAGGTATAGTCCGTCGCAGTACTGGTCAGGGAGACCTTTTCGCCGACCTGCTCATCGCCTATATAGACAGCTAATTGTCCGTCACCGGAACTCTCTTTTGCCGAATTGACCGTCACCGACGACACCTTACAAGTGTTGGTGTTCTCGGTCACAAAAGACGCACGAAGAGCGGCTACCGAATTAGAACCCATCTTGAAGCCCAAACCGCCCGAACTATCCCATGTGAACTTACCCTTCTCCATGGCTATCGTCCAGTCATAATCGCCAAAAGTGTTCGTCCCGATAACTGGCTTAAGAGTGTATTGGAACAGGTAGTTATAGTCGTCACACGCACTGTATGGCAGCAACTCATTCAACACAACGACATGACACACAGCCGTTTTGCCGCCATCGCGGGAAGTGAGAGTAATATCCGTTTCACCCGGTGCAACCCCTCTGACCACACCGGCACTACTGATAGTGGCAATGGTCTCATCGGCACTCGACCAACTGTAACTCTTGACCGTCGCGTCAGCCGGGTAAATAGTAGCACTCACACTGCTGCGCTCATCAATCCTAAGCGTCATAGTGGACGGAGTAATCTTGACTTGCGTCACATGTACCGTGTCTATCTCGTCGGGTTCCAAACCAATCAGGGCATCAATATAATGCCCGAACTCGTAATCGCCCGTCGAGCCATACGTAGCACCCATGGTTGACTTAATCACACTGAGGGGCGAATAACCATTGCCGATACCCGACCAACCGAAGTTGAAGTGGAAATTGCCGTCACTATCTCTGCCATCCACCACAAACGAGTGACCGGAAGCGTTGTCTAATCCGCCAGATATATCATAGCCTGCCATCAGAATCGGCCTGCCTGCCTCCAAATCAGCATTGAACGCTGCTTCAAACTCAGTCACAGCCGGTCCTTCATCCTCAGAGGAGGGATAACCGCTCTGCCGGTAGTAATCGTTATAATATTGCCCCATCTTGGTCCAATACGCCGTATAGTGATACCCGAAGTGCTTCTCTAAACCAAGCCCCATCGTGTCCAATAGCGCACCGCTGCCGCCTTCCTCATCACCTCCGAAATCCATATGGCAAGCCACTGCCACATGGTACATCAAACGCGCTACCTCATAGGCTTGAGCACTCGTGTAAGACCCTGTATAGGAGGGCTTCATCAACGCCCAGTTATAGGGCGCAATAGTGTCGTAATCAAGCGAAACAGATACGACCTCCCTATTGTTACGCCCAAACCAACTACTCCAACTGTTTCTTTTCGTGGCATACTCCCAACCGTAGGTCTCTACGCCGCCATTCGTTTGCTGAGGGTGTTTCCAGTACCGCAAGATCTGAGCGGCAGCCGTGGCAACGCAACCGGTGTAACTCCGCGTCTCATCAAGCGGGTCAATAGGACATAAGTTATTGAACGGGGCATCTTGATCCCACTTGATTCCTTCTATATCCAACATCGGCTCAATCGGCGTCACCGTCTGAACCGAACGACGCACAACGCTTGAGTCATTCACCGCCGAAAGGCGTTCTTGGAGGTACGCCATAAACCATGCGAAGGTCGGGTTCTGCATCGCTTCCGCATAACTGCCCTCATCGGAATAAAACAATACCTCTGCCGTCCTGTCATCGCCCGAAACAAGTACAAAACCGTCGGTCAACTTCTCATACACATAGTAAGCCGGCTCAGTCGTACCGAGCTTCGGCACGGTCTGAGTCAATTGGAGGGTCGCCTCTTCCGCCTTGTTAGCCGCTATCACGGCTGCCTGTCTAACAGGGCGTACTCCTGCCTGAGCACACAACACCATCCCCAATAACGCAAGAGTAATAATCTTTCTCATCATCTGTTCTTTAAGTTGTACTTATCTATTATCGTTCCTTCTTCCAGCACTATCACCCCTGGATTGGCTCGCACTATCGTCTTGAGCGTCACAGGATCGCAACTCAGGAACTTATCCATCCCTAAACCCATTTCCTCGCAGAACTGTTCGATATCCGCTTCGCCCGAACCGGTCACATAGTAACACGGCTCACCAAGTTGCCCCAATCGGTCTAAACATGTCCTATCCGTCTTGGCAAGGTCGTACATAATCACTAAGGTCACAGGCTCTTCGCTCTCCAAAATAGCGTATGTCATATCCTCATAATCCATCGTCATGAGTTCAAAATCGTGAATCGGCGGCTCGTAACCCTTCTTGACCAACACGGACTTTTGGTCCACAAAGGTCCAAGTGCTGTCGTTCTTCGGGTAGTTCTCCAGCGTAAACTCCTGTTCGACACCGTCTTTCTTATACACAAAAGTAATCTGATACGCATCCGCTTCAGCGTCCTCCGGGTATTCCATGAGCTCGGGGATATTATTGCCTATCTTATAAGGTCTAAAATCCTTCACCGGCAGGTGATTGAGAGTCCGGAACATGAAACCTAATGTCCCGCCTATCGTCAGTAAAGTGATACCCAATTCAAACGGCCAAGTCCAGAAAGGACGGGTATACTTCTTGGTTATCAGCAAGATAACGACTAACAGCATCAGCATTACATTCTTCCAGAAGGTCTGCCAATTCGTCAGTATCAACGCTTCACCAAAGCACCCGCAGTCGCTCACAGGATTAGTCAGCGCGATGTACAAGGTCAGCGGCGTCATCACGCAATAGAACGCCAAACTGATCCAACTCGTCCACTCCGTCTTGATATGCAACACCATGCACACACCTAACGTTAACTCAATCACAATCAGACAGAACGCTGCCGTCTCAGCCAAGGGCATCAACTCGGTGAAAAACCCGCCAAAGGCCTTCAGGTAATCTTCTATCTTGTAGGTCGTGCCTAACGGGTCAATGGCCTTCACCACACCCGAAAAGATAAACACCAAACCCAATAAGGTCCTGGCTATATGCGATATGACTGCTAATGTTTTTTTCATACTTGTTTTGTTTAATTTATGCCTATTGGGGACTTTGGACTCCCGAATTTACGAACTATCGGAGAACTACATGGTCTTTATCAGATAGAACACCGCATAGTTGAGCATATCGAAGTAGTTACCCTCACAGCCTTCACTGATAAGGGTCTGATTATCATGCGCAGCAATGCTCTTATTGCGGTTGATCTTCGTCAAAATAATGTCCGTCAAACTCTCCTTGTCCATCTCGCGCCAAGCCTCCCCATAGTCGTGGTTCTTCCGCAGCATCAGGTTCTTGGCCTCTTGGACATACGCGTCATAGAGCTCCGTCGCTCTCGCAGCGGTCATGTCGGTCGAGTCGCTGAAACCCTGACGCAGTTGGATAAGACCGATGACGCTGTAATTGACAATAGCCATGTACGCATCCTCAACCGACTCACCTACCATATTGACACCCGTCATCTCTATCTCGCGTATCCGCTTGGCTTTGATAAAAAGCTGGTCATTAACGGTCTGGGGACGCATAATCCGCCATGAAGGACCATAATCCTTCATCTTCAAGGTATAAATGCGACGGCACTTCGCTATCACACTATCATATGCTTCCGCTGTACTCATATCGTATTTTTTTACTAAAGGGCACTTCTCAAAATGGCTATATTCGGATTTAGAAGTTTATCTCCTCTAGGCTCACCAACCGTTGCTCACCACTCTGCATATCCTTGAGCATCACTTTGTTAGCCTCCATCTCATTACTCCCGACAATCGCCACAAAAGGTATCTGCTTCGTATCGGCATACCCCATCTGCTTCTTCATCTTGGCAACCTCAGGATATACCTCCACACGCATACCTCCGGCACGCAAGACCTTGGCACACCGCAGGGAATACTGCAGTTCCTCTTCCCCGAAACTAACAAACAGTACCTGCGTACCTGCCTGAGCCGCAGCAGGATAGAGATTGAGTTCATCTAACACATCGTATATCCTGTCTGCCCCGAACGAAATACCCACACCACTCACATGCGGCAGCCCGAAGATGCCCGTCAGGTTATCATACCGGCCACCTCCGGTGATACTACCCATCTGCACATCCAAGGCCTTCACCTCAAAAATCGCACCGGTGTAGTAATTCAGCCCTCGTGCCAAACACAAGTCCAATTCAAGCGGCAATTCCACTCCCGTCGCGCGGCAAAGACCCAAAATGGTTCGGGTCTCCGCCACACCCTTCATACCTATCTCGCTGTCTTGCAATAACGCAGCAATCTGATTGAGTTTCTCCTCATTGGTTCCCACGAGCCCCAAAATCGGTTGCAGTTTCGCTACCGCCGCATCACTCAGACCTCGCTCACGAAGCTCCGCATTCACTTTCTCAAGCCCGATCTTGTCCAACTTATCCATCGCTACAGTGATGTCCACAATCTTGTCCTCTGCCCCTATCGTCTCTGCAATTCCTGCCAATATCTTCCTGTTATTCAGGTGCAAGCAGACCCGCACACCAAAGCGACTATAGACTTCCTCCACAATCTGAATCAGTTCCAACTCGCTCACCAAAGACTCCGTCCCGATCACATCCACATCGCACTGATAAAACTCTCTGTATCTGCCTCTCTGGGGTCTGTCAGCACGCCAAACGGGCTGAATCTGAAACCTCTTGAACGGAAAAGCAATCTCCTCTCTGTGTTGCACCACATACCGCGCAAAAGGCACTGTCAGGTCGTAACGCAAACCCTTTTCCGGAGCCTCATGAACCTTCTCACCGCTGTTCTGAATACGGAACAACAACTTGTCACCCTCTTCCCCGTACTTGCCCATCAAGGTGGACATTAACTCCATCGACGGGGTCTCTATCTGCTCAAAACCGAACTTCTGAAACACCGACCTGATAGTATCAAAAATGTAATTCCTCCGAACCATCTCCACCGGCCCGAAATCCCTTGTTCCCTTTGGTATATTTGGTTTATTCATAATCGTTTATAGCTCTTCTATTTCCCGTGTATTTCTATTTCCATTCTCTTCTATTTCCCTGGTCTTTCTATATCATTTCCATTCCCCTTTGTTCCAATTTCCCTTCATTTCCATTTCCCTTTGTTCCGATTTCCCTTCATTTCCATTTCCATGGTCTTTCTATATCATTTCCATTCCCCTTTGTTCCAATTTCCCTTCATTTCCATTTCCCTTTGTTCCGATTTCCCTTCATTTCCATTTCCATGGTCTTTCTATATCATTTCCATTTCCATGGTCTTTCCACCCCGAGTGCCGATTATTCTACTCCCCCCCCTCTTCTCGAACTACTTTTGGTTTATTTCCGGCAGCCTATGCCTTCGCTGTCCTACCAAGAGCCTAACATAAGCCTAACATAAGCCTAACATAAAGCAAGGCTGAAGCCTGGCAGCATTATTATTCATCCCATTAAGATGGCTTTATAAACGTTCTCCGTTGCCCCAAGTTCACTCCTTACATACTCCAACGCCTTGGCTCCCATCGTCTCATGTTCCGCAAAAGCCCTATCAACCGCCGCCTCAAAACCCTTGTAATCCCGCACACTCTCCCCCGCTCCGGTGGACAAGATATTCCTTGCTTCGCGAAAACGCTGATAATTAGGCCCGAAAATCACCGGCACACCATACACTGCCGCCTCAATCGTGTTGTGGATGCCCACACCGAAACCGCCACCGATATAGGCTACTTGCCCATACCGATACAAGCTTGACAGCATACCCACCGTATCAATCACCAAGGTTCTTATCCCCGTCTCAACATACTGTTTTTCTTCACTATACCGCATCATTCGTCCCTCAAAGAGGTTAAAGATATAGTGCAGATGTTTATCGTCTATCTCATGGGGCACAAGTACCAACTTCACATCCTTATGCGTCGCCACATACTTTGCCAACAATACTTCATCCTTCGGCCAAGTGCTCCCCGCCACTATCACCCTCCGGCGACTCCGCACAGCATCATCATCCCCATTCTCAACGATTGGCGCCTCGCTCTCCCCTACTCTTCCTCCGCGTACGAAATCCCGTACAAACGCCACCTCTTTCGCCTGTTCCGCAATCGCACTCACCCTGTCAAACCGCGTATCACCCGACACCGTCACATTCGTAATGCCATGTTTCTCAAGCAGTTGTCGGCTATCGTCGTCTTGCACAAAAATCCCATCAAAGTTCTTCAGCAAGTTGAGATACCACCTGCCCCACGGTTGGAAAAACAACTGTCCGGGTCTGAAAATAGCACTCACACTATAAAGCGGAATACCTCTCTTGTGAATCTCCTTTAGGTACGCGGGCCAAAACTCATACTTGATAAATACCGCCATCTTGGGCTGAAAAGTGTCCAAGAACATCCTTACCCGTTTCTTCGTCGCAAAAGGCAGATACATCACCTTATCAACCTGGTCATAGTTCTTCCTCAACTCATAACCCGACGGACTAAAAAAGGTCAACAATATCTTTTCCTCTGGTCGCTCTGCCCTCAGTTTCTCTATAATCGGCCTGGCTTGCTCAAACTCCCCCACCGATGCCGCATGAAACCATACAGCCCCCTTCATCTTGCTATTCTCTTTTTCGCGCATCTCCCGCTGCCCCCGAACAATCAACCGGGCTTTTCGATGCCCGAACAAGGCAGCAAGCCGTATCAACAAAAAATATATCCACATACTTTACAATTTGGGCGGCAAAGATATACAAAAAAAACGACTTGTGCAAATTTAATTTACTTTTGCGCCCAAAATCCCATAAAACAATCCCTTTTTTCGTCATTATGCAATGCAAAATGCAAATAAATTTGCTTATATCAAAAAAAATCCGTACCTTTGCGCGCTAATTGTGGTGTTGTATGAACAAGTATGAAACGACGGCTGACTTGGACACTCATAGGACTATTGGCGTGCTCACTATGCCAAACACAAGCTTCTGAGTACGAAAAATTGCGCCCTAAAGGAGACACACTCCTTGTGCCCTACGAGGTCAAAGGAACAGACACACTCTACCTCGCATGCCTCAAAGAGGTCTTCATCTACCCGCCTATGCGCTTCAAAAACAAACAGCAAGAGCGGTTCTATTGGCGCACCGTGCGGGATGTCAAAAAGTGCCTGCCATATGCCAAAGAGATCGTCAAGGACATGGCTTACGCCGACTCCGAAATGGCGAAACTCACAACCGACAAGGAGCGCAAAACATGGTGGAGAAAGTTTGAAAAACAACTCTATAAGAAATACGAAAAGGACTTCCGCAATATGTATGCCTCACAGGGACGCATGCTCATGAAACTCCTCGACCGCGAAACCAACCGTACTAGCTACGAACTTATCAAACACTATAAGTCCAAAGCCGTTGCCAACTGGTGGCAGTTCGTCGCCAAACTCTTTAAGAACGACCTCAAAGAGGAGTATGACGGCAACGACAAAGACCGCATCACCGAACGCATCATCACACTCGTCGAAGCAGGAATGTTATAGAGAAAACAGGAATGTTATAAAAAAAATATACAATGGCAAATTTTCAAAAACTCACCCCTCGGAGCGAAGACTACTCCAAGTGGTACAACGAACTGGTTGTAAAAGCGGATCTCGCTGAGCAAAGCGCGGTACGTGGATGTATGGTTATCAAACCCTATGGCTACGCCGTCTGGGAACGCATCCAAGCAGAATTAGACAAACGCTTCAAAGAAAAAGGTGTCCAAAACGCCTACTTCCCCCTCCTAATCCCTAAGTCCTTCTTCAGCCGCGAAGCAGAGCATGTAGAGGGCTTCGCCAAAGAGTGCGCCGTCGTTACACACCACCGTCTGATGAACGACCCTAACGGCAACGGCGTGGTCGTGGACCCCGACGCCCGCCTTGAGGAGGAAATGATCATCCGCCCGACATCGGAGACCATCATCTGGTCCACCTATAAGAACTGGATATCCTCCTACCGCGACCTGCCTATCCTCTGCAACCAGTGGTGCAATGTCATGCGTTGGGAAATGCGTACACGCCTCTTCCTCCGTACCGCGGAGTTCCTCTGGCAAGAAGGACACACCGCCCACGCAACATCCGAGGAAGCCGAGGATTACGCCCGCCAAATGCTCGATGTCTATGCCGACTTTACCCGCAAGGTCATGGCACTGCCTGTCGTTCGGGGGGTCAAGAGCCCCAACGAGCGTTTCGCGGGTGCCCTCAATACCTATTGCATAGAAGCCATGATGCAGGACGGCAAGGCACTACAAGCAGGAACAAGCCACTTCCTCGGGCAGAACTTCGCCAAGTCTTTTGATGTGCAGTACCTCTCTAAGGAAAATAAATACGAGTATGTCTGGGCTACTTCTTGGGGCGTATCAACCCGTCTCATGGGAGCCCTCATCATGACACACTCGGATGACAACGGACTCGTTCTTCCCCCCGCACTCGCACCTATCCAGGTCGTTATTGTGCCTATCTTCAAGAAAGAAGCCGACCTCGCACCCATTATGGAGAAACTGAACCCGCTCGCCGACCGGCTCAAAGCCCTCGGTATCCGCGTGAAGGTCGACACACGAGACCAACTCACACCCGGCTTTAAGTTTGCGGATTATGAACTAAAAGGAGTGCCTGTCCGTATCGCTATGGGCGCACGCGACCTCGAGAACGGCACCATCGAAGTGGCTCGCCGCGACACTCTCACCAAGGAAACCATGCCTATCGACGGTATCGTGGAACATATCCAAAACCTGCTGGATACCGTTCAAGAGAACTGCTTCAAAAAAGCCATGGATTACCGCATAGCCAACACCCGCGAGTGCGACTCGTACGAGGAGTTCAAAGAGGAAATCAAGAAAGGCGGGTTCCTACTCTGCCACTGGGACGGCACACCCGAAACAGAAGAGCAGATTAAGGTCGACACCAAAGCCACTATTCGCTGCATACCCTTGGACGGCGAAATACCCGGTCACGATGTTACCACCCCCGGCAAATGTATGGTCACCGGCAAACCCTCCAAAGGCCGCGTCGTCTTCGCTATTGCCTATTAAACAAGAACTTTTGACTAATAACACGATGTACAACGAATATAAACAACTCAACCTCCCCGCTTTGAGCCAAGAAGTGCTCAACCTCTGGGAGAAAGAACATCTCTTCGAGAAATCGCAAGAACAAGGCCCTAAGGGCAAATTCATCTTCTTCGAGGGACCACCCTCTGCTAACGGCATGCCCGGTATCCACCATGTCCTCGCACGCACCATCAAGGACACGTTCTGCCGCTACAAAACCATGCAGGGCTACGAGGTGCACCGCAAAGCCGGATGGGACACACACGGACTGCCCGTGGAACTGGGGGTCGAGAAGAAACTGTGGATTACCAAGGAGGATATCGGCAAGAAAATCTCCGTTGACGACTACAACGCTGCGTGCCGCTCAGAGGTCATGAAGTACACCAAGGAGTGGACCGAACTAACCAAGCAAATGGGCTACTGGGTTGACCTCGACAACCCCTATGTCACCTACGACAACAAGTACATTGAGACCCTCTGGTACCTCCTCAAGGAACTCTACAAGAAAGGCTATCTCTATAAAGGTTATACCATCCAACCCTATTCGCCCATGGCGGGAACGGGGCTCAGTTCCCACGAACTCAATCAACCCGGTTGCTACCGCGATGTGAAGGACACTACCTGCACCGCCAAGTTCCGTCTGAAGAAGGACTCTTGCAGCAAAGTAGCCTTTCAGCGAAGCGGCCTTTCTTCTTTGAGCGAACAAAACGAGCAGTCTATTTACTTCCTCGCTTGGACCACCACCCCGTGGACCCTGCCTTCCAACACCGCGCTCTGCGTCGGAGAAAAGATTGAGTATGTAGCCGTCCAAGACCCCCTCTCCGTGGAAGAGGGACGGGGTGAGGTCATCTATATCCTCGCCAAGGCCTGCCTCGCCCACTTCGTCAAAGAGCTCGGCGAGACCCCCGCCATCCTTGCCTCCTTCAAGGGCAAAGACCTTGTCGGCTTACACTACGAACAACTCTTCCCGTGGGTGCGTCCTGTCGATTACAATAAAGAGACCAACACCATTACCGACCGCACGGCTGACGCTTTCCGCGTAATCGCAGGCGATTATGTCACTACTGACGAAGGAACGGGTATTGTCCATATCGCACCGACTTTTGGTGCCGACGATAAGCGCGTGGCTGATGCCGCAGGCATACCGGCCCTCTATATGATTAACCGCTTGGGCGAAACCCGCCCGATGGTGGATTTCAACGGCAAGTACTGGCTCCCCGCTGACCTCAACGAGGAGTTCAATGCCCGCTTCATCAACCACGAACACTACGACCAATGGGCAGGGCAATTCGTCAAAAACGCCTACGACAAAGACCACTTCTGGACGGATGGCAAGTACGACGAACTGAAAGCACTCAAGGAGGAAGACCTCAATATCCGTTTGTGCATGCTCATGAAGCAACTCCACACCGTCTTCAAAATTGAGAAACATACCCACTCCTACCCTCACTGCTGGCGAACGGACACGCCCATCATCTATTATCCCCTTGACTCGTGGTTCATTCGTTCCACCAAAGCCAAGGACCAAATGATTGCCCTCAATCAAACCATCAACTGGCAACCCGAATCAACTGGCACAGGTCGATTCGGGCAGTGGCTCAACAACCTCAACGACTGGAACCTCTCACGATCCCGTTACTGGGGCACACCACTACCCATCTGGCGTACCGAGGACGGACAAGAGGAAATCTGCATCGGCTCTATCGCCGAACTCTTTGCCGAAATAGACAAGTCCGTTGCCGCTGGCTTCATGACCGCCAACCCGTGGCCCAAACACAAGGCAGGCGACTATACCAAAGCCAATTACGACCCTGCTGTCATTGACCTGCACCGCCCCTATGTGGACAACATTGTGCTTGTATCACCTTCCGGTAAACCCATGCGTCGCGAACTGGACCTCATTGATGTATGGTTCGACTCAGGAGCTATGCCGTATGCCCAAAACCACTATCCCTTTGAGAATCCGGACGCACCCCGCACGGCCGACTTCATCTCAGAAGGTGTGGACCAAACCCGCGGATGGTTCTTTACACTCCACGCCATTCACACGATGATTGAAGGTACGGTTGCCTATAAGAATGTTATTTCCAATGGTTTAGTGCTCGACAAGAATGGCAACAAAATGTCCAAGCGGCTCGGCAATGCGGTTGACCCGTTCGGTGCCCTGCAGACCTATGGGGCTGATGCGGTGCGCTGGTACATGCTGACCAACTCCTCCCCATGGGAGAACCTCAAGTTCGACCCTGAAGGCGTTGACGAAATCCGCCGCAAGTTCTTTGGAACACTCTACAATACATACGGTTTCTTTGCACTCTACGCGAATGTGGATAACTGGACGTACCGGCGCTCAGCCGACGAACCAACGGCAAACACGAACAAGACCCTGCTCTTCACCGAGATTGACCGATGGATTCTCTCTCGCCTTAACTCCCTCATCAAGGAGGTTACGGAAGCCTATGACACCTACGAACCCACACACGCAGGACGAGCTATCTCCGACTTCGTGCAGGACGACCTATCCAATTGGTATGTACGCCTCAACCGCAAGCGTTTCTGGGGAGGAGAGATGAACGCGGATAAAGAGGCTGCCTACTACACCCTCTATACGTGTCTTAAAACCGTCGCACAACTCATGGCACCCAACGCCCCCTTCTATGCGGATAGATTATACCGTGACTTATGCGGTGAAACTGTCCACCTGAGCACATGGCCCATCGCCGACGAGAGCCTCATCGACAAGGTCTTGGAGAACCAAATGGCACTTGCCCAACAAACCACCTCCATGATTCTCTCCCTCCGTAAGAACGCACGGCTCAATGTCCGTCAACCCCTACAGAAGGCAGTTATTCCCGCGCCCGATAAGCAGACAGAAGAGGCTCTCCGCCACGTTGAGGACCTCATCCGTACAGAGGTGAACATCAAAGAACTGCAAATCGTTGACAAGAACGACACCTCCGTCCGACTCGTCAAGAAGATTAAACCCCGCTTCCCTGTGCTGGGTAAGAAGGTCGGCGCACAAATGAAACCCATCGCTTCCGCCATCAACGCTATGTCACAAGACGACATCGCCCGAATGGAACGCGACGGAGCGTTTGATCTGCAGCTTGCAACTTTTGACTTTCGACTTTCCCCTGAGGATGTTGAGATACTTACCGAGAACATGCCCGGCTGGCTCGTCATGAACGAAGGTTCCCTCACTGTTGCCCTCGACATCGAACTGACCGACGCCCTCCGAGAAGAAGGTATAGCCCGCGAACTCATCAACCGTATACAGAACCTCCGTAAGTCCTCAGGTCTGGAGGTCACCGACCGCATAGAGGTGCGCATTGAGGACACACCCGAGGTGCATAACGCCGTCCTGCACTTCAACGATTATATCGCCTCACAAGTGCTGGCACTGAAGCTCGAGTTGGCAGCAGCACCCCAAGGCGAAATGGTCGAACTGAACGGACAAAACATCCTCATCGCTATCAATAAAGCATCATGATTACACCTAATGGATAACTATATGAAAACGAAAATCCTACCCTTCATCCTCTGTGCCTTTGTGGCATGTGTTATGACCTCTTGTATATTCGGAGGCAGTAGTAGTTCCGAAATCGGCACACGCCAACAACTCATCGGGCACTGGCAAACTGCCACACCCACAACACCCGGACTGCATATGGTCTTCTATGACGAAACAGCCGAGGACGGGTACTGCTGGGGCAAGCAATGGGACGAGCGAGAAGGCTTTTACGAGTCCGACATCGTCTATCACGGCAACGGGTGGTTCTACTGGAAGAAAGGTCCTGACTACCTCCGTATGCGGCATATGATGAACCTCACACCCTCGGAGTCGGCTATTGACCAGACCATCTACTCCCTATCTGATAACAGGCTGTCCATCCAAGATGGTAGTCAGCGTATTTACTTAGAGAAAGTCACCCAATGAAAAAAGCACTTAAAATCTGCGGCATCACCCTTGCCTCACTCATAGGCGTGGTGCTCATCGCCGCAATCATCGCTTGCTCGGTGGTTCTCACCCCCAAGCGGCTCACGCCCATTGTCAACCGCGTGGTCGACTCACTACTGCTCTGCGAGCATCAACTCGACGAAGTAGACCTGACCATCTTCCGCACTTTCCCCCATGTGGGGGCACGCATCAAGGGACTCTATATCATCAACCCGATGGATGGTGCCCCATCGGACACGGTGCTCGCGGTACCCGAGTTAGTCGCCGCCGTGGATATAAAGAAGGCACTCAAGGGGGACATCTTCATTGAAAAACTGACCCTGCGTGATGCAGAAGGCAATGTGTATATCAATCAGGACGGTCTCAGCAATGTGGACATCCTGCGCCCTTCCACAGACACGATTCAAGAGCCCGAGGACACAACCACAGGCGACTGGCGACTCAACTCCATCGGTTGGCAGGGCACAATCGCCCTTAATGCAACCCACCTGCGCTTTGTGGACGAAAAAGACACTATCTCCGCCTGCATAGACGGGCTAAACCTGAACTTGACGGAAAAGAACACCGACGACCTCCTATCCTGCTGCTTAGAACTTGCTGCACCGCACATCACAGCGAGCATCAAGGAGGTTCCCTACGCCCAAGACCTCAGCCTGAGTCTCACACTGCCTATTCGGTTTGACAGCACCCTATACATAGACGGCACACAATTGGCACTCAATCAGTTCCAAGTGGCACTGGACGGTGCTATCAAGGTCGTGCAGTCCTGTTGTTGGACGGATAATCAGTATATCTGTGACCTCAACCTGCGCACCAACGATTGGCGCATCAGTGAGGTAATGGCACTTCTGCCCGCGCAATATGCCTCCCTCTGGCCCGAGGATATTCAGGCAGACGGTACACTCCGGCTCTCCGCCCACGCCTACGGGCAATATGACAGCGTCTCCCTCCCGCTCGTGGACGCGCATCTCGTGCTTACCGACGCGCAAGGGCAATACAAGCCGCTACCCTACTTCTTAGACGCTCTTGAGGCAGATATAGACGCTCACGCTAACCTCAATACGAAGAGCCTCACCACCGCCACTATCAATAAGCTCTACGCACACACCAAGCACTCCTCCTTGACTGCCCAAGGCACAGCGGTGGACATTCTCAAGGATGGTGACGCTTTTGAACTGGCTAACCCGCTCTGCGACCTGCAGGCGGACCTCAAGCTCAACCTCGCCGACGCGGAGCACTTTATCCACTCCGACTCACTCATGAACCAAGTTCTCGGCACCGCCAAGGGCACACTTAAAGCCAAAGCACGGCTGGACGACATCACTTCCCAACGCTGGGAGCGTATAAGCGGTAATGCCCGTCTTGCCCTTAAAGACCTTGATGTCATCTGGCAGGATAGTCTCTTGGCGCAAGCACAAGCACTTGACCTCGATCTCGCCTTGGGCAAGAAGGTAGTCGCCCGCAATCTCACGGCAGAGGGTAAGCTGCACTTCGATGCCCTGCATGCCCGACTGCTCAGCTCGAACATCGAGGCCGTTATCCCCTCCGGCACCCTGACGGGTAACGCTACCCTCAATCTGAGAGACACAACCGCTATACCCTCCCTCGCTTGCACCTTCGATCTCGCGGAGCTCACAGCCAACATGGACACAATCCACGCCCACCTCATGGCACCAAAGGGGCAAGCCTCACTCGCTCCCTCCAAGCGCGATGGCGCTAAACCCCGTTTAGAGGCAGCACTCGCAGCGACCACGCTGCAAGCCAATATGGGCAAGGAAATAGCCCTCTCCACCAATCAGTTCGACCTCTCTGCACGCGCGGTGTACAATAAGGATGCCGAGAACATGCTCCTCCAATGGAACCCACGCTTGCAGTTTAAACTTATCAACGGTGATGTCGATTATGCACCACTCGGCACAACCCTCGACATACCCCTTATCGACTTTACTTACTCCAATAGGGTCTTCCGGATAGACACCTCGCGTATTGACCTCGGCAACAGCGATTTCTCCTTGGCAGGCGAGATACGCAATGTCGGTAAGTGGCTCCGCGATGAGGGTGACCTGACGGGGGAGCTGAAGTTCACCTCAGAGGTTACTGATGTCAATGAGATTATGCGTATTGTCAACCGCTTTACTGCAGACGACGATAGCACCGCTACTGCCGCTCCTGAGCAGGTAGAGGCTACTCCCGCCGACACAACCGAGCAAGAACCCTTCATGGTGCCCAAGCACATGGATGTAGCCCTCCTCACCCATATCCGTACCGCGTACTTCGAGGATGAGGTGCTTGAGCACTTGGGCGGTAAACTCTATGTCAAGGAGGGTAAGCTCGTCTTGGAGGAAATGGGCTTTATCTGTGAGGCAGCTAAGATGCAACTCACTGCCCTCTACGAGTCTCCGCGACGCAATCACCTCTACGCAGGTATAGATTTCCACCTCATCGACATTGACATCCACAACCTCATCAGGATGATACCGCAAGTCGACTCGCTCGTACCCATGCTCCGCTCCTTCGAGGGGAAAGCTGAGTTCCATATCACGATGGAGAGTTACTTCACGAGCCAGTATAAGCCCAAAATATCCACACTCCGCGGGGCGTGCGATATAGAGGGTAAGGACCTTGTGCTGCTGGACAGCGAGACCTTTGAGAAGATCAGTAAGATACTCCTCTTCAGTCCCAAGCAGCGTAACCTCGTTGACTCCATTAATTGCCAAATGGCACTCTATAAGGACCGCTTGACGGTTTACCCGCTATGCCTCAGCATTGACAAGTACATGGCGGCAGTAGGAGGTAATCACAACCTCGATATGACCTTCGACTACCACGCCTCACTGCTCAAACCCGTCTGGCTCGGTGTGGATGTGGGCGGTAACTTCGACGACCTCAATATCAAGCTCGCCCCATGCCGCTATGCACAGGACTTTAGACCGGTCATCCATAAGGATAGAGAGTCCCAGTCCGCCGAACTAAGACGCCTCATTGCAGAGACCATTAAGAAGAACGTAAAAATAGAATAATCATGAAAACCCCTACTCGTATCACTTGTGCTGTAGCACTACTAACGCTGACATTTATGAGTTGTAACCGTGTTAACCCTTTGCTCGATACGCCTAACGAATATGGTATCGTAGCGATGGACAAGATTGAACTGAGTGACTACCTGCCCGCTTTCCGCGAGGCTATTCGTCAGAACAAAGCCGACATTGACGCTATCGTCACTAACCCTGCCGAACCGACCTTTGAGAACACCATTGTTGCCCTTGACCGCAGCGGTGCCCTACTGAACAGGGTGGAAGGTATCTTTTTCAATATCCTCGAAGCAGACGGCAATGACGAGATGGACGAAATAGCCAACACCATCAGCCCCGAACTGAGTGCTCTGGAGGATGGTATATTATTGAACGACAAGCTCTTCAGCCGTATCGCCCATGTCTATGACCAACGGTTTGACCTTGGTCTGACGCCCGAGCAGTTACGCCTCACCGAGGAGACCTACCGCTCGTTCGTGCAGAATGGTGCCAACCTCAGCCCTGAGAACAAAGCCCGTCTTGCTGAGATTAACCAAGAGTTGGCGCGGCTGAGTCTGCTCTTCGGACAAAATGTCGTAGCAGAAACCAATGCACCCGAGGCACAAGTGCTCATCACCGACGAAGCCGAGTTAGAGGGGCTGCCCGAGTCCGCCAAAGCCGCAGCGCGTGAAGAAGCCGAAGCAGCCGGCAAAGAGGGCTGGCTCTTCTCACCCAAACGCACCAGTTTCACACCTGTGCTGCAGTACTGCGCCAACCGTAACCTGCGTCACCAACTGCTCATGGCTTACACCACCCGCGGCAACCACGATAACGCGAACGACAACAAAACCGTCATCAACCAAACCATGCGTCTCCGTATTGAGAAAGCCCACCTCATGGGCTTCACCAATCCCGCTGACTATATTCTGCAGGACGCTATGGCTAAGAACGCTCATAACGCAGACGCTCTGCTCCAACAGGTCTGGGGACCGTCTCTCGCTGCCGCTAAACGCGAGGCATGGGAACTACAGAAGGTCATGGCGCATGACCTCGGACAAGACGACCGCCACTACGACTCCCAAGAGAAACTCCAACCATGGGATTGGTGGTACTATGCCGAGAAACTGCGCAAGGAGAAGTATGACCTCAACGAAGAGGAACTGAAGCCCTACTTTGAACTCAGCAATGTGCGTCGGGGGGTCTTCACCCTCGCCCACAACCTCTATGGGCTTAACTTTGAGCAAGTCTACAACCTGCCTGTCTACAATAAGGAGGTGGAGACCTTCCGTGTGACAGACGCTGACGGCGCACTTGTTGGCATACTCTATACCGACTACTTCCCTCGTGCCGGCAAACGCCCGGGTGCTTGGATGAACGATATCTGCCACCAGTATGTGGACGAGAATGGGGTAGATCATCGACCGGTTATCATCAATGTCGGTAACTTCAATAAACCAACCAAGGACAATCCGTCCCTACTCTCCATGGACGATGTAGAGACGCTCTTCCACGAGTTCGGTCATGCCCTTCACGGCTTGCAGAGCCGTGCGCACTACCGGTCGCTCGCAGGAACGAATGTGCCGCGCGACTTCGTGGAGATGCCCTCACAGTTCATGGAGAACTACTGCTACGAGCCGGAGGTACTCGCTACCTACGCTTTCCACTATCAGACAGGGGAACTCATGCCCGATAGCCTGATTCAGAAAATCATCGCAGCCAAGCAGTTCAATCAAGGCTTTGTTGAGACGGAACTGCTCAGTGCCTCTATCCTCGATATGGACTTCCACGAACTGACGGAGGCGGACACCATTGATGTGAACGCTTTTGAGGCAGCGTCCCTTAAGAAAATGGGCATGATACCTCAAATCATTGTGCGCTACCGTCCAACCTTCTATAACCACATCTTCACAACGGGTTATGAGGCAGGGTATTACAGTTACACATGGTCGGCAGTTTTAGACGCGGATGCTTTTGAGGCGTTCAAGGAGACAGGGGACATCTTCAACCCCGAGGTAGCAGCCCGCTTCAAACATATGTTGGAGCAGGGTGGTACGCGCGATGCCGCAGACCTCTACCGCGAGTTCCGCGGCAAAGAGCCCGACCCTACATACCTCCTAAAACGAAAGGGATTTATAGATTAACAAACCTCCAATAATAATCTTGAATCCTGCATTGTGCATCCTGCATCTTGAATCTTGCATCTTATGAACATCCCTCAAGTCCGCATCATCGACCGTTATCTCCCGTGGTTTCTGCTCGCAGTAGGAGTAGCGCTGTATGTCGGTTTGGGTTTCGTGCCGACACTCCATAACCTCTACTATTGGTTAGGTATCGTGCCTGTGCTGGGCTTAGAGGTGAGTTACCAGATCCTCAATAAGTTAGAGAAGTACCAGTACGAGGCGACGGTGCCGGCTTATCGGGTCTCCGTGCTACTCTCACTCTGTTCATACTGCCTGCCCGCACTGCTCTTGGTATTCCCCTGGCTGTGGGTGTACCTGTCCGTGCGGGTGGCGTATAAGGCACGCACGGTCTCTGCATCTATACTCGGTGTAACGACGGTGGCATTAGTAGCGGCAGGGCTCGTCATCGTTGGGTGGCTACCCAATGTCTGGGCGGAGATGTTCACCCTCAACTATGTCCGTGCACTCATCCCCGTCCTTATCTACGTCGCCTCCCGCCTTACCATCCACCTCGTCCGCCGCACACTACCGAGAAGATAAGGAACAATAAGGATACAAAGGCCATGCCCTCCGTCCCCCTTCCCGAACTACCCAAGGTGTAGAATAAATAGGTATAATCTACTGAACTCCTTGAATGGCAGACACCGTTTCAAGATAATCGAATTTACCTTGGCAGGTATTTTCCCCGTTTTTATAAACTTTCCATTTCAACTTTTGAGCATCCTCTTTTTTTGCCTCGCTCTTGGTGGTTACAAATTCGGTATATTTCCCTTCTTTCACTTCGCATCGCACAACATCCGGAGCTCCAACGACAGAAACATTAGGAATGTATTTGGCAAGTTCCTTTGATAGTTGAGAAGAAAAATTATCCTCTCCTTCAGCTGTATGACAACAGTGAACAACTACTACGAAGGGTTGATTTTCAGCATTGATAACATGATGAAAGGTGCCTTGCATAGACTTGATGATTAATTCCGCTGTTTCTGACGCATCCAGTTCCTGACCACCTATCCTGATACGATTTGAAGCTTCTCCGGTATCTTCGAAAACCAAGCCGTGTGCTGCAATATGATAGGTAGATACACTATTTTTAAAATAACTCTGCGCTATTTGATCAAAACTTTCTATTTCCCAATTTGACAAATCTTTGCCATCCATAATGGCACTATTATTTTTACTATGATTCATTTGCCATAAATATGGTGACTGTTTCCATAGACGAAAATCTTCCAATAATTTATCAACCGACACAAATGCAGATCGCTCATAGTCGCTTTGAGCGAGCATTTTGACAACCTTACCGGAAGAAAGAGTTATTGTTTCTTCGTGGGAAGTGGGAAGTGAAATTTCATAAAAACATTGATGAAACCATTTAATTCTCTCTATTAACTCTTCATTACTCAAATTATCTAAGTTTTGAGCTTTCATCCCTAAAACTAATAATGCGAGAAGAAAGGTAGCAAATATCTTTTTCATTGGCTTATTTGTTATATGTTTTTTCGTATTTGTTGTGACATTGAGGGCATTCTTTCAATAATTCTCCCAAAGCCCATTTATTGTATTCGTATTCTTTACTTGCTTTTTCTTTTTTAGATTTCATTTCTGCATATCTGTTTGCCGCTTTATCAAACATCTGCTGTATTTCTTGCCTTGTTGTAGCGGAGAGAGAATTGTTTACATTTTTATTTATCCTCTCCGAAAAATAATTTGGATTATCTTTTCTAATCATAAAATTATCCGAAGTAATATTTGGAGTATATCCTGTCTTTTCTCTGACCCTATATTTGAGGATATTTATCAATCCTGTCATATCAGAATTGTATGCTTCCACTAATTTCCCTTGTTTTTCTACCTCATTTTCGAAATGTTGATATGCATATACCTTATCATCGGTGTCTAAGGTTTTGAAGAATTTTAGATATTCATCAAAGGACTCTTTATGAGCATAAAACTTTTTTGTGACTTCATCTATTTCACGCTTTTGCTTGTTAACCTCATCGTATGCTTGAGAAAGTTCTTTTGCTAATTGTGCTGTGGCACATTTCTCTTCAAGTTTTTTTATTTGTTCAACAAGGTTATTCCGTACTCTTTTACACTCTTCAAGGTTTTTTATATCCTCTTCTTTTGAACTATTTTCCTTTTCTGCAATTATACTATCATACCTCTCTATGTTTTTCTTAATACGCTCGTATTGAGCGCAAACATCTTCGTATTTCGCTTGGGAAAATGCAAAAGAACTGCCTATTAGGCAGAAATATAAAACTATAAATTTAACGATTTTCATATTAAAAGATATTTAATGGTTAGACTATATTGTTATTATTTCTCTACTTGAGACTATTGAGATCATTTTGCATCTCTTCTAATAAATTTTTTAACACATTATCTTCGTTTTTTTTCTGTAATCCTTTTGTTTTGGATTCTTCTATTTTTTTGTTTTTGAATTTATCACTTATATTGGCGTTAGAATTAGCGGCTGAACTTTTAGATTGTTGCTGTTGATTCAACATATCATTTGATATAGGTTTGAAGTTAGAATCTTTATTGCCTGTGACAAGATTTAATGCCACATTCCCCTCTCTTGCAGCATTCGTACTGGCATCGGCCACCGCGTGGTATCCTCCGTAACGAGCATTAGAACTCTCTATTTTTTCATTAACTAATTGTTGATGCTCTGCTTGTCTTTGCTCATCTGGATTGGACTTTTGTTGTTCTTGCTGCTGTTGTTCAGGTTCTTTTTCTCGTTCGGAATCTATAATACGCAGTCGTTTTTCAATCACGTAAATCCAAGCCTTCGAATATTCAAATGACGCTTTGTCATTTGCGGCAAGAATACCTCCTCCCAGATCATTCTTATAATTGTTCGCTTTCATGGCTTTGGCCGCTCTCTCATTCTCTTGTTTTGCTCCTTGAAGTCGAGCACGCATCTCGGCTTCGCTCATTTTAGCGACTTCAGCTTCTATTTTAGCTATGTCCTGTTTCGTTTGAGAAACACACGGCTGAAATGACAAACTAAGTAGCAGTAATACCACCAAACTGGATTTCGTTCTGTTCATAATCATAGAATTTGGTTTTACGGATACACTATGTTGCTAATAAAAGAATAATTCTTCCTCGCTATCCTCTACGTTTGGCTGCTCTACGTCCGAAGTTTCTTTCCTTTCTTTCACTCGCAGCATATCCTCTGCTTTTTGTCGTAGTTTATCAATACTGGTTTGATTGATTTTCTGACAAGTCGGTTTATCCTTTTTGGTATTGAATACTTCGAGTATAGGATTGCTCGTTGAAATCTCTTCGCCACAAAAGATAGGTTGCAATCTTTTAGATATAAATATGACGCTATCGGCTTCAGTCCATTTGACAAAAGTAAGTTTTTTGACATCTTCTTTATACTTTGTTTTGCCATTGTTATAGTTATGCTCCGCGAAAGTATATTTAACACTTCCATCTAATACTTCGGGGGCTTGTGGGGTCAATTGTATTTCGTACTTCTGTGCGGTTTCAATGTTTGAGGCATATATGATAGCATAAATCACTGCGGCTGCAACCACTTGCACTCCAAGACCGACACCGAATCCGAGAGCTGTACTGGTGCCCCAATTGCCAAAACTGATTAAATTATTGGCAAGTGCTTTGTTTAATTCACGTTGATATTGTTCTAAAGAAGCAGACATTGTCGCCTCCAAATTCTGTACCATATCCAAGGACTGATGTTGGAGTTTGGCATTTGCTATCTTCTTGCTTTGACTGCTAAAAAGTAACTGAAGTGTTTGTGCCTGTTGATTATATCCAGTTTCATATGAATACCTTAATTGTGCATTGTCATAAGTCTGATTTTGCCACTGTCCTTTTTTCTTTTTAGCGGACCAATTACATTTCGGTGCAGACAAAATAGTTGTTCCATTCGGGCAGGTAATATCTGCAATATGGATAATATAGTCAGGAACATTTGTCAAACTACCATCGTCCATGGTATCATTCACTGACACCCAATATCCGCACATATCCCTTAATGTGCTTGGATAGATAACATCGTAATATACATTGGTTAAGGAATCTATAGTATGCTGGTAGACACTATCTTTCATGGTCGAAATCTCATTAAATTTATTCATCAAGAAACGCATGTGGTTTGTCTCATTGTCGGAGCCATATTTTGTAAGAATAATATCCCACATTAGTTCCTCGTCCTCCTTTCCACCAAGCATCACATATTTGAAAGCGAATGCAGTGGCTACCTCCAGTTCATTATTACTACCTGCCTCATAAAATTTGTCATAATAGTGCTGCAAAACGTCCCTATAAATGGGACGTTCCAGATTGATAATAAACCTTGATATTAGCTCTTCGGTCACAGAATAGGAAACACTGGGATTGGATATAGAGAAATGTTGGTTGAAAATATTTTCTATTGTATCTATTGCTTCCTGCCATGTATAAGTTCTAAGTGCAGGAACGATAACGACACTATCTTTGCTAATGGAACCAACATAATAACGCCTCGGGTTGCCTTCTCGCATAAAAGGACAATCATTGGGAAGATACTTCAGCATATAATCTGGACATAGAACATGATTACCTCTAACCAAGGATAACTGTTTGCAACTCCGAAGTCCCAGTACACTGTCTTTACCTATAATTTCAAATGGTTCATCGGGAACAATAAGAATGGTTAGCGCATAACATCCCCGGAATGCGCTACTCCCAATAAAATGTACAGAGTCGGGAAGAAGGATATCTGTCATAGATGCGCACCCATCAAACGCTCGTTCGCCGATATGTTCTAAACTATCTGATAAAACAATAGAATCTATTTTCGAACACTTGGAAAAACATCCGTCACCTATCAACATTACAGAATTAGGAAGAACAATTTTTTTTAAATTCGCGCAATTTAAAAAAGCACTATCTCCTATTGTCTGTATGCTATTGGGTATAGATATATCTATGAGTTTGAAGTGGTTTTCAAATGCTCTGTTTCCAATATTTGTAATGCCCTCTCTGATAATTATCGTTTTTATCCTATTTGCAGGCCAAGGTCTTTTGCCCTTTGGGAAATTTTGCATGCGGCCAGAACCGGACAAAGTTAATATTCCATCTGCTATAGCCCATTCCACGCTATCGCCACAGAATCCATGGGTTTTAGCTGCGGATAGTATATGACAGGGGAAACCAATAGTCAAAAATCCGACGAAAAGCAATCGAACGATTCGCCTATTTAATAGCCTGCTCATTTTGGTAAAATTATTAAAGTCAATCATTGCTGTCGTTTATATGCACAAGAAAAAGCGGGACTGCACTATTGCTGTTCCGCTTACCGAGGCTCTCGCATTGCCCTTAAACCTAAACAGCAACACGTAGCCCACGCCGTATGTATATGCGCACGCATATGCGTACCTTATAATACATACCAATGGGCATCCTTGCTGCAATGTCTTGGGCCTAAGTATGAATTTGCGAGATTCCGGCAAGCCAAAACAAAGCGCGTAAGACGCCTTTTTTCAATATGTCCTGTATTTCACCCGCCCTAAAGACATATTCCCTTAGCGCGGGCTAAATACGGCAAAACTTTCGTTTTGCGGTGCAAAAGTACTACTTAATTTTGATATATGCAAAAATATTTCTCTTTTGCGGCAAAAATGTCCATTTTCCCGCTCAAATCACACAATTTTCTTTGCTTAAGATTACTTTTGAGTATGATAAGCGTTGCTTGATGTTCAAGAGAAAATAGGGGACTGACTGCCTCAACCTCGTTGCCCCTCCCCCTGCCTAACTCTCATGGGACTGATAC
>FLNX01000465.1_pt1 | contig 34291 bp, 27 predicted proteins | sample 1140341 | NCBI WGS metagenome assembly FLNX01 (sample SAMEA3878208, study PRJEB12797) | bioreactor metagenome | biome: Moose rumen | place: Sweden | collected 2011-10 | reverse complement strand
AATAGCTCAGTGGTAGAGCGCCACCTTGCCAAGGTGGATGTCGCGGGTCCAACTCCCGTTTCCCGCTCTACTTCTTCTGCGCAAGAATCAATTTTGCGGGAATAGCTCAGTGGTAGAGCGCCACCTTGCCAAGGTGGATGTCGCGGGTCCAACTCCCGTTTCCCGCTCTAACGAAAGCGATTTGGAGCAATCTAAATCGCTTTTTTTTACACTATATCGTTTTTTAAGGGGTGAGACCGTGAAAGTCACCAAAGAAATCGAAAAACTTGAACATTCAGCTGCAAAACTGACCGTTACCATTGCTAAAAAAGACGTAGCGGAATTCTACAATGATACTTTGAAGAAGTATGTAAAGCAGGTTCAGATTCCGGGTTTCCGCAAGGGTCACGTACCGGCAAATGTCTTGGAGCGCAAATTCGGCGATTCAATCAAGCAGGAAGCGGCTGCAGAACTTATCGACCAGTCACTTAACGAGATTTTCTCTGACGAAAAAGAAACAGAAAAACGTCCCCTGCCCTATGCCCAGCCGTCAATGGACAAGATGCCTGACTTCGATGTGACAAAAGACTTTACCTACACGGTAACCTATGACGTGTTCCCGACTGTAAAGATTGACGAAAAGTCATTCAGCAGCATCACGATTACCGAACCCCAGTGCGAAATCACAGACAAGGATGTTGAGGAAGAACTGAAAACCATTCAGGAACGCAACGCTGTCGTTATCGACAAAAAAGATGATGAGGCCGCGGAAAAAGACAACATCGTCACCATGAACATTGTGGAACTGGGCGATGACGGTGCAGAAATTGCCGACACCAAGCGCGACGGCTACACCTTTACCATTGGCGGAGCAGGCAATGCCTATCAGATTGACGATGACCTTATCGGCATGAAGAAAGGCGACACAAAGGAAATCACCAAGAAATACAAGAAAGACGATGCTGACAAGGAACTTGCCGGCAAGACAAAAAAATATCGCGTAACCGTAACTCAGATTAAGGTACGCAACCTGCCCGCACTGGACGATGACCTTGCACAGGACGTAAACGAAAAGTTCAATACGCTGGCAGACCTGAAGGCTGACATCAAGCGCAATCTGACCACTTCTCTGGAACGCCGCCTGAGCGACATCAAGAGCAATGACCTGCTGACCAAACTGGTAGAAAAGAATCCCTTTGAGATTCCGGCAAGCATGCTGCAGGCTGAACTGGACGGACGCTGGAGAATGATGGCTCAGCAGTTCCAGACCACACCTGAGGATTTGGAACGCATGATTGTCGCTTCCGGTCAGAAAAAAGAAGACATGCTCAAGGAATGGACTGGTGACAGCGAAAAAATGCTTAAAAGCAGAATCATCGTGGACACCCTGCTCCGTGAGCGCAACATTTCCGTAACACCGGAAGAAGTTGAAGCACAGTACGCCAAAATTGCAGAAGGCAACGGAATGTCTGTAGAAGATGTAAAAAAACACTATGCGGATGCCCGTTCAAAAGAGTATCTTATAGATGATACAAAAGAACAGAAACTGTATGCAGAACTGTTCAAGCAGGTAAAGGTCACCAAAGGCGACAAAGTAACGCTGGCTGACCTGTACAAGCAGCAGTAAAAGGTACAGTTTGGAAAGCGGGATGTCCTTTTGTACATTCCGCTTTTTTTCTCTTTTGTGTAAAAGTCGCGACCGCTTAGGCGGAGTTTTTATGGGAGTCAAACATGAACGAAGTTATGGAAGGCTATTACATGCCGCACGTCATCGAGCGGAGCGGAAATGGCGAACGTTTTTATGATATCTACTCACGTCTTTTAAAAGACCGCATTATCTTTTTGGACGGAGAGATTCATGACGTGAATGCAGACCTGGTGGTAGCGCAGATTCTCTTTTTGGAGTCAGAGAACCCTGAAAAAGATATCAGCATCTACATCAATTCTCCGGGAGGAAGCGTAACGGCAGGGCTTGCCATTTACGACACCATGCAGTATGTAAAGTGCCCCATTCAGACAATTTGTATGGGACAGGCCGCTTCAATGGCAGCAATCCTGCTCTCTGGCGGCTCAAAAGGCAAGCGCTATGCCCTTCCCTCTTCCCGCGTGATGATTCATCAGCCTTGGGGCGGTGTGCAGGGACAGGAAAGCGATATTGCAATTCAGGCAAAGGAAATCCTGCGCCTCAAAAAACTTTCTATCGACTACTTTGCACAGGCAACAGGAAAAAAGGCTGAAGAAGTGGCAAAAGACATGGAAAGAGACTTTTATATGTCTGCCCAGGACGCACTGGACTACGGTATTGTAGACCATGTCATGCCCTTCCGCAAAGGTTCAAGCGAAGAAAACAAATAGGAGATTGTATGAGAGGATTTCGTAACGACACACAGTACTGTTCATTCTGCGGAAAGCCCGCTGGCGAAGACCGAAGTCTCGTAGAAGCTCCGGGACACAACATCTTCATCTGTGACAAGTGTGTTGCAGTCTGCCAGAGCATTCTTGACCAGAAGCAAAAGGCTCCCACTCCCATCGAGATGAGTGAAGTGCCCTCGCCCCGCGAATTCAAGGAATACCTGGATCAGTACGTTATCGGCCAGGATTATGCAAAAAAGGCTCTGTCCGTTGCCGTCTACAACCACTACAAGCGCATGTCTTCAGTGCAGGGCGCAAACAATGACGTAAAGATTGAAAAGTCCAACGTCCTTTTGATTGGCCCGACGGGAAGCGGAAAGACACTCTTGGCCCGTACGCTGGCTGAAAAACTGAAAGTTCCTTTTGCCATTGCAGACGCAACAACGCTGACAGAGGCAGGCTACGTTGGTGAAGACGTAGAAAACGTATTGCTGAAACTTATAAACGCGGCTGACGGAAACATTCAGGCTGCCCAGCGCGGCATCATCTTTATTGACGAGATTGACAAAATCGGACGCAAAAGCGAAAACACCAGCATTACCCGCGACGTTTCTGGCGAAGGTGTCCAGCAGGCCTTGCTCAAGATTATCGAGGGAACCAATGCTTCCGTTCCCCCGCAGGGCGGCCGCAAGCATCCCAATCAGGAGATGATAGAAATAGACACGACAAACATTCTCTTCATTTTGGGTGGTGCATTCGTAGGTCTGGACAAAATCATTGAGCAGCGCATTGCGGATCATTCCATGGGCTTTGGCAGCAACATCGGTCAGATGAGCGAAGAAGAACGCATGGAACTCTTAAACCAGTGTACTCCCGATGACCTGGTAAAGTTCGGCCTGATTCCGGAACTGATTGGACGTATGCCCATTACCGTTGCGCTTAAAGAACTGACCAAGGAAGATTTGAAGCGCATTCTGACAGAACCAAAGAATGCGATTACCAAGCAGTTCAAGGCTTCCTTTGCCATTGACGATCTTGACCTGTCATTTACCGATGACGCGCTGGAAGAGATTGCCGGCATAGCCATCAAGCAGAAAACGGGTGCCCGCGGCTTGCGTGCCATCGTAGAAAAAATGCTGATGGACTTGATGTACGAGGCTCCCAGCATCAAGGGAAAGAAACATCTTGAAGTGACCAAAGACCTTGTGCAGAACAAGACAAAACTTGATTTGGACAAACTTCTGATTGAAGACCAAAAAACTGCATAGGCGATTACAAGGCAAAGCATAAAAAGGGGCTGTCCGATACGTAAGCGACATTTTCGGGCACCCTTTTTTTATTTGCTGCAAGCCGTTTTTTTGCTTATTTAGACAGGGCGTTTGCGGAAATAATGATTGCAAGCGTTGTAGATACAATAGAAAGCAAGGTGGTGACCGTCGGCGCAACATTGTTCCACTTGTACCAGACTGAATTTTCCTTTACGTCAATGGTTGTTTCCGGCAGGATAAAGTCTTCCTTATTGAGTTCACTGCCATCGGGAGCAAGAATCTCCATTTTTTCGTGAGAGTTTTTGGACGAATCAATGCCGCCTGCAAGTCCTACATAATAACGCCAGTCACGGTCAGGAATATAGGGAAAGCGCCCGGGCTTTGCAACTGCACCGGAAACCGTAACATAGAAAAGCTTGAAGGGAACAAGCAGAACATCACCGCTCTGCACCGTCTCCGTGCTGTAATAGTCACTGTCATAGAGCATTTTTTGCAGTTCAATGGGGATATGCTTTTCCTCGCCGTTTTCAACACGAATGACATAGGCAGCCTGTAAGTCTGATGCGGCGGTAAATAAGGCGCGCTGTTCACGAACCATAACCGCATAATTCTTTCCCACATAGAATCTGATTGGCATTTTTACCGTGGTCTGCTTTTCGGGGTCATCAACACTTACACCTACCGCACCCTGCAGATAGACGACATCCTTCAAGTCCTCGTAACTGGGCACATACACTTTGTCATAACAATAGAGGGGGTAGTCATTTTCAATGTCTTTTTCGGTCAGATATGAAATCATACCCGCGCCGTCAATGCTTTTGTGCACCCGATACAATTCAATGCGGGTGACATCAGCAAGGGGGGCAAGACCGCCACCGTATTTTTCGATTAAGTCCTTGAGGTTCTCGTTGGGAAGAATCTCATAGGAGTCTGGCCGCTCTACCATTCCTTCAAGAGAAACCTTGCGGTCAATACGATTCACGATGATTTTGTCACCCGGACGCAGATAGGGATCCTGGGTAAAATCACCCTCACGCTTTGCCTTGTATAGGTCAAAGTCCTTTTTCTCCCCGTCCTCAGAAATTACGGCAATGGAACGCAAGGAAGAATAGTCTGTAAGGCTGGAAGAAATGAATGATGAAAGACGGGTCAGAGCCCATGCCTTTCGCTCCGTTGCCTCTATGACTTCACCGGAAATGCTGATAAGGAAAACAGAGGGAGCGGTCAAAACAAACTGAACGCCACCCATGGGGTAGTTTTTGCTGACCAGAGATTCTACCTGTGTCTTCAATTCAGTAAAGGTCAATCCCTTGCAGTTTAGGACACCCAGATTTGCTACACGCAGACGGTAGGTAGAGTCCACCGGCAGACTGAAAGAAACAGGATTTGTTCCCACGGCAAAAGCCAGTGTATACACATCACCTGCCGTTACCTGATAGTTTGGCATTGACATAGCAAGTTGCGGGTCGGCTATGAGCAAGTCCATGTCATTTGCAGTTGCAGTTTCTTCCATAGATTTTGAGGACATGCCCTGGGATGTCGAATTTGCCGACGTTTTTTTTGAAGCACTCAAAAGCCTGCTTGAAGTGAGTGACTGTCCGAATACTGATGAAAAAAATGCAGAAAGGGTCAGTGCTGCAATGAGTCTTTTCATTATTTACTCCGTTTTTTTCTGGGTTAATTTTCCCCAGGCTTCAGGGTCGTTCCTGATATTCTTGAAGGCATTCAGCGCAAAAGCCAAGAAGACTGACAGAAAGAAGACGGCAAAGGTAACGATGATGCAGAGTTTTCCGCGGCTGGGACCGGACTTTAAGTCAGGAATTTCAGGACGTTCGAGAATCTGGAAGACCGGCTGTTCGCTTTGCATCTGCACTTTGAGCAGTTCATACTGCGTCTTCAACTGCGTGTAGACCTGCTTCTGAGCCTCAACTTCCATCTGCAATTTTGTCGTGCCCGTGGTGACCGTGGGAATATCCCATGCAGCCGCACCACCGCTTACGCGGGAACCAAGATTGCGCGCCTCCCGCTCAAGACGGAGGATTTCGTTGTAACTCGACTGAATGTTCTTTTCCAGATTTTCTTTTTGAATCTTGTTGTTGTCCAAGCCAAGTTCTTCAAAACGCTGGCTCAGCCAGTCCACAACAAAGTTGACGACTTCCCGGGCGAATGCAGGGTCAATGTCCGTAAAAGAAACCGTAAAGACTGAGGATTCATCATCCATCTCGGCCTTGAGCACTTTCTGCAGGGCCTTGCGGCTGCTGGCACGGACGGCTTTTTCAATCTTGTATTTTTCGATAATGCCGAATTTGTCGGTTACTGCGTCAAGAAGCGGATTTGACGAGGCAAGATAGAGGGCAAGGGAACTGTTCGTTGAGCCACCACTCATACTTACGCCTGCGAGACTTGCAAGGCCTCCCAATCCAGAGGATGAAAGCATGGAAGAAAGTCCGCCACCACCAGATGAGGACTCCTTAATAAGCATATGGGCCTTTGGCGTGTAGGTGTTTGGAAGCGGAGATTTTTCTGGCGGCAGTTTAAGGGAAATGATTGAAAAAACAACCGCACCCACCATTGCAATCAGGGAAAGAATGATTATCATCCATTTGTAGTGCAGGATAACGGCAAACAAATCAATCAGAGAAATCTCGTCGTCTTCAGTATTCTGGCTCATTTCTTCCATAAAAATAAATCCTCATGCTGACTATAGCAAATTTTTCCGTCTGTTACAAGGTTTTTGGCACTACAGAGTCAAAAAGGCCTTGTATGCATCATAAGCCTGAGTGACATCTTCTTTACTGGTGAGTTCCCAGGGAGCATGCATGGAAAGAACAGGAACTCCTGCATCAAGCACATTCATACCGTACTTTGCGGCAAGATAGGCGATTGTTCCGCCGCCACCCTGGTCTACCTTTCCCAATTCCGCCATCTGATAGGAAACATGATGTTCATCCAGCAGATTGCGCAGGGAGGCTATGAATTCAGGATTGGCATCGCTGGCACCGCTTTTTCCACGGCTTCCCGTATACTTGTTGAATACAATGCCGCCGCCAAGGAACGAAGCATTCTGACGGTCAAACAAATCGGCATTCATAGGATCATAGGCGGCGTTTACATCGCTGGAAAGCATGTTGCTGTTGGCAAGGGCACGGCGGAGGGTCAGTTCTGAATAGCCGCCGTCCATGCGGGCAATGACTTCCGCCAGGGCATTTTCAAAGAAATGACTTGCCATGCCAGTGGCACCCACCGAGCCAATTTCTTCCTTATCAACGCAGAGGCAGACATTGGTGCGCTTTCCCGCTGCACTTTCAAACAATGCCCGGGCAGAGGTATAAGCGCATGAGCGGTCATCCTGTCCGTATGCAAGGATAAGGGAACGGTCAAAGCCACAGTCTCGGGCCTTTCCTGCCGGAACAATTTCCAGTTCCGCAGAGCCAAAATCATCTTCCTTTATGCCATAGGCTTTTTCCAGCAGGGCAAGGACATTTTTCTTTGCCTTGTCTTTGAGCGCATCTTCTTTTTCCGCAGCATCCGATTCTCTATCCTGGGGAGGGTTTTCTGCACCTACAATCAAATCAAGGTTTTCACCGGGAATAAAATCTGCCGCCAGTTCCTTCATCTGCTTTTGGGCAAGGTGAGGCAGGATGTCTGAAATGACGAAGACCGGATCATCGGCTTCTTCTCCCACCCTTACCTGCACACTGCTGCCGTCCCTTTTGCAGACCACGCCATGAATGGCCAGGGGCAGCGTTACCCACTGATATTTTTTTATTCCACCGTAATAATGGGTATTCAGATAAACAAGAAAATCCTTTTCATAGAGAGGATTCTGCTTTACGTCCAGACGAGGACTGTCAATGTGGGCACCCAGAATATTCATGCCGTCTGCAATGTCACCGCTCCCCACCACAAAAAGGGCAAGGGCCTTATGCATTTTCTGCACGTAGACTTTATCGCCCGCCCTGAGGGAATGTGTCTTATAGACATCCTTAAAGCCCGCTTTTTCTGCCTGTGCAATTATCTGAGCAGCACACTCGCGCTCAGTCTTACCATTATCCAAAAAAGACTTATAATCGTTAATCAGAGATTCGTTTACCATAATGAATCTATTGTACCGTAATCAAAAAGAAATTGCTACAGAGGACTGAGTCTTTTCATTCAAAGCGGCCTTTGCTTCAAAAAAAACATTTACCTCTCTTAATGTAACGGGCTTCTTCGACTGTCTGTCAGAATAATGCACTACCGGGGGATTTTGCGCCGCCTTTCTCAGGCTTTTCCCGACCCATTCAGGAGCGGTGACAAACTCGTCAAGGTGGCGCTCAAACTCCGCCTTTACCTGCTCAAAGGAAATCTCCCTGTTCTCTTTGAGCCATTCGTTCTTCTCATTCCCCAATATGCAAAACAAAAGGAACATAAAAAAGCCCCGTAATTTCGGGGCTTAATGTCACAGAAAATCCCTTACATCACAACCTAGGGCTTCCGCAAGTTTCTTGGCCGTCCTTGCACCTATAGGTCTTTTTCCGGCTTCCATAAGGGAGATATTGGGAATGGCAATACCTGTTTTTTCAGAAAGTTCCCTCTGTGTCCAGCCCTTGTTCTCCCTGCGTATTACGAGGTGGTCACAAGGTTTCATTCTTGCTTCAATTTCCCTCATAATCTCACTATCCCTTGAATCAATATAATCATCGTCAGAATCCTCATCAAAATCATACGAGAATTTCATGGACGGGTATTCACGGAGAAGCGTTGCCTGCACAAGGTCAAGCCCGCTTCCGTACATCTGCATCTTAATATGGTGCTTGCTCTCTACTGCCAACATAGTAAACCTCCACAACTATCTCATTTTTCTTTGCCGTCCAACACGCTACCCAGCTGTAATTGAGATGGCAATGGTACAAGTCTTTGCCGAGGTCGGAAAAATTAGCCCATTCCTTTTAAACGGGGCCGCTTTTCCGAATGTCGCAAACAAGGTCATGGAACTTATCCTGCACTTTTGCAGGCATTTTCGCAATCTGTTTGTCTACCTTGCGTTTCCATATAACCCTATATTTGTCTTTTGTTTCCTCTGTCTCTTGTTCCATGATTAAATATTATCATTTTTGATAATATTTGTCAATAGAAAAATACTTATTTTGTACTATAAAGAAAAAGCATTTTTGTCTGACAATGACATAAAAATTATAAAAGATTTCGCCCGCATACAATATTATGTCGCAAACAGGAATAAAAACTAATCCTCTTCTATTCTTTCGGCGACATAGTACATCTGAAAATTGTTGAAAGCGAACATAAGCACCTTGTCGCCGACCTCCAATCTTGGGTATATCTCCATTTCAACAGAATCCTCATAATCAGTATCCGGAAAGTGAACATCTTGCGTATTATGTTCTGGTATTATGTGCTGGTGTCCGTTGTCATTCCGTGTGATTTCCTGCGTCTTAATGTCATAAGTGCCTGTCTTCTGGAACTTCTTCCGTAGAGGAAGCAGAATCAATATCAACTTTTAAATTTTCAGGATTTATCGGAAATGTAAGGTTGAATCGCTCGCTGATTCGCAAGAATCTTCTCGTATGAAGCAAGCGTGGAATCCTTTATCGGCTTGCTCGTGAGTGTCTGGTACTCATAGTATTTTCCGCTCTTGAAAGCACCGTCTCGCCTGTGGACAATATGCTGGAGCGTCGTCCGTCAGAATTCCGATATTGGTAGTAATAGACAATCCTTCCACTTGGTAGCGTCCGTGGAAAAATAATGTAAGGTCTGTAATCCGCATATAAGACCTGCTGTCAATCTGCTGTCACGCGTTGCAAAACAACTGGAACCGCTTATTGCGCACAGGACGTGCGCTGAAAAGCCTGACGGCAGCTTGTCTGCCATAAAAACAAAAAACCGCACGGACGCGGTTTTTTGTTTGGAGATGGGGGGAATTGAACCCCCGTCCGAGAGTGTAAGCCATGCACACCTACATGTTTAGTCGTGCGAGGTGGTTGTCGGGAGAAGGTAGCAGCACGACAAGCGTCTCCTCCGTATTTCAGTTGGAAGTCCCATACGCCGACTGAACGCGACGCACAGCAAGTCCCTGTTTGTGACGGAAAACAAAACCGCTAGGAACAGCGCAGCCCTGTTTCCGGCTCATGCAACTTACGCTGCGAGAGCTTCTGCGAAAGAAGCCTCTTCGACTTCTTCTTCTTTTCTTTCGAAAATTGCAGTTATTTTTTTCTCAGTTTACGGAACCTTGACTCCGACATGCAGCACACGCCCTAATCACAATCGTCGAAACCGGTGCACCCCCGATTTATTGTGTTAGTCACTGTACATAGTACGGGAAAAAGATTCCCGCGTCAAGCGCGGGAATGACAATTTTTTGCAATATCTAAACGATGTGACTTACCGAATCTTGCGCAGGAAGGCATCCTTAAAGCCAAAGGCACGGAATTTTTCCTGTACAACGGTGTATTCATCGGTGGTCAAGGGACCGACCATCACCTGATAGGCCTTGCCTGAAGTGAGGGGCACTACCACCATGGGATATTTTTTGCTGTACTTTGCAAGCAAGCCCTCAACATTTTCCGATGTGCCAAGGCTTGCAATCTGCACATAATACTTTCCGCTCTGCAAATCTTTCAGCGAGGGAACCAGAAAGTCTTCAGTGCTTGCCTTCTTTGAAGGCGCAGCAGTTTCTTCGGGAGCGGCAAGGGCTACAGGAGCCAGGAGCACTGACTTCTCGTCGGCTTGGGGCGCAGGCTTTTCTTCTGCAATCGGAGGATTCTCACTGGCGGGAACAAGCACAATCGGCGTATAGGCTCCGCCATCCTCGGCATGTTCTTCCCCAAGCAAAGCGTCTTTTTCTTCACTTTTTTCCGTTGACTCCGCCACTGCAATCACATCTTCTGATTCTGTTTCGGGCACTTCTTCAAGCACCACTTTTTCGCTTGCGGTCGGCTCAAGATATTCGGGAGCGGTTTCATCCACATATTCCGCAACTACTTCTTCTTCCGCTTCCACAACTTCTTCGTCAGAAGCCTTTACCATTGCCGCAAGGTCATCCAGATAGGCATCTTCCGCAAGGGGTTTTTCCTCAGCATCTCCAGCAGGTTCACCCGGAGCATCAATAAAGACAATGCGGTCAACGGAAACTTTTTCTGCCGTATCAGCATCTTCTACAGCAAAGGGGTCAAAGCGTTCCATCTCATCAGCGGGAGCATCCTCTGCCAGCACCTCGGGAAGGGGCTCAATGACGCTTTCTTTCTCATCAGTTTCTTCAGCAGGAATGGTAACAACCACAACAGGTTCTACAGGATTTTCACTGCTTGGCTCGTCAGATGCCACTTCATCAGAAGCGGGTTCTTCCGGAAGTTCTACCGCCACAGGAGCAATGGCTGGTTCGTCCAACAAGGACTTCATCGTTACCGCCGAGTCTTTGTCAGAAATCGAGCGGCTGTAGTCACCGATATCTTCAATGGGGTTTTCAGATGCAGCAAGTTCCCGGTCTGCTTCGTAGGACTCAGCACTTTCAGAAACAACCGCAGCACCAGAAGCAGTTTCATCAAGGCTGCCGGCACGTTTGGTTATTTTTACCTGTACATTGCTGTCTTTGGTGATGTTGAGTTTTTCAGCAGCCTCAGGAGAAAGCAGAATCGCCACTCCTTCGCTGGGGTCAATCGCACCCAAAATCAACACGTCCACCGTGCTTCCCGTAGCAGGATTTGTTACGGCAACACTGTCTCCGGGAAGATAGCCGATTGTACGGGCAAAAAGTCCTTTTGGCATGGAGCCTGCATCAGCCACAAGAGCACGCCCATCAAGGGACGGACGCGCAGCGGCAAAAAGCGTTGCAACAGTACATAAGGTCACTAGAAATCCAATGATTTTTTTCATAACGCTACCCTCTTTTTCCTTAGAATCTTGCCCGTAATCCGGCATTTATTTTTGCGGCCACAAGGTTAGCAAAGCTTGTCACGCCGGTTTCATTATTGTTCTGGCGGTTTACCGTACCGATTTTTTCACTACCGGCAGAAAGTTCTTTTCCCGTGGAAACCGCATAGTTTTTCCAAGATACCTTCTGAATGTTTTCCAGCAGAATAAGGTCTGGATTTGAACTGTCAGGAGCATAGTCAACTTCTACGCGCACCAGATAGTCCATACCGCCTTCTGCATTTTCTTTGAGTGCAGACTTGAGTGAAGCCGCATCAGAATCAGTTCCGATAAAGACTGGCGAACTTGAAACGATGTGTCCAGAATCAAAAAAATAACCGATTATCGTCTGCTCAATCAGCGAGGAAGATGCACAGATATTGCCGTCGGTTGCCGGATTATTCTGGATAATTTGAATAGAAATATTCTTGGCAAAAAGTGCTGTCATCACAAACAGCAGGCCAGTCATTACAATGATTTTCTTCATTTTATGCTCCCACAAGACTCCACACAGTCTTCTCTGTATTAAGTATCGGCACTTGAGGAAAAGGGTTTAGCGTTTTTCACAGAATGTAGACTTTCAGCGTATTGCGTGGTATTATAAAAAGACGGTGGGTATTCATGCAAAAAAATAATGCACGCTTCTATATAATCGGCGCAGGATTTGCAGGTCAGATGATTGCGCAGGACATTAAGCGCAAAAAAGTATTCGGCTCGGTAGCAGCCTTTTTGGACGATGACAAAAAAAGAATCGGTACCCAGATTGACGGCATTCCGGTTTTAGGTCCAATCAATGACACCACAAAAGTCCTACGCTGTGCCCGAAACGATGAGGCAATCATCGCCATGCCCTCTGCTCCCGTTGAGCGGATTCGTGAACTTTACGAAGTGCTCAAGGCATCGGGCTTTATCCGCATCCGTATTTTGCCCAGCGTCAGTCAGATTGTGGACGGAAACGCCCATCTGGTACAGACACGAGAAATTGACCCGCTGGACATTCTGGGACGCACACCCATTACCGTTCCCCTCCACGAAAGCCTGAAATACCTGCGTGGAAAACGCGTCCTGATTACTGGTGCGGGAGGTTCCATCGGCTCAGAACTTGCCCGGCAACTTTTAAGTGGCGGAGCAGAACGCCTCTATCTTTTTGGTCATGGGGAAAATTCCATTGTCAGCATTTATCGGGAACTGATTGTATTGCAGGATGAAGGCGTGGGCGAAAAGGCAACTGTCGTTCCGATTATCGGAGACATGAAAGACCGTCAGTACGTGGATTACATAATAGAACAAACTCATGCTGATGTGATTTTCCATTGTGCCGCCTACAAGCATGTGCCCATGATGGAAGAAAACCCTGTCGCTTCAATCGAAAACAATGTGTTCGGCACAAAAAATCTTTTGGATGCCTCAATCAAGCACGGCGTTCACCGCTTTGTACTCATCAGTACCGACAAGGCCGTGGAGCCAGTAAGCGTGTACGGCGTAAGCAAAATGCTCTGCGAAAAACTGGTGCTGGAGACGGCAAAATCCGCAGGAAAAGAAAATGCCTATATGTTTGTCCGCTTTGGCAATGTGCTGGGTTCCAGGGGGTCAATTCTCCCCCTCTTTATGAATCAGATACAGAATGGCGGCCCGGTAACGGTGACAGACCCAGGTATGGAACGCTTTTTTATGACGATTCCAGAAGCCTGTTCCCTCGTGCTGGAAGCCGGTGGCATGGGAAAGAACGGAAAGTCCTATCTTCTGGACATGGGTGAACCCATAAAAATCATGGATCTGGCAGAACAGATTATTACCTTTAGCGGCCTCGAGCCTCATAAGGACATTGAGATAAAAATCATCGGTATGCGGGAAGGCGAACGTCTTGAAGAACCCCTCTGGCTGCCTCAGGAAAATCCCGCTAAGACTGACTACGAAAAGATTCTGGAACTCAAAAACCTGGAAATGGGACACGATGAACTGGTAGAACTTTTGGATGCCCTTTACCCCATCTGCTTTTACACGACAGGCGAAAAAAATAAATTCCGCAACAAGGCACTGCTCATTTCAATCCTGCGCAGAAACGTACCGTCACTGGATGCATACTACAGCAAGGTAATTGATCGGGGAAACATCATTGACCGTGAAACAAACTTGACGAAGGTGACGCTATGAGCATACATGGCAAGAAAGAAAGCACATCTGTTTCTCTGAAAGTACCTTTTTTTCACGCCTCATTGGGGGATGCAGAAAAAAAAGCGGTCTGTGACGTAATCGACTCTCTCTGGCTCACAACGGGAAAAGTGACCCAAGGCTTTGAGGAAGACTTTAAGTCATTCATCGGTGCAAAACATGCCTTTGCCGTAAACTCAAACACCAGCGGCATGATTTTGGCTATGGACGCATGCGGAGTTAGGTCGGGAAAAGCAGTCATAACCACCCCTTATACCTTTGTCTCCACGGCAGCCTGTGCCATACACCTTGGTGCAGAAGTCAGATTTGCTGATATAGAAAAGGATTCCTATTCGATTGACCCTGACAAAATAGAAGCCCTGCTCCAAAAAGACACGCGGCATGAAATCTGCGCCATCGTACCCGTGCACGTTGCCGGAAATCTGTGCAACATGGAAAAAATCTGTGCCCTTGCCCGTAAATACAGCACTGAGGAGCACAAAATCTATGTGATAGAAGATGCTGCCCATTCATTTCCGTCAAAAACAGCCCGCGGCTACAGCGGTGTGCTTGGAGATGTGGGAGTTTTTTCTTTTTACGTCACCAAAACCATCACTACGGGAGAGGGCGGCATGGTCACCACAAATGATGACACCCTTGCAAAACGCATCCAAACCATGCGCATGCACGGCATGGACAGAAGCACTTGGGACAGATACACCAGCCCCCGCGCCTCCTGGGAATATGACATCATTGCATGCGGCTACAAATGCAATCTGCCTGACATCTTGAGTGCGCTGGGACGGGAACAGCTCAAGCGGGCAAATCTCTTCTTTGAGCAACGCAAAAAAATTGTAAAACGCTACAATGCCGCCTTTAAGGACTGCGATTTTTTGCGCTTGCCGCCCGATGGCGAGGGTAACGCCTGGCATCTCTACCTGATTCGCATCATACCCGAAAAACTGGACTGTGACCGTAACACCTTTGCCCGTGAATTGCAGGCAGAAGGTATCGGAATTTCCATGCACTTTATCGCCCTCTTCAAATTCACCTACTGGCAGAAGCGGTATGCCGATTTTAGGGCAGAGCACTTTCCCAACGCGGCGGAGCATACGGACAACACCATTACCCTGCCCCTGTGGCCGGAGATGACCCCTGACATGGTGGAGACTGTCATTACAAGCGTCAAAAAAATCGGCGAAAAACATAAACGATAGGAAAAACTATGCCTGCCAAGAGAAAGCCTAAGGAAGAACAGAAAAAACTGATTTTCTCAAATGAATTTTTCAGCGACATGGAAAGCGAAAACATGCTGTATGCCGTATTGATTCGCAGTCCTGTTGCCGATGCACAGTTAAAATCCATTTCCCACCCCAGTCTGCCTGAAGGATATTTTATTTTTGGCGCAAACGATATTATCGGAAAGAAGACCATCCAGACGCTGGGGCTGGAAATTCCTGTTTTCTGCACGGGAGAAATCCGCTACATTGGAGAGCCTCTGGGCATTCTTGTGGGAAAAGACGAAAAAAAATTACGGGCACTCTTGAACAGCGTGGAAATCCGCTATGAGGAAAGGCTGAATGACAGCACTGAACTTCTGGCAGAACGAGTTATTGTCACCGACCAGCAAATCGACCGCTTTTTTGAGGAAGCGACATTCACCGTAGAAGATACCTGGACTTCCCAAATCCATCCCAGAAACTACAGCGAGCCAAACGGAGCATTCGCTTACCAGAAAGGCGATTTATTATATGTCTATACGCCGACCCAATGGCTCAGCCACATGCGAAAATCCATTTCTGCTGTAACGGGCATGAACAAAAGCAATATCGTTATCACCCGCACACAGTTTTCTGAACTGGATACCAATACCCTGTGGATTGACTCTCAGATTGCCGCACAAGTCAGCACCGCCGCCCTAAAAACCCGAACTCCAGTCAAACTGGTGCTTACCCGCAAAGAACAGCAGCAATTTATCGAAAACGCGGCGCCTGTTTCCATTTCCCACAAAACTGCCCTGAACAGGGATGGCGAAATTATTGCAGATGACATTACGATTACTGTAGACGGCGGTGCATACAATCCCTTTGCCCGGGAATTCATCGACCGACTCTGCATAGCCAGCTGTAATGTGTATGCGCCCAAGGCCGTTAGGATTACAGGAAAAGTATACAGTTCCGCCTACCCGCCCTATTCCATTGATGTATCCACGATTGATAGCCACGCAATCTATGCCATGGAAAGTCAATTGCAAAAAATCACTGAAAAAACGGGTCTTGACCCTATTGAACTGAGGGCGCGAAACTACATGCCTGCGGGAAAAAAGAAAAATCCACTTCCCTTCCAGTTTAGCGGAGAAAATGTCATGGAGACTATACAGGCAGTCTGCCACTCCAGCGATTTTGTCCGTAAATACACAACCTATCGCCTCAATGAAGTAAACCGCTATTTACAGAACAACAATTCGCCCTTTGCGCCACCCTTGCGCGGCATAGGATTTGCCTGTGGCTTTTCAGGAAGCGGCTATAATGGTACCAGTTTTATCAAGACAAACCCCTCTCTGGAAGTCACACTGGAAACTGACGGCAGCCTGCACATCCATGCCCTTCCCACATCAAGTTCCGTCTGGAACATCTGGAAAGGAATTGCGGCAAGCACACTGGGCATCAGCGAAAAATCCATCGTCCTCAATTCTGAATTCACGATTGAAAAAGAGCCTGAGGCTCCCGAAACAATCAGCAGCAACATAAGCATTATGACCCAGCTGCTTAAAAGTGCCTGTGAATCCCTACGGCGAAAAAAAGATAGTGCCGTCCTCCCCCTTACCATCAAAAAAACAGTAACGCTTTCCAAAAAAAACATGTGGAATAAAGAAGCCTTTGCAGGCACTCCCTTCCTAAACACTGCCTTTGCAGCCTGTGCCGTAGAAGTGGAACTGGATTCCTGCACCTACCGTGAGCACATCCGCGGCATATGGATTGTTGTAGACGCGGGAAAAATCTTCAGCGCAAAAGCGGCAGAATCCACAATCAAGTCTACCATTCAGCAGACGCTCAATGAACTGCTGGCAGATGATGTGGTGCACTGTCCCAATATCAGAGTACAATTCGTGCAGTCAAGCGGAGAACCAAAACAAATTGACGGCATTGTGTACTCACTGCTTCCCGCCGCATTTGCCTCTGCACTTTCCCAGGCTCTGGCAATTACCGTTACGAGGCTTCCCATTCAAAGCGACACCCTCTACAAACTTACCAAAAAGGCAAAGCGTCTTTTTGACGAGCAGATGGCTGCTGAACAAAAAGCAAAAGAAGCCCAGCATGCAGCAGAAAAATCAGACGCCGATGGCACAGAAGCAGTTGCAGAAGAAAATGCCAGCCAGGAGGAAGAAGCATGAAAATTCCCGTAACGCTGAACGGCAAGAAAATCATCTTTGAGGCAAACTCTGACGACAGTCTTCTGGAAGTACTTCGGCAGCAAAAGTTATTCTCAGTAAAAAAAGGATGCGGTCAGGGGCACTGCGGCTACTGCACGGTGCTTTTGGACGACAAGCCTGTTCCCAGTTGCCTGATTCCTGTAGGAATTGTAAGGGGAGCCTCCATCGTAACGCTGGAACACTTTGCAAAAAGCCCGGCCTATGCAGACATTGCGGACGGATTTGAGCAGGCTGGACTGCATCCCTGCGGCTGGTGCAATGCGGCAAAGTATTTTTCGGTTTACAGTCTCCTTTCACGAATATACCGCCCCTCAAAGGAAGAACTGAATGACCTTGCCGATGAGCAGCACTGTTCCTGCACCAACAGAGACACATTCATAAACGGTGTATTATTCGCCACTGCCAACAAACACAGGCGCGAAGGACGGAAAAATGGACTCTAACAAAACAGTCTACTACGCAAACAATCTGGAAGAAGTTTTCTATCAACTCAAAACCGTTGCCGGGCTGCAACTTGTTGGCGGCTGTACCGGTCACGATGAGTTTGCAGCCAATTTTCTTTCCATACGCAACTTGCCGGAACTCTCAAAATTGGAAAAGCATGAGCGCTACTTTGATTTTGGTCCTGCCATCACCCTCTCTGAACTGGAGATGATAGGCAGAAATAATCTGCCAGTCGTATTGTATGATGCCATAAAATCCATTGCCAATCCTCAGGTGCGTAACATTGCAACCCTGGGGGGAAACATCTGCACAAAAAAAAGCAAGATGACGCTTTATGCTCCCCTTCTTGCCCTGGATGCCCGACTTGAATTGCAGCACGGAAGTGAAAACACCTATATTCCCCTAACCAAATTTGAGGAAATTCCACCAGAACACCTGCTTACCAAGATTCGCGTTCCTGTAGAGGAATGGGAAGTTACGGTATTCCGACGGTTGGGTCCCGCCCATCATATCAACGAACGCTCTGCTTCCTTTGTCTTCCTGACGAACACGCAGAATTCTCAGATTTCAAGCATACGAATTGCCTTTGCCGGTGAATTCTGGTTCAGGAGTCTGGAATTGGAAAACAGGCTCTTGGGCTCCCACCTTCCCATTCCAGCAAAAAGCATCAATGAACTGGTTACTGATGCAGGAATACAATTTGATGAGGCGGCGGAAAAAGCAAACAAGGAGCCTCTTCCCATTCTGCGCGACCAGTTCTTAAATCTGGTCAAGTTTTCACTGGAACAGCTGACCTACTAAAAGGAGCAGGGCCAGAAAAATCACATTTACCAGCGTAAAAAGCGCAAGATAGTGACCGCCCTGCCGCCCGCTCTTGCTGTACATGATAAATGAGATAAGGCTTGCAAGAGAAGCGACCAGAGTTCCCAAGCCGCCAAAGTTCACGCCCAGCAAAAGACTTTTCAGATTCTCAGCAAAGGGATACAGTAAAAGCGTGGCGGGTACATTACTGATAATCTGGCTTGCCACGAGTCCGGAGGCAAGTTCATGCTGCTGAACACAGGATTCCAAAAGAGAACGGACAGCAGGAATTGAAGCAATATTTCCGCTGAAAATAAAAAAAGCCACAAAGGTCAAAAGCAAAAAATAATCCACCCGTAATAATGTCCTGGCATCAAAAAGCAAGACTGCCAGCAACACAATAAGGGCAAGGAGCGGCTTTGGAATTACCTTTGCCACCGAAAGGAGACAGAGCACAAAGAGAATCGTGTACAGGCTTTTGCGCAAAAACGAGGGATGACTCTGGGCATTGGGACTTCCCAGCGGAGAAAGACTTACGTTTGGCACTAAAAGCAATGCCAACGCAAGCAGTAGCCCGCAGACGATGGTATAAGGCAATAAAATTCCGATAAAGGCTGGCAAAGCAATGCCCGACTGAGTGTACAAAAAGAGATTCTGAGGATTTCCCACTGGCGTAAGCATGCTGCCCGTATTCGCCGCCACCGTTTGCAGTACAATCACATAGGCAACAGAAACTGGCGGCAGCCCTTTCTGAGAGCCAAGCAGCATAAGGGCAAAGGGCACAAAGGCAATCAGAGCCACGTCATTGGTGATAAGCATGCTGGAGAAAAAGCAAAGGAAAACGAGGACAAAAGACAGGGCGCGGCTTGTGTGTACCAAAGCGCACAGGCAAACCGCCATCATCCTGAAAAGCCCGCAACTTTCCAATCCTGCCACCGACGCCATGAGGGCAAAAAGCACCGCCAGCGTATGTCCGTCAATATATGAAAGATAGGCTTTTGAGGGCGGTACAAAAAAACAACTTACGAATGCACAGAAAGAGGCGGCACAAAAGACCGCCCGTTTTTTGAGGAAAGATACCATCATAGCAGCTCGTGGCCTTGAAAAGTCGCAGCCCCGCAATGACTCTTATGCATCTGCCTTCCAGAGACCATGTTTATTGCAATACTCATAGGCCGCAAGCAGTTTTTCATCCGTCAGCGTGAACTTTGCTTCAGGAATGTCGCCAGGATTCAAGGTCTTACGATACACGCCCTTGTCCGTCTCCAGCACAATCCACTGAATCCAATGGTCATCCGCCATGGGATGGGCTGCAGAGCCAACTTTTACCGTAACAGTGTTTCCAGTCTGTTCAATAACGGGAACATGTTTTTCTACCGCACCGTCTGTTGTATTGGCCTTGAGTTCCTTCATTTCCTCGCCACAGCAAACGACCACTGGACAGCCCTTGTTGACGACCTCCACAATCTTACCGCATTTCAAGCATTTAAAAAATTGAACCATATTCGTACCTCATATCAAAGTATAGCAGACATTTGGGGAAAGGCAAGAAAAATCCTTGCACGCTGCCACAAAAGCCAATACAGATTAAAAGCCGTATCCTGCGTCCTCGGTCTTCTTTGCCGGCTGAAAAACCTTGGTCATTACTTCCATGGCGTTTGTGACAGGAATGAAGGTAATGCCCTGCTTTACGTGGTCAGGAATGTCTTCCAAATCCCGCTTGTTTGCCTGAGGAATGAAAATGGTCTTGATGCCGTTTCGTTTAGCGGCAACAGTCTTTTCCCGCAGACCGCCAATGGGCATGACCTGTCCACCAAGGGCAAGTTCGCCAGTCATCGCCACATTGGGCTTGATAACCCGACCAGTCAAAAGCGACATAAAGGTTGTTGCCATGGTGATGCCTGCGCTAGGTCCGTCTTTGGGAGTCGCCCCCTCAGGAATGTGCAGGTGAATGGTATTTCGCTCAAACCACTGAGCCGTCTTGATTTTATGCTCGATTGCATACTGCTTAACCCAGTTCATGGCAATCTGGGCACTTTCTTTCATCACGTCGCCCAACTGGCCCGTCAACTGTAGTCCACCCTTATCGCTCTGGAAGGCAATGCTTTCTATCAAGAGCGTGTCTCCGCCCATACTCGTCCATGCAAGTCCGATTGCCGTGCCGGGAACGCTTGCGCGCTTGATTTCGCTTTCGTCAAAGACAGGCTTACCCAGATATTTTTCCAAATCAGCGGCATCCACGGTAAAGGTCTGTGTCTTGAGTGTCTCCAAGGCAGAGGCATCCGCAGTAACTGCGGAAAGTTTTTTTGCGTCAGCGGGAATACCAGTGAGCTGCTGGGTAACAATCTTACGGTGAATCTTGTCCACACATTTTTCGTAATTGCGCACACCAGCCTCACGGGCATATTCCTCTGCAATGCGAAGCAGCGCGGCCTTGGTGTACTTAACCTGTCCTTTTTCCAGGCCATTCTTTACAAGGTTCTTGGGTACAAGATACTTCCGCGCGATTTCCAGTTTTTCCTGATCGATATAGCCTGACAGGGAAATGATTTCCGCTCGGTCAAGCAGGGGTTCAGGAATCTTATCCAGTGTATTTGCCGTAAGGATAAAGAAAACATTGCTTACGTCAAAAGGCAAATCCAGATAGTTGTCCCGGAAATATACGTTCTGCTCAGGGTCAAGGACTTCAAGCAGGGCACTTGCAGGATCTCCGCCTGAATAACTTGCCCCCATCTTGTCCACTTCGTCAATCATAAAGACTGGACTCTTGGTCTTGGTGATTTTGAGTCCCTGGAGGATTTTTCCCGGCATAGAACCGATATAGGTGCGTCGGTGTCCCTTGATTTCCGCCTCGTCCCTCATGCCGCCCACACTAAAGCGGTAAAAGGGCTTGTTCATGGCGTTTGCTATGGAGTGGCCCACACTGGTTTTTCCAACGCCCGGCGGTCCCACCAAAATCAAGATGGAACCCTTGTTGTCTTTTTTCAGTTTGCGGATGGCAAGATATTCCATGATGCGCTTTTTTACGTCGTCCAGCCCATAGTGGTCTTTTTCAAGAATTTTATAGGCACGGAAAAGGTCGTAGTCCTCTACGCTTTCATCCTTCCAGGGAAGGGCGCAGACCAGTTCCAGAAAATTGCGGCTTACAAAATATTCACTTGAACTGGGATCCATGATGTTGAATTTTTCCAGTTCGTTGTCAACGGCTTCCTTGATTTCGCCTTCAAAGCCCAGTGCGTCGATTTTTTCCTTGAACTTCTGGTAGTCACTGGCCATGTTGCCGGCACCTGTGCCCAACTCGTCCTGAATCGCCTTCATTTCTTCCCGCAGGAAGTATTCACGCTGATTCTTTTCCACACGCTCGTTCAGTTCTGCCTGCACCTTTTTCTGAATGCGCAAAAGTTCCTGTTCTTTCTTGATGTAGACCAGCACCTGCTCCATGCGGGCGCGCACATTCGTCTGCTCCAGAATCTTCTGCTGGTCTTCTTTTTCAATGGAAAGAATTGAAGCGATAAAGTCAGCGATTTTTCCTGGATGGTCGATATTGACCATGTTGAGGCGCATTTCCTCGCTAAAAAGGGGATTATTTTCGCTAACCTCTTTCATTTCGCTGATGAGGGCGCGGGTCAAAGCCTTTACTTCAAACGTATCGTCTTCTTCATCGTCCAGATACTGTACGGCAGCCACCATAGGCTGGGCAGAATTAAGTGCACGACGGATTTTAAAACGCTTTATGGTGCTTACAAAAATATTTACGCCACCGTCAGGCAGATTGATTTTCTTGATGATACGGGCAACAGTACCAACTTCGTACAAATCGCTTATCGTGGGCTCATCGCTGTCATTTTTGAGCAGAACCACGCCGATAAAGCCGTCTTCACCATAGGCTTTTTCAATGGTTTTTACATCGTCCGTTCCGTTAATCATCACTGGCGTAAAGATGCCGGGGAACATGGGGCGACCGCCTAGAGGAATCAAGTGCAGTTTATTGGGAAGCATTTGCTCCACCGGAACAATCTGCCCCATCAGATTGCTCATGTCTACTTCTATTTTAATTTCATGCGGCTTTTCTTCGCTTTTGCCGTCACTTTTTTCTGAAGGTGCAGCCTCGGCTTTACGTCCACGCTTTTTTGCAGGCTTTTTGTCTGCCGAGGCTTTTTTATCTTCCGCAAGAGGATTTTTTCGCGGACGACCACGCTTTTTCTTAGGCTGCTCCGTCTTGTCGCCAGAGTCATCTTTTGAGTCTGCGGACTGTGTATCTTGCTCCTGATTCAGTTTATCATCAGTTTCGTTCAATTTATCATCAGTTTGTTTTTCATCGGTCATACTGATAGTATACTGAATTTTCAGGCAATCGGCAAATAGTATGTTTCTTTTTGCTAGAGTGCCAGGAGAACAGGCTTTTTCTGTTTGGCGAACTTAACTAGCAGTTTATCGTCCTTAAAGTCCACGCTTGCCTTTTTGCTTTCCGCCTTGCCTTCCAGAATCAGCAGGGAAAGCTGTTCTTCAATCTCACGCTGAATCAGACGGCGCATGGGACGGGCACCCATGCTGGGATCGTAGCCATGGTCAAGCAGATAGTCTCTGGCCTTGGGCTTGAGGGTAAGGGTAATTTCCTGTTCAGAAAGACGGCTTTCCAGTTCTTTCATCTGAATGTCCAGAATCGCACTCACCTGCTCCCGGCTCAATGCGTTGAATACCACCACGTCGTCAATACGGTTTAAGAGTTCCGGGCGCATGATGCGTTTCAGTTCTTCCATGGCACTGGCCTTGATGTCGCTGTAGGGAAGCAGTCCCCCGCCCGCCGTGGAGAATCCCAGACGATGGTCACTGGTAATTTCCCTGGCACCTGCATTGCTGGTCATAATAATCACCGTGTTGCGGAAATTCACCGTATGACCAAGGTTGTCGCTCAACTCGCCCTCCTCCAAAAGTTGCAGGAGCAGATTGAATATATCAGGGTGAGCCTTTTCAATTTCATCCAGCAGGACAACACTGTAGGGTTTTTGGCGCACTTTTTCAGTCAGCACACCGCCTTCATCATAGCCAACGTATCCCGGAGGAGCGCCAACTAAGCGGCTTGCGTTGTGCTTTTCCATGTAGTCACTCATGTCCACACGAATCAGCGCGTCCTCAGTACCAAAGAGGAATTTTGCCAGCGTTTTTGCCAGTTGCGTTTTTCCCACACCCGTAGGTCCAAGGAAAATGAAGGAACCCAGCGGCCGGGCACTGGAAGAAACCCCTGCACGGGAACGGCGGATTGCGCTGGAAAGGAGTTTTACCGCCTCATCCTGGCCAATGACACTCTTGTGCAGTTCTTCTTCCATGTGGAGTAATTTTGCGCTTTCATTGGAATCAAGCTGTTCCAAAGGAATGCCCGTCATGCCGCTGATGATTTTGGCAACGTCTTCCACGGTCACGCGCTTTTTGACGCTTTCCACATTATTTTTCCAGTAGTTGCTGAACTCATCAAGTTTTTGCTTGAGGTCACGTACTTTGTCGCGCACCATGGCGGCATGTTCGTAGTCCTGATTTGCCACCAACTGTTTTTTCTCCTCGCTCAGTTCCTCAATGCTTTTTTCAAGTTCCGCAAGCTGCACCGGACGTTCTTCTTCCTGAATCTTTTTTGCACTGCCCGCTTCGTCAAGAATATCAATGGCCTTGTCGGGCAAAAAGCGTTCTGGGATATAGCGTGTGCTGAATTTGACAATCGCAGGAACCACATCATCATCGTAAACCACATTGTGGAAGTCTTCAAATTTTGACTTTAAGCCTTCCAGAATCTGGATTGACTCCTCGGCAAGAGGTTCTTCCACTTTGACAATCTGGAAGCGGCGTTCAAGGGCGGCATCTTTTTCAAAGTACTTGCGGTACTCCCGCATAGTCGTTGCACCCACAATCTGAATCTCACCCCGGCTTAGCGCAGGCTTGAGGATATTGCTTGCATCCATCTGTCCTTCCGGGCCGCCCGCACCGATTATCGTGTGCAATTCATCCATAAAGAGAATGATGTCTCCGCTCTCACGAATTTCCTTCATCATACGCTTCATGCGCTCTTCAAATTCACCGCGATATTTTGTACCTGCAATCATGGCAGCCAAATCCAAAGAAAGGATGCGCTTTTTAAGCAGGTTGCGCGGCACGTCGCCGGAAGCAATGTGCTGGGCAAGACCTTCGGCAATAGCAGTCTTTCCCACGCCGGGTTCGCCAATCAGAACAGGATTGTTCTTGGTGCGGCGGCTTAAAATCTGAATCACGCGGTGGATTTCTTTTTCCCGTCCCACCACAGGGTCAAGTTTATTTTCACGGGAAAGTGCCGTTAAATCCCGGCTGTAATCTGCCAAGAATGACTTTTTCTGCTGGCCGTTTCCACGAGTCTGCTGAGAAGATTCTCCGCCACCAGAAATGCTTTTCATCATGGAATTGGCAAATTCATTGATTGCCCGCTGATTATCTGATGCGCTGGACAGATAGTTTTTCTGCACCAAAAGCACTTCATGGCGCACGTTTTCAATGCCAAGTCCCGCACGCTCAAAGAAACGCCAGGTAACGCTCTGCTCCTCGCGCATGGCAGCCAGCAAAAGGTGTTCCGTACCCACGTAATCATTGCGGAGGGAGCGGGACTCAATGGCGGCCATATCTACCAGAGTCCGCAGGCGGCGGGAAGGCGGCAAGTCGCTGTAATCTGCGGAAAGATTCTGAGCGGGAGCAAGGCTCTGTTCCAGATTGAGTTGAAAGGTAAGCACATTTATATGAAGACTCTGCAGAAGAATGTAGCCTAGTCCGTCCGCACTTTTAAGCAGGGCAAGAAGTACATGTTCAGGCAAGAGTTCCGTACTGCCACTTTTTCGACCTTCATCTTGTGCAAGGGCAACCAGCAGACGCTGAGCTCGGGGAGATAATCCTTTCATAGCGACCTCAATTTAAGACGTTAGTTTTTCCAGAGTTTCTTTTAGGATATGTGCCCGCAAATACTCCGTTTGTAAACGTTTGTTTTCCTGAATATCCTCTGGAAAATGAAAATCCCCGTTTTTCAAAACAAATTGCAGGTGTCCTTCCTGTATCCGGTAGAGAAGCGCGTTCAAGTCGCAGTCATCAATACCAGAAAACATACCAGCATCTATACCCCATTTTATCCTAGATATACTATCGACAGATTCCCGCCAAGGCATGAGCAGCGAATACTTCATCAGAACACAAGCCCGGTATACCATGTTCTGTACCTCTGTGGAACGGCTCTCAACTACCACATCCCTAAGCCGACGCTCGCTTTCCACCAGATATTTTACCGCAGAGACAAGTCCCGCCATTTGGTCAAACTCACTTCCTGTGGCAGATGCCTTGGTAGACACCTGATAATAGGCGCCCAGTGAGGACCCCCGTTCCAGTCCTGAGCCAAAACAGGCAGAAATATCCACGCCTTTTTCATTCAATTCTTTATAGAATTCATTAAACTGCCCGCAAAAAGAAAGTGAAGGCAGATGCAGACGAACGCTGACTTTCATGCCGCTTCCGCTGTCAGAAAAGGCGGTGGTCAAAAAGCCAAAGTCATAACTTGCGGCAAACTGAAGTTTCTTTTGCAGTTCTGCGTCCAATGCATGGCACATGTCGTAGGCAGCCGTCCCCGCAAGCCCCGGCACAAAGGCACTGATTCTCACATGATCCTTGGCATTTACGGTGCAGGCAATTTTTCCGTCCGTGCGCATGACAATACCGGCACTGGGAGCATTTTTTGCGTCTCCTTCCAAAACGCCCCGCTCACATAAAATCTTTGCACCCAAATCATCCAAATCTTTTACCGCCAGAGCCTGATATGCTTCCGACTGAGCACTCTGTGCAAAGGAATCAAAGACCAGTGCCTGCACACGCTCGGCATCGTCTGCGGTAAAATGAGAGGGAAAGGGAAAATTGGCCAGATTTCGGGCAAGGCGGACGCGGGTAGAAAGCACTACATCATCTTCCGGCCCTGAGTATGCGTACCAGGCATCCGTTCCCGTTGCAGTGTCTTCCGTCATTGGTCACCGCCTGCCACACGGGATTTTTCCAGCGCACGCAGGTAGTCACGATAGAGCGCCGCTTTTTCGTAGTCTTCTTTTTTGAGGGATTCTTCCAGCTTGGTGCGCAAGACAATCCTGTCGTTCAGCACGGAACGGAAATTGCGCAGGCGGTTGGGCATGGAGCCGGTATACTGCCCCTGCACTCCCTGATTTTTGAGAATCTGCTGAATGTCGTCCTTAAAAATGGCATAACATTCGGGACAGCCTGCCATGCGTTGTTTCCTGATAAAGGCAAGACTTGTTCCACAGACAGGGCAGACGCGGCTTTCTTCCTCCGCCAGTTTTTTGGAGATTTTAGCCAGCTGCGCAAAGAGCCCGCCTACATTTTTTTCGATAGACCGAGGGTCAGGAGTCACACCATTTTTGGCGGCACAATCCATGCAGAGATTCAGCTTACGCTTTCCCTGAGGGCTAACCTGTTCGATAAAAAAAATTGCATTATTCGTGTGGCAAAAATCGCAAAGCGTCTCGTTCATCAACCCACCTTACCTATGCTATAAGTATAACACATTTTAAGCCCAATCGGAAAGTAAAAAAGCACTTTTTTATCCATTTGACTACAAAGGCGCGGGTCTTTATAATAGAGACAGAGGTCTTTATGGCAGAAAAAATTGAAAACAGTATCATTAACAGTGCCCTTTTTACCGATTTTTATGAACTGACTATGGCACAGGGCTACTGGAAGCATGACATGAACCAGCAGGTGGTTTTTGACATGTTCTTCCGCCGCCAACCCTTTAAGGGAGGTTTTTCAGTCTTTGCAGGGCTTGATACCTTGCTCGATGCAATTACTGACTTTACTTTTAGCGAAGAAGACATTGCCTACTTAAAGGCACAGAACATGTTTGAGCAGGGCTTCTTGGATTACCTCAAGGATTTCCGTTTTAACGGCGACCTGTACGCTTTTGAAGAAGGCTCAATCATTTTCCCCCAGGAACCGATTATCCGCATCCATGCAAACCTGATTGAAGCCCAGATTGTGGAAGGACTCGTGCTGAACCACATCAATTTTCAGAGTCTGATTGCAACAAAGACCGCCCGCGTATGGCTGGCAAGCAAAAAAGGCTCAATCATGGAATTTGGTCTCCGCCGCGCCCAGGGAAATGACGGAGCCATGAGCGCAACCCGTGCATCCTTTATCGGAGGAGCCGCAGGCACGTCAAACACACTGGCAGGAAAACTCTACGGCATCCCTGTCATGGGAACCATGGCTCACTCATGGATTATGGCCTATCCCTCAGAGCTGGACGCATTCCGCGCCTATGCAGAACTCTACCCCACCAAGACAGTCTTTTTGATTGACACCTACGACACGCTCAGAAGCGGCATCAAAAATGCAATCATCGCCGGTAGCGAACTGGTCAAGAAAGGCCTGAATTTTGGCGTCCGTTTGGACTCAGGTGACATTTCATACCTCACCACCGAAGTCCGCCGCGAACTGGACAAGGCGGGCTTTCCTCAGGCAACCATCACCGTTTCAAATGAACTTACTGAAGAAATCATTGAAACACTGGTACAGCAGCATACCCCCATTAACAGTTGGGGCGTAGGCACGCACATGGTCACTGGCGGAAACGAAGCATCATTTACTGGTGTATACAAACTTGCCGCCCGCCACGACAAGGCAACTGGCACCATGAAGGCGACCATGAAATTCAGCGACAATCCCGAAAAGAACACCAACCCCGGCATCAAGAATGTATTCCGTCTTTTTGACGAAAACGGCATGGCAAAGGCAGACATTCTTGCCCTGTCAGACGAAAGACTGGAGGCTGGAGAGGAAAGACGCTACTATCACCCAGGCGTAGATTACCGGCAGTTTGCATTCAAGGCAGCTAAAGTTGAGCCCATGCTGCACCAGATGGTAAAAGACGGAAAGCGGGTAAACAAAAAATTGCCGCCCGCAGAACAGCTCCGCCTCGCCCGTGAAAACATGGTAAAGCAACTGGAAACACTGGATGATTCATACAAACGCATTTTGAATCCCCACATCTACAAGGTCTCCCTTACAGAAGCGGCAAAAGACCTAAAGATGGAATTTATCAATGCAAGGATAAAGTAAAGCCCCCTATCGCCTTACGATATTCGGTACTGTGCTGACATCTGCCCTAAAATAGATGTACTTAAAGGGATGGATGTCCAGTGCGTTAGTATACCAGCCGCCTACGGTAGCGGGATTTACCACGTGCAGGCAGACAGAATGGGAAATCGGCAGCACTACGCCGTCATCCAAAAGAATCCGTTCTGCATCTGCCAGCAGCCTGTTGTGTTCCACGGCATCATTTGTCTCGGCGGCTTCCTTAAGCAGGCGGTTGTAGTCCTTGTTTTGCCACTTGCTCTGGTTCAATGTAGAACCGTCACGGAAAAGTTCCAGAAAAGCCAGGGGGTCGGCAAAATCACCAATCCATGAATAACTGAACAAATCTGCATTCCATGAGGGGATGCTCAAAAGATAGCGTTCTTCAGGCGTTGTCTGCACCTTTACTTCCACGCCAAGGGGTTCCCATGCGGCCTTGAGCAACTCCACCTCTTTTTTCATACGCTGGCTTCCCGTAATGCCAAAGGTAAGTTCCAGTTTTTGATTTGCACTCATACCGGCCTTTTCCTTTGCCAGAGCCATCAAATCCTGTGCGTCTTCAATCGACGTGTCTTCCAGTCCTTCAACCGCAGGATAGCCTGCCAGCGGATAGACCAAAGTAGTAGCCTGCACCAGAGAATCTTTTCTCAGTTCCGCCCAAGGCACGGCGGCAATCAAGGCATTGCGAAAGTCAGCATTATTCCAGGGGGCATTCTTGCAGGAAAAGAAAAGATATTCCGTTCCGTACTCAGCCGCAATGCGAATGGCGTTTTTATTGAGCACGGCAACTGTTTCCACCATGCCGCTCACCCAGTCCGCTCGTCCTGTATTCACTTTCCATGCATTTTCCTTCAGGTCATTACTGCTTTCTATTGTAATGGCAGGAAGATAGACATGCTCCGCATCCCAGTAGTTTGGATTTTTTTTCAGTTCCAGTTTGCCTTTTTCGCTGGATGCAAGCACAAAGGCTCCGCTGTAAACACCTTCCTTGCTGCTCACAATACTAAAGGCATGATGGCAAAGAATGCGCTGCAAATGAGCCGTAGGCATTTCCAGATGCACCACCAGCGTTTTTTCATCTCGGGCAAGGATTCCAACTCCATCAGACTTTATTCTTCCCATGCGGAAGTCCTCTGCTCCCCGTATGGGGTCAAGCAATGATGCATAGGGAGCGCCTTCTGTTGCCAAAAGCGTCAGCCAGGAATCCCTAACGGAATAGGCGGTTATAGGCTCTCCATTGCTGAACTTCGCTCCCTGGCGAATAGTAAATGTCCAGCGTTTTTTATTACGGGAAAGTTTATAGTCACTTGCCAATGCGGGAACGGGATCAAGGGTTTTGGGGTCATACGAATAGAGCCCTTCATACAAGCCGGTAAGAATCTGTGCCTCCGCGCTGTAATTTGCGGTATAGGGGTTCAAATCATAGGCATGGTCTGCCCCAATCATTACAAAGGTATGCTGCATTTCACTGTCTGGCACTTCTTCAGCAAAAAGACTGCCAAAAAGACAAGTGCAAAGCACTGCTGCGAAAATCAGTTTAGATTTCATTGTTGTTAATCCCCAGTTTTTTCATCTGTTCGGCTTCTTCCACATAGGCCTGGTATTCTGCACGAACCTGATTTGCCTTGACGATGTTATTTTTAATGGAAGTCAGTTCCATTTTTATGCCTTTTACCTTGTTTTTGTTTTCAGGAGCGGCAGCCTGCTTAAAGAAATCATCCAAGCCCTGAAGGGTTTTGAGCATTTTGTTCGACTCCGCAAGCTGAGCATTCACAAACTCAAGGATTTTCTCTTCGGGCTGAGCCTGTACCTTTTCATATCCGGGAGACCCCTTTACACATGCCGCGGCAAAGCGACGGGTTCTTGTGGCAAGTTCTGTCATAAACTGCTGGAAATTGAGTTTTTCACGCCGTTTAGTATCGGTAACCGGGTCAGAAATCAAAATCTGATAGAAAAGGGGTTTTTCAGGAATATTAAAAGCCTTTCGGAGGGCACGCTTGATTTTATCCATCAGAGAATTGTGCTCACTCTCCAAAACTTCGTGATTTTCATCCAATTTTTGCTGAACTGCTTCCAGTTGTGGAGGCATGGCACCAAGAACGCGCAGGGCACCCATAATCATGTCCTTGGTATCAACCTGCACCACTTTCTTGCCTTTGTTTTCCTTTGCAACATTCAGTTTTTTGAGCAATGCCGCCTGTATCTCAGCCTTGTTTCCTGCAGTGTCTTCCTGAATGATTTCTTCAATCAATTCGTTATAGAAGGGAGCCTTGCCCATGGCAGACGAAAAAATCTTTTTTATCTGTGCCAATTCCGCCGAAGGAGACGCAGATGCTTCGGGAAGGCTGTAGTGAGGATGTCCCATGACCTCCTTTCGCACCTGCCCCTTATAATACTCACGCTGAAAGTCCGTCAGTTCCTTTAACTGCTCGGTAATATCCCGCATTGCATGGGAAGCCTTGGTAAGACTGTCCGTCAGCATACTGTTGGTCAAGCCGTCAAGGTTCTGCCTTCCGCGAAGAATCATTTCTGCCAGAGCACGGGTATTGATTTTCGGGCTGTTGGGCGTAAGAGATGTCCAGGAAAAAGTGTTGTTCAGGGCAACCAGTTTCTTTATGGCACCGATATTCAGGTTTGAAATGGAGAATTTATAATAATTACACAAAAAGTCCAGATTGCTTTCATAGTCAGAAAGACGCATGCCCATGGTAAGAGCACGCTCGTTTTCCGTAAAAGGCGTATCTTCCGGAGCATTGATGTCAGAGATTTTTTTATCCAGTTTATAAGGATCAGGCGTAATGATTGCCTTTTTGGAGAGAAATTCAAAAATGTTCCTGACACAGGTATGCAAGAGCCGGTAATTTTCCAATATATCTGGAAGCCCCTCACGGTCATACCATTCTGCCTTTGCATCGACAGCCTCAATAACGGTCTGTGAAAAATTATTTTCTTCCATATCTTTATTATCGTATCATTATAGCAGTTTTTTCAGAAAAATTATAGGTTCACTTTCAAGTTTTGGCAAAAAAGTCATTCTGAGAAATGAAGTTCCGAAGAATCCCGTCATTTTAGGGTATGCAAGATAGATTCTTCACGCTTTCAGCGTTCAGAATGACCTTGGTTACGCTAAAAACATGAAACTTGACATTTGACCTTATAGATAATGGGCGAGAAAAGCATCATTTCCCTAGGGAAGATAGTCCTTTCGGATATCCTTGAGCGCATTGAAGAGGTGCATTTTTTTGTTCACGTCTCCATCGGTAAGTTCTGCGAGCCGCCTGCGCATCTCCTTTCTGCCCGAATTATCCTGATAGGCACAGGTACAGGTCATGGACTTCCAGCCCTGCTCCGCCGCATGTTCCACAATCATATCCACCGGCACAAAACTGAGGGGGCGGATAATTCTCAGCGGATATTTTTCATACTGGACGACAGGCGGCATGGTGGATAGGGTGCTCTTTATCAGCATATTCATCAAAAGCGTTTCCAGAATGTCATCCAGATGATGGCCCAGGGCAATCGTGTCGTAACCATGAGCCATGGCATAGCGAATCAGTTCCGTGCGCCGCTGCATGGAGCACCAGAAACAGTTCATCTTGCGCCCTGGTTTGAGCCGACCGATTACATCTACCTCTTGCGTTGCAAAATCCACCTTCCAGTCTGCAAAACGCTGGGCAAGTTCAGCATTAAAGGGCGGCGCAAAATCACTCTGCATATAGACGGCGGAAAAAGAAAAACGGCTGCCTGTCCTGCGCTTGGTGCGGTTGGCAAAATATTCCACTAACAGCGTAGAATCTTTTCCGCCGCTTGCGCCAACAAGAACCCGGCAACCGTCGGGAAGCATGTCATATTCATACACCGCACTGTCAATGCGGCTGTATAATCGCGGCTGCCCCATATGGTTAGCTGATATAATCCATAATGAATTTATTGATAGTCAGGTCGATAGTTTCGTTTACCATCTCAACAAGCCTATCCTTGTCATACTTACGGCCGGAAATCTGCAGGGCATCGGGAGAGACCGCTGAGTATTCACGGTCAATCAGTTCCTTGCCGTTTTCATCAAGAACACGCACACGCATTGTTACGCTTGCGGCAACCTGCCCCGTCCATTTGTTTCCGCGGACATTAGTCTTCTGAAACTTGAATTCAGCAAAGATAAGGCTTTTTGCCCCCATGTCTTTTGTAAAACTGCGGCCCCTCATGGAACCTGCCTTCATAAAGTCCTTTGTACCGGTGGCCTTAACCCTTGCTTCCAGAACATTAAAAATGTTTTCACGGGCATTGAGGTATTCTCTTGAATTCTGAACGGTTTCCTTTGGAACCACTTCATAGCCGCCAACTTCTTCCAGAAGGCTGTTAAAGGCATCATAGGCATAATCAATGCGATCCTGACCGGAAGTAAACTCAATGTTATTGCCGCCAATCAGTTTGTTTACCAAAGTTGTAAGCGTACCGTCCTGTCCTTTTTCTGTATCAGCATTGGGGTCATCATCCTCCTTCCAGGGCAGGGAGTGGTTTCCAACAACAGTGATGACTGCAATGGGAGAATGATCGGCAAGAGCAATCGGTGCTGATTTACAAGCGGTAAAGATTGCAGCAAAAGCAAAAAGAGCAAGTACAAGAAACATTGATTTTTTCATAAAAAAGGAATCCCCTACTGTTTATAATCTATAATGACAGTATATCAAAGCGATACGCTAAAGTCCATTACATTTATAAAACCTTAGAGAAAAAACTTTGTTACAAAAAATCGCTGTATATGTGCAGTCCGACAAAAATTCACAAGGTCAGCAGCGCACCATTTTGTAGCGGCCAAAGGCTGTACGTATAATGGTAAAATTACTCAGCGCATCAGACTGAATATATTTTTTCAAGCGCGAAACATAGGAATATACCGATGATTTTTGAATGGAAACCTTAAAGTGCTGGCTGGATATTCTGCGTGACAAATCCTTTATGGAAATTTCCTTGCTCAGATTGCCGTAAAAATACTCAAAGAGCGTAAAAATCGTTGGCGGCATTTTGCTTCTGATACGGAATGTATTCAGGTCAAAGCCAGAGCCATCATCGTCATGCAAGGATGGGCTTTCCGCAAGCGGCAGAGGCGGACGGAGGAGCGAAATGTGAGGACGAATCGCAGGTTCTTCAATCAAATCACTTAAAATCTGAAATATCGGAATATAGCCATGGAATTCCTCATTGCCGTAAAGACGCTCACTCTGACTTATCCAGTAGCTGACCCGATTTTCTGCACAGGGATAAGGATCATTGTAAAAAATGACTGGAGTATGCTTTTGCATTTTCTGCAGGCTTTCGAGAAAGTCTATCATCAAATGTCGGAATGCGCAAAAATCACATACCAGCAAATCCGCCTGAACGGAATCATTCTGCAACTGCAGGAAAAACGAAAGAAAATCCGACTGAACGCGGCAATTGATGCCTTCCTGCTCCAACCTCTCGGCAAAAAGAGCACATAAATCCGGCTCTCTTGTCACAAAAGCAACTTCCATACTGATACCCCCAATTTTAAATACTTTGTTATATTTATATATCGGTATCTTCTGTGGGTGACTTATGGCAAAAAAAATCCCTGCCTCTGCACTGTGCAAAAACAGGGATTGCCGGGAACCGGAATCGAACCGGCACGGAGGTTTTCGCTTCCGAGGGATTTTAAGTCCCTTGTGTCTACCTATTCCACCATCCCGGCGGATAAAGATACTATAGCGGAAAGCGACGGCTTTTTCAAGAGACAGGACGCATTTAGGCAGGGCAAACGCATTATAGATATCGTGCTTGCATATCGGCTGGACAAATGAAA
>FLNX01000147.1_pt1 | contig 34384 bp, 20 predicted proteins | sample 1140341 | NCBI WGS metagenome assembly FLNX01 (sample SAMEA3878208, study PRJEB12797) | bioreactor metagenome | biome: Moose rumen | place: Sweden | collected 2011-10 | reverse complement strand
TAATTTTCCGCAACTGCATATACACATTATGAATATCAAGGGGTGGCTCAGAGGTATCCACCATCACTGCTCGAAAGAGAGGCTTCAGGGGTACTTGGACGAGTATCACTTTAGGTTCAATCGGCGAGCATTCAAGGACACAATCTTCGATGTGCTCATTCGTAGAATGGTATTTTATGAGCCAAAGCGCCTAAAATAGGGCATTTCATAAGTGCGCTCTAAGCGCCTAACCCAATCTTTAGATTTAATGTCCTTAATAACTCACTAACTCCTCCTCTGTCTGCATTTGGGGCTTATACCCAATCTCCTTGTTTTTCAACCGATAGGCATCCTGACGTTGCATCTCCGTTGTATAAGTGGCAAATAACTGGTCGACTTCTGACAGGTGGTACTTCTTGGAATGCAGGTACTCATCAATCATTTTCTTTTCAAGTACGGCATGAGAAGCAAGTTCTGCGCCTTTCAGAATATGTTGTACATCTGCGCCTTGATCATAGAAATAACGTGAAATCAAGGAGAACCTATGACACTCCAGAGGATTGGCCTCTGAACACATCAAAGAGATATGGAATCCTTTCTCTAAACCTTTCCTAAGCCTACTTACACCACACAAGAAACTGGGTGTCGTGATTGCCTTCTCAAAATCAACCTGACCCTCATCATTTAGGCTGTCCGTTCGACGTGCGCCGAACTCCTCGCCAAAATGAAGATAGTGTATGCCTTGAGATTTCAGGAACCATTTCAACTCTTCCAGATTAAACTGTGGAGAATACTTACTGGCGGGCACACTACGAACATCCACAATGCAATCGATATCATGCATACGAAGCATTGACAGGAACTCTTCCTGCGACTGGTTCGAATGTCCTATAGTGTATAGTTTTTCCATCTAATGAGTTGTTTTTCGGTTGCAAATATACAACAATTAACTGAAACCACAAAACATTTCTGCGATTATTTTTTCTTGCGAGGGTGGCGCATAGCCCAGCCTTCCTCGGAGAAGTCGGGCTCGGGGCCTTTCAGGTCTCGGGGGACTTTACTCATCAAGGTGCGCCAGTCGTCTTTCTTATGGCGTTTGACGGGGGTTACGGGTTTCCCAGATCTTCCGGATTTTCCGGAATTGCTGGATTTTCCATGTTTACCGGAATTTCCGGGGGTGCCATCGTCAGCGTCATTGCAGCGGACGGTGCGGCCCTTGAAGCGGATGCCCGTGAGTTGGAGCATCACCTTCTTGGCATCCTTCTCGGGGACTTCGAAGTAGGAGATGGTGTCGAGCAGGTCGATGTGGCCCACTTCCTGACGACCGCCCACGAAGCGGTTGAGCGTCTGCATCAGTTCGCCGGGGTAGAAGCCGTCGCGCTTGCCAAGGTTGATGAAGAGGCGACGGTAGCCCTTGGCGGCCTTGTTCTGGAGTTTCTGCTTGTCGGATTGGATTTTGCCGGATTTTCCGGATTTGTCCTGAGAGACTGGGGAGAGTTCGGGGGCATCAGCGTAATAGGCGAGGAACTTGCCGAACTCCAGGGAGACAATCTTCTTGATGACCTCCTCCTTGTCCATATACTCGAAGTAACGGTTGATGTCCTGCATAAAGGGGGCTATCTCCTCGTCGTCCACGTCGGTCTTCACGATCTGGTCCATCACCTTGTAGAGTTGCTTCTTGCAGATTTCCTCCGCCTTGGGCACCTCGGCCTCGACGAACTGCTTGCCTATCTCCTTCTCGATGTTGCGGATCTTGAACTTCTCGCGGCTGTGGACGATGCTGATGCTGGTGCCCTTCTTGCCGGCACGTCCCGTACGCCCAGAGCGGTGGGTATAGTTCTCGATGTCATCGGGCAGACCGAAGTTGATGACGTGCGTCAGGTCATCCACGTCGAGACCACGGGCGGCCACATCCGTCGCCACAAGCAACTGTGTCAGGTGCTGGCGGAACTTCTGCATCGTCAGGTCGCGCTGCGGCTGCGAGAGATCGCCGTGCAGCGACTCGGCATTATAGCCATCCTTAATGAGTTTGTCGGCTATCTCCTGCGTCTCGATCTTCGTGCGGCAGAAGATAATGGCGAAGATACGGGGATAATAGTCGACGATGCGCTTCAGAGCGAGGTACTTGTCCTTGGCGTTCACCATATAATAGATGTGGTTGACATTCTCCGCCCCCTCGTTTCGCGAGCCGACCACAATCTCCTTGTGGTCGTGCAGGTAATTCCTGGCGATGCGCTCCACCTCACGACTCATTGTGGCCGAGAACATCAGCGTGTGATGCTCCGTCGGCAGCGACTCGAACACCTCGTTGATATTCTCCGAGAAGCCCATATTGAGCATCTCGTCGGCCTCGTCGAGCACAATGTTCGTCACTTGCTCCAGATGCACGAATCCACGATGCATCAGGTCTACCAGTCGGCCCGGCGTGGCCACGATGATGTTCACCCCTTTCTTCAGGGCCCGCATCTGCGGCTCTATCGAGGCCCCACCATAGACAGCCTCCACGTGAACGCCGTCCATATACTTGGCGAAGTCGCGGATATCGTCCGTGATCTGCAGACAGAGTTCACGCGTCGGCGACAACACCAGCGCCTGCGTATCCCTACAGGAAGTGTCGATGCGCATCAGCAACGGGATACCGAAGGCCGCCGTCTTGCCCGTACCCGTCTGGGCCAGGGCAATCACGTCCTCACCCTCGGGCGACAACAGATAGGGAATCACCTCTTCCTGTACAGGCATCGGCTGCACAAAACCTAACTCTTCAATGGCACGGCGAATCTGCTCGCTGACGCCTAATTCTTCAAAAGTCTTCATATCTGCTGCAAAGATACGCAAAAAGTCTGAAATTAGGTCAAGTAAATGCAGGTTTTTCTAAAGATTTATCGGAACAATCTGCTGACAATGAGGGATTTTGTGTACCTTTGCACCGAAAATCAGGAGAATGAGTATTATCATGACTATAACATTGCCCATAAGATTCAGGAAACGTGTCAAGGAAATAGCCCTCAGCGCACTCACCATACTTACCCTTCTGTCCTGTACAGACCAGATAGCCGATGCACCACTGCCGCGTCTGCTCTCCCTGTCATTCTCCATTAACGACAATCCGATGCAACTGATGGAGAACGTCAACGGCGAGATCGTCGGAGACAGCATCGTGGAGTGCTGGGTGCCCAACATTATGAGCAGCAAGGAACTGATAGCCAACTTCGCGTTCGACGGCGAACTGGTGACCATCAACGGCAACCTGGCCGAGAGCGGATCTACCACCATCAACTACAAGACCCCGGCCACGCTGATCGTCGCCTCTGGTGACAAGGCCAGGAAATACACCGTCTACGTGCATACTAACACGGGACTACCCATCCTCTGGATTGAGACTGACAACAGGGCGGAGATCACTTCGAAGGAGATCTATCAACGCGGTACGTTCAGGCTAGTGGAAGACATCAGGACCCGTTCGGCAGGCGACATCATCGAAGGCAGCCTGGGAATCAGGGGGCGAGGCAACTCTACCTGGGAGATGCCCAAGAAGCCCTATCGACTGAAACTGGATGCAAAACAGCCGCTGCTGGACGAGCACGAGGACGAAGACTGGGTACTCCTGAACAACTACGCCGACAAGACGATGCTCCGCATACAGACCGCCTTCTATATGGGCCGTATCAGCAACCTCGACTACACACCCCACTCGCACTTCGTGGAACTGATGCTCAACGGTCAGTATAACGGCACCTACCTGCTCTGCGAGAAACTGAAGGTATCGAAGCATCGTGTGAACGTAGGCAGCGATGGGTTCTTGATAGAAATCGACGGACGGGCGGAGGGCGGCAAGCACACGACGTTCACCATCAGCCACCTGGCACAGCCTGCCAGCATCGAGGATCCCGCCACAGAGGCCGACAGCGAAGGTCTCCAATACGCTCAGGACTTCTGCAACCAGGCCGACAGCGTCCTCTACTCCAGGCATTTCGCCGACCCCGAAGAGGGATGGCGGAAATACATGGATATGGACTCCTTCGTGGACTGGTACCTGATTAACGAGATTACCAAGAACAACGACGCCAATATGTTCTCCAGTTGCTATATGCACCTGAAGCATGGCGGAAAACTGAAAATGGGCCCGCTCTGGGACTTCGACATCGCTTACGGCAATGTAGACTACAACGACAACTCCTACCCGATGGGATTCTGGGTAAAGGAGGCAGAATGGTTTTTCCGGATGTTCCAGGATCCCGCCTTCGTGGCTCGCGTCAAGGAGCGCTTCAACTATTTCTACAGTCGCAAGGACGACATTATGCGTGAGATCGACGAAAATGCTATCTACTTGAAGTATGCAGCACGGGAAAACGAGAACCGCTGGCATACCTTCTACACTTACACCTGGCCCAACTACACCATCTGGGGCAACTATAACAACGAGATCCAGGCGATGAAGGAGTGGCTCAACGCTCGCTTCGAATGGCTCAAGACCGAATTCGACAAATTGTAGCAATATGAAGATATGTGTATTCTGTTCTGCGAATCAGCAGATTGATCCGGACTTCTTTAAGATGACGGAGAAACTGGGGAGGTGGGCTGCGGATAACGGCCATAGCATCGTGTACGGCGGTGTGAATCAAGGATTGATGGAGTGTGTGGCAAAGGCAGCCAAGTCGCATGGCGGACAGACCATCGGCGTGGTGCCGATGATGGTGGAGAAGTCAGGAAGGACGAGCGACTATGTCGATGTGGAGATACCCTGCGACAACCTGAGTGACCGCAAGCAACTGATGATGGACCAGAGCGATGTGTTCATCGCCTTGCCCGGCGGCATCGGTACACTCGACGAAATCTTCACCGTGGCCGCCTCGGCTACCATCGGGTATCATCAGAAGACGGTCATTCTCTATAATATGAAAGGCTTCTGGGATTCGCTCATCGCCCTGCTCAACGATCTGCAGACGCGTGGGATGATCCGTGGGGACTGGCGACAGTATATAAAAACGGCCGATTCCATCGAAGAAATCAGCCGTCTGATTTAAGAAGAAAAGCCTCGCTGTCCGCGAGGCTTTTCAAATTCTATTTCAGCAGATGCTCTGCCATCGCACGGCCAAGAGCCTCGCACTTGGCCTTGGTCTCCGGGGTGAGGGCCTGCTTGATTTCGACCGGCTCACCGATGGCCTCGAAGTGCAGACGCTCGTCGTTCCACTTTTGGATCTCAGCCACAGCCTTGCTGGCCCAGCCAAAGGAGCCGAACCATCCGAGACAATGGTTCTTGATGTCCTTGCCAGCCAACTCAGAGAGCAGCACATCCATCTCGTGGTAAAGCCCAGTATTATAGGTAGGCGCACCAACAATCAGTCCCTTATAGCGGAAGACGTCGCGGATGATATAGGAGTGGTGAGTCTTCGAGACGTTGTACATCACGATGTTCTTCAGGCCAGCCTCCGAGGCAGCGCGGGCGATGACCTCGGCAGCACGCTCCGTATTGCCATACATCGTACCGTAACAGATGACGAGGCCCGGCTCCGTCTCATACTTCGACAACTGGTCGTAGATGCCGATGACCTTCTGCACGTTCACGTGCCAGACGGGGCCGTGGGTGGCGCAGAGGTAGTCGAGTTGGATGCCCTCGAGTTTCTTCAGGGCATTCTGCACGGGCGTGCCATACTTGCCGACGATGTTCGAATAGTAGCGCACCATCTCCAACCAGAAGGTATCCGTATTGATCTGCGAGTCCACCACACCGCCGTTCAGGGCGCCGAAGCAGCCGAAGGCATCGCCGGAGAACAATACGGTTTGTTGCTGTGGCACAGCAACAGACGGAACGCAGAGCGTCACCATCGTCTCTGGCCAGTGCACCATCGGGGTCATCACGAACTGCAGCGTATGGCTGCCAAGTTCGATGGAATCGCCGTTTTTGATCTCCAAGAGACCGTCGGTCAGACCATAGAAACCCTCGGCCATCTGGAAAGTCTTCTTGTTGCCGATGATCTGGATCTCGGGATAGTACTTCTTGATGAGGGCAAGGCTGCCACTGTGGTCCGGCTCCATGTGGTTCACCACGAGATAGTCGATCTTGCGGTCGCCGATCACCTCCTGGATATTCTCGAGGTATTGCACGAAGAAGTCTACCTCGACGGTATCGATCAGGCACACCTTCTCGTCGTCGATCAGGTAAGAGTTATAACTAACGCCATTCGGCAGGGGCCACAGACCCTCAAACAGATTTTTGTTACGGTCGTTGACGCCGACGTAATAGATTTTGTTTACGATTTCCTTCATAGGGATACTTATTTTTAATTATTCATTGATTTCTGCTTCACGGCAGGCTTCTTCCAGTTCCTGCCTCATCTTCCCGGCAAAGTCGGCATCCACGCTGTTATTAATGCTCTGGCAGACATTTGCAGAGAACTGCTGGGCACAGCCGAGTAGGTCATCCCATTGCGCCTCGCTCATACCCGCCTCAATCATACTGCGGGTGATGCCGTACTTGATCAGGCCATAGACGAAACCCGCGTTGAAACTGTCACCAGCGCCGATAGTGCTGACCGTCTCCGTCTGCAACACGGGATACTGCTTGGCCAGTCCGCCCTGCGCCCTCAACTCCACAGGCTCCTTGCCCCGGGTATAGAGGAAGTTCTTCGTGTAGAACGAGATCTCGGAACGATAGACAGCATCGGCATCCTTCTTCTTGTACATCACCTCGAAGTCCTCATCAGAGCCTCTGACGATATCGGCAAACTCCAGGTTCTCCAGGATGTTAGGCGTCACCTTCATCACCTCATGGCGGTGGGAGGCGCGGTAGTTGACATCGTAATAGATGATGGCTCCACGCTTGCGGGCATAGTCGAGGAATCCCATCACCTGCGGCCTCACCACGGGGTTGACGGCAAAGAAAGAGCCGAAGAGCACGATGTCCTCGGGATTGATCTCGGGATAGACATAGTCAATCTGGTCGCGCGGATGATCCTTATAGAAGAGATAGTCGGCATTGTTGTCCTCGTTAAGGAAGGCCAACGAGATGGGCGACTTCGACTCCGGAAACACGTTCAGGTTAGAGGCGTCGACCCCATTGTCCACCAAATACTGGCGCACCATCTCACCGATGCGGTCATTACCTGCCTCGCCGATAAACATCGCCGGAACGCCGCAGCGCCCTAACGAGATGATTGCATTATACGCAGAACCGCCCGGCACCGCCTGGATCGGCTTATTGTCCTTGAAGATGATGTCGAGTACAGTCTCACCTATTGCTATTACTTTTCGCATAATTCTGAATTATGGGTGCAAAGATACGATTTTTTTTGTAACTTTGCAACCGAAATGACGAAATATAATACCTATACACTCGAAAATGGCCTGCGTATCATCCATCTGCCGTCGGATTCGCAGGTGGTCTACTGCGGCTATCAGATAGCGGCGGGCACCCGCGACGAAGAGCCGGGGGAGGAAGGACTTGCCCACTTCTGCGAGCACATGGCCTTCAAGGGGACGGAGCGGCGCAATGCCCTGCAGGTCATCAACTACCTGGAGCAACTGGGCGGCGACCTGAATGCCTTCACCAACAAGGAGGACACCACCTACTATGCCGCCATCCAGAAGGAACACTTCGCCAAGGCTGTAGACCTGCTGACGGACATCGTCTTCCACAGCCAGTACCCGCAGCACGAGATCGACAAGGAGGTGGAGGTAATCTGCGATGAAATCGAGAGTTACAACGACTCGCCGGCTGAACTGATCTACGATGAGTTCGAGAATATCCTCTTCGAGGGCCACCCTCTCGGCCATAACATCCTCGGACAGGCAGAACAACTGCGCACTTACACTACCGCCGACGCCCTGCGCTTCGTCCGAAGGCACTACCGGCCGGAGAATGCCATCTTCTTTGCGTATGGGGATGTGGACTTTGGGCGGCTCGTCACCTCCCTTAAGTTCTTGGCGGAGCCAAGTGGCGAAGCCGAGCGCAGGGATCCCCTGCCTCCTCTTATGTCAGGAAGGGTCATAGAACGCTCCCTCGGCACCCACCAGTCGCACGTGATGCTCGGCACCCGGGGCTACGACATCCACCACCCGCTGCGCATCCCGCTCTACCTTATTAATAATATATTGGGCGGCCCAGGGATGAACGCCCGCCTCAACCTCTCGCTACGGGAACGCCACGGACTGGTCTATACCGTAGAGAGCACGATGGCGAGTTACAGCGACACGGGCGTCTGGAGCATCTACTTCGGCTGCGACCCGCACGATGTCAACAAGTGCCTCCGCCTGGTTCGCCACGAACTGGACCGCGTGATGCAAAAGCCGCTGAGCGACCGACAACTGAAGGCCGCCAAGCAGCAACTGAAGGGTCAGATAGCCATCGCCTGCGACAACCGCGAGCAGTTTGCCCTCGATTTCGGCAAGAGTTTCCTGCACTACGGCTGGGAGAAAGACATCAACAACCTGTTCGCCAAGATTGACAAGGTGACGGCCGAGGACATACAGAAAGTGGCAAACGAATTGTTTGCCACGGAGCGGTTGACGACGCTTATTTTCCGATAATCTCGCTGTGCGTGATGTAGTGCCGGTCTTTCGGCAGGGAGGTGGGCGTGATGGTAAACCGCCGGCCATCCTGTAGGTTCAGCGTTACCTTCTGGAAGCGGGGCTTCGACAACATATAGCGGTCGGTGGCAGGCGTGACAGGATAGAAACCCATCGACGAGAACACGTACCAGGCCGACATCTGTCCGGCATCATCGTTGCCAGAGAGGCCTCCCGACGTATCATTGTATTCCGTATCGAGGATATGGGCCACGCGCTGTGCCGTCTTCTCCGGCTTGCCGATGAAGTCATAGAGATAGGCAATCTGGTGGCAAGGTTCGTTGCCGTGCCAGTAGCGGCCCTCGGTGAACATCGAGTCGAGTTTGGCCTCGAACTTCTCCCTGCCACCGAGCATCTCCACCAGTCCATCGACATTCTGAGGCACATACCAGGTGTAGTGGCAGGTAGCCCCTTCGGTGATATACGGCTTGCGGTGGATGAAGTCTAGGTTATCCTCAAAGATGCCGTTATCACCCTTCTGCCGACGGGTCTTTGCCTTCGGTGCGTGGCGACCGTCGCAGTAGCCTGTCTTGGGATTGATGACGTTACGCCAGTTCTCTGAGCGGCGCATCAACTGCTGATAGTCTTCCTCCTTGCCAAGCGCCTTAGCCAGTTGAGCCACGGCGAAGTCATCGAAGGCATACTCCAGAGTACGCGAGGTCTGCTCATCCTGGTGGAAAGCCTCCTTCACACCGTCCTCCAGAGGAATATAGCCATACTTCAGATACGAGGGGAGCGCCCGGCGGCCCATTCCGTTCTTATAATCCTCGAACGAAGCGGGCGTCTCAAAAGCATTCTTCCGCATCGCCTCGTAAGCCTTCTCGTAGTCGAAGTCGCGGATGCCGTTCACGTAGGCATCAGCCAGGACCACCGAGCAATGGTCGCCTATCATCGCGGCCGTATAGGAGTTCCAGCAGGGGAAGATGGGCAGCCAGCCGCCTTGCTCATACATCGTGACGAGCGACTGCATCATATCCGCCGACTCCCGTGGGGCTATGATATTATAGAGCGGATGAACGGCACGGTAGGTGTCCCACATCGAGTAATCGCCGTAGTATTTCCTAGGAGTGCTAGCATTGCTAGATAGACTAGCATTGCTAGATAGACTAGCATTTCTAGATAGGCTAGCATTACTAGACAGACTAGCATTTCTAGATAGGCTAGCACTGCTAGACATGCTAGTCCCACTAGCAAATCTAGGATATCTACCATCGACATCGCTCATCTCACGGGGGAGGAACGACGTGCGGTAGAGGGCACCATAGAACTGATTGACACGGGCGCTATCAGGATCTTCCACGTCGATGGTATGCAGGCGGGCAATCCATTGATCGGCCGTCCGCGCCATCATCGTCTCAAATGGTGCATCCTCGGCTTCCAGGTTGCGCTCGGCTCCCTCACGGCTGGTAAAGGAAGAAGCCGCCTTCAGGATGATCGGCTGGTGTGCCTTGCTTCTAAAAGTGAGCCATACACAAGTGCTATCCTTGCCATAATCCTCGATTTCATCGGTATAACTCAAAACAAGGTGCCCGCTGAAGCCGGCTGGCTCGCCCCAGCCCTGATAGATGCGATGGACGGGGTTATAGCCATAGATGGTGCGGTTGATCGTGTCCAACTCAAGCACTCCCTCGCCCTCATCGCTGTTATGGTTGATGACAATATGCACCGGGCCGTCCTGCTCAGGCGTGATACGGAAGACGGCAGCGTGGCTGCTGCCCGTCATCTCTACCTTCAGATGCTCATCGGGAAGACGCACGGCATAGTAGTGGGGATGGGATATCTCTTCATTGTGGCTGAAGCGGGTGGCCCGTGCCGTAGGCTCCAAGCGGAGCACACCGCCGAGGGCAGCGATGGTAAACGAGCCATAGTCCTGTGTACAGCCGCCCACGATCCAATGGCTGTTGCGGAACCCTTGCAGCAGGGAGTCCGTATAATAATAAGGTGCCACGCACTTCTTCTCCGTGTCGCGGGTCTGAGGCGTCCAGAAGTTCTGGCCGTTGGGCGAGAGGACGGCAGGCAGCGTCTGCCCGTGTTCCTCCGAGCCTTTGCCGAAGAGCCCTGCCGTCTTGGTATTGGCAGGAGCCGTGCCCACCATCGTGTTGAGGGCACAGAGTTGGCGCAGGTGCTCCAGGTTGTGAATACGCTGGGCTACTTGCTGCTTCAGGTCGTCCCAGAAATAGAAGCCTTCGATGCGATGGCCGATACCCAGGTCAAGCGGCTTCTCGTTGTGCAGCAACTGCACTATGACGCTACCGGCCTCGTTGCGATAGAAGATCATCTGCAGGTTGGCAGCCATCGGAAGGATCTCATCCATTCTGTCCACGCCACACAGGACCTGCTGCGGTTTCATCAGCGTCAGCAGACGGTAGAGGTTGGTATCGTGGCCGAAACGGAGGTCTGCCCCCGTGCCGCCACGGGCGATGGCAGCATCGGCATCAGCCTCTATCCGTTGCCAAAGGGAGATGGCGGAGCGGGCGGGAATGCCCTCATTGAGGATATCGTTGCCGTTGCAGCGCGTCATCCGGGCATTGTTCTGCTCATAGACGGCCCTGAGTTCTTCTTCGGTAAAGAGGTCGAACAGGTTGATATTCAGTTCTACGTCCTGCATATCCGAGGCGATGGTGTGCATCTCGGTAAACAACTTCGCAGGCTTCTTCACCTTTGAGGGGTCCACGAAGAGGGCCTTGATGAAGCGGTCGGGCGAGACTCGCAGGGGGATGACCGTCCGGTCTTCCAGGGCTTTCGTCTCTGGCGAGGTGTAGGCGATCCAGGACATGTCTGCGGAGTCGGCGACTCCCGCTAGATGATCTAGAGGATCTAGCCTTTCTAGCCGATCTAGCCTGTCTAGCCGATCTAGAGATGCTAGATTATCTAGAGATGCTAGAGGTGCTAGATGATCTAGACTGGCTAGGGATTCTAGAGACTCTAGGAAATTCCTCATACTCTCCTGGCAGCGGCCTACGACGCTGGAGTGCGCCGTCAGATGAGCCGCTGGCGTAAACACCTGCGGGAAGTTCTCGTACATCCGCTTGGCGATGGCGCGATGCTGGCGGGCACCCAGGGGCGACAACTTGCCACCATTGCCCTCCGCATTCTTCCACACCTTGGCCAGCCGCTTGCGCACGTCCCTGCCCAGTTTCGTCAGGTTCTTGGTATCGTCGAAATGGCGGCAGACCCAGATGTAGCGCTTGTCGTTCGTCACCCAGCGGGAGCCGTGCCGTCCGTAGTGCGAGATATAGAACGGCTCATAGCCGGCAGGCGCCTTCGCCATCTCCGTCTGCGTCACGGGATAGGCATAGTATATGCCGCCCAGCCGCTCATACTGGGCCATTGCCGGACTGGCCGTCAGCCATACCAAGGCAAGCCATAGGAAACTCTTCAATATCTTCATCTTGCAATCATTATCAGTTCTTCAGCAGTTCAAATACGAAGCGCGCACCCGAGGCATAACTGGTGTCGAGCCACAAGTCGCCGCCCATCCTTCGGGCCAGCGAACGAGCCACGGTCAGGCCGACACCCGTCCCCTCGGTGAAGTCGTCGAGTTGCACGAATGCCTCGAAGATGCGCTCTGCCTCTGCGGCAGTCACGCCAACGCCCGTATCCTCGACAATAAAGCGCACGGTACGGTCGTCCGACTCCATCCGGAGCGTGATGCGACCCTCGCTGGTGAACTTCACGGCGTTCTCCAGCAATTGCGCCAGAGTGCGCACGGCATATAGTTTGTTGGTGAGCAACGGTACGGGCGTCGCATCCTGCCTGAACTCGAAGGTGACGGCAGATCTAGCATCGCCCGGACTGGTCTGCTCTGCAATCCGCGACCGCTCTATGGCCTCCTTGGCCAACAGCCACGCATCCGTCTCGTCCCTGCGCTCGATGACCACCTCGCTGCTGACGTCGCTCAGTTCGAGCATACGGTCCACCAGTTTGGTGATGCGAACGGTGTTCTCTGTGATGCGACCCTGTATGTCGGCCTTCTGCTCAGCCTCCAGTTCGCCGATGTCAGCCCCCGTCAGGATTTCCGTGAAGCCGGAGACGATGTTTAGCGGCGTACGTATCTCGTGGGAGATATTGCGGATAAACTCCGACTTCATCTTCGACGAGGTCTCCGCCCGTTCGTTGGCCAGCCGCAGTTCCTCGTTGGCACGCCGCTGCCTGATGGCCACCCGCCAGCCATAGAGGAGCAGCAACAGGAGGGCCAGCACGATGGAGGACGCGGCTATCAGCGTATAGCGCAACTTGGTGCGCTGCTGCTCGGTCTTGATCTCGTCGACCTTGAACAGCGTGTTCAGTTCGTCGAGATGCTGGCGGGTCTCCCGTCCGAAGACAGAGTCCTTCTCCTGGTAGAGCCTCTGATAGATGCGGGCTGCCTCATCGCCCCGCCCTAACATCATCAGGGCCTGTGCCCGCAGTTCGTCGATATGGCTGTCTTTCTCTTTGGTCACCAGTCTGACGCTGTCGGTATAGAGCAGCACCTTGGGCGCATTGCCCAAGGCCATGTAATAGCGGGCCTGCATCTTATAGGTGTGGTGCAGCGTGAGCGTTCTCTTGATCATCTGGGCGTGGTGTACTGCCGTGTCGAGTGCGCCTCCGGCTTCCTCCAGTTTCTGCAGTCCAATCAGGGCAGCCGTCCGTGCCAGATAGCAGGCATTATAGCACTCTCTGATCTCAGGTTTCTCCTGCTTACCGACTCTGTCATAGAGGAACTGGCGCCACTCATCCGTCACCCGCAGTTCCTGGTCGTACGCCTGGTCGTAGTCGAAGGCCTTGGCCATCCGGTAGTAGATGTTGCTGAGCGCAGGGATGTCACCCTCGTCCTTTATCAGTTCGTAATAGTGCTGCAGGGCTTCGATGGCGGGTTCCGTCTGCTTCATATTCAGGTAGATCACGCTGATCTGCTTGTAGGCCATCGCCCGCCCCAGTTTGTTATCATACTTTGTGGCGTATGCCAGCATGTGCTGCAGTTCCTGGAGGGCCAACTGCAACTTGCCCTGCATACAGAGGATGTTGGTCTTCTGCTGCCAGGTGCGGTAGTAGTAGTCCCATTGGCCGTGCTTGTTGAACCACTCCATCTCGGCATCGGCCTCGGCCAGCAGCCTGTCGGCCTGCGAGGCACTGTGCAGCAGTTCAATCTTTCGCCAGCGGGCCTCGCCTTCCTTGTCGATGTCGCCTTGCTGCTGATCGGCGGCTATCTGCTGGTCTATCACGGCGAGGGCGGAGTCCGTCTTGTCTTGCGCCAGAAGCACAAGGCACCACGTCAAGATGATTATGGTTGAATAGACTCGCTTCATCGATTGATTTGTCCGCAGATTATTTTAGACTGCAAAAGTACCTATTTTTATTGAGACCGCCAAATCTTTTATGGAAAAACTTGCGGTTCCAGCCGCCAGTCGATGCCCAGCGGGTTGTGGCGCATCTCCTTCATGAGGTAGAGGTCCAGCGGCTCGCAGTACACTAACTGCATCTCCGTCTGGTCGATATCCGCCCGAAGGGACACAAAGGTGCCTGACCCCTTTGTGACGCGCCAGGTGATGCCGTCGTAGACGAAGAAGCCCTGTCGCTGAAGGTCGCGTATCGCCTGACGGGAGACGAAGGCGAAGGTGCCCTTGGGCTGATACACGGCTCCGTCGGCAGGGATGTCCCAGCAGAAGCCCGTCGCACCTTCCACGACGGAACGGGCGATGCGGTAGGTGGCCTCCTTGCAGGTGACGACCAGCGTGTCGGCCTGCCATCCGAAGGTCAGCGGCCAGGTGCGATGCTGGCGGTTGAGCGTGAAACATATCTGCCCGGAATAGAGGGTCGGAGCAATCCGGGACTTTGCTCCGGGCAAACTCCTACTTTGCTCCGGGTAAACTCCCACTTTACTCCGGGCAAACTCAGAGGCCCCTTTTTGGGGCTTTCTGGCCGAAACGTGAAACATTAGTTCGCCGCCCTCCATCAGTTCCTGATGCTCGATGCGGGCATCCTTCAGTTCCCGCCCGTTCAGCGTCACCCGTTCGAAGTGCGTGCCCTTGCCCTTGACGATGCCGTGCAGGGTCTTGCCATTGCAGAGCGTCATCGTCCACTCCGGTATCAGTGGGACGTGCAGCAGATAGTAACTCTGTCCCGCATTGGGATAGAGCCCCAACTGGTGGAAGGCGAGCCACGACGACATCGCCCCGCTGTCATCGTTGCCGGGCAGGCCGTCGGGCTGATCGCTGTAGTTCTCGGAAACAATCTGGCGCACGCGATCTGAGGTCAGGTCGGGCCGCCCGATCCAATGGTAGAGGCAGGGCGTGAGGAACGAGGGTTCATTGCCGACGTTATAGCGTTTCCTGTCGAAGAACATATCCAGTCGCTTGCGGAAAGCCTCCTCGCCTCCGCAGGCTTCAATCAATCCCGGCACGTCGTGGGGGATGCTCAGCGAATACTCGGCCGAGAGGGCTTCGTAGAAGAAAGTGCTCCACCAAGGCAGATACCAGGGGGCCACCTTCGTCACAGGGGTATAGGGAATCACGGGCTTATAGACCTTCGAGCGGCCCCAGGGCACGGAGTCGAGCCAGCGGCCCTGGGCATCGCGTGGCATGATATAGCCCCTGACGTCGTCCCACTCATAGTCGCTCCGCCAGAGGTTGCGCCAGTTGCCCGACTGCCGGAGGAAGCGCTCATACAGATCCTGACGGCCCAGGCCGCGAGCCACCTCGGCGATGCAGTAGTCGTCGTAGGCATACTCGATGGTACGGGTGCCGGCACGGTCGATGCCGTAGGGAATATAGCCCAGATGGTTGTACGCCTGTAGTCCGCCCCGTCCGTGCTTCTCGTGGTCGGCTCCGGGATCGGCCTCGGCATCCTTCAGCATCGCCTCCAAAGCCAGTTGATAGTCGATGCCCTTCAGCCCCTTGACGTAGGCATCGGCTATGACGACCTCTGCATTCGAGCCGCCCTGCGTCCTGCCGTTGCAGTCGCCGCTGCGGGCATCGGGCAGATAGCCCTCCCGCTTGTAGATGTTCAGCAGCGCGTTCACGATGTCGGCCTCGCGCCGTTCGTCGAGCAGGGTGATCAGCGGTGTCGAGGTGCGATAGGTGTCCCAGATGGCGTAGTAGTCGTCGTAATAGGGCGTTTCCGTCCACTTGGGATTCTCGCCTGACTTGTCGACGGGCATCAGCATCGTGTGATAGAGGGCGGTATAGAACATCCGCTTGTCGCGTGCCGTGCCCTTCACCTGAATGCGGCTCAGCGTCTGCTCCCACGTCTCGCGTACCTTATTCAATTGAGTATCGAAGTCGCAGTCCGGGATATTCCGTCTCGCCTGCTGGCTGCTGACGTACGAGATGCCCACCTTCACCTCACAAGGTGTCAGACACTTTGTGAGGTCGCACGTCACAGCGTGCCTGTCGCTCTGTGAGGCGGTAAACGGCTGATCCGCCAGCAGACAGAAGTAGACGGTATAGGCATCGCCGTTGTTCCAGCCGCCACGGATGCGGGAGTAGCCACGCACTTCGCGGTCGCTGATAACTTCGACCTCCGCCCCCACGAATTGCTGACGCTCGCGGAGGTCGGGCATGGAGTCCTTGCCTAAGAAATGGGTGGCATCGATCAGCAGCGCGCCCGCCTGCGGATAGTGTATGCGATAGAAGGCGCATCGTTCCGAGGCCGTGATCTCCGTGCGGATGCCGTTCTCGAAGGTCGTGGCATAATAGCCGAGAGCAATCTCCTCGGAGACGCGCCGCTGCGGCTCTACCTTGTTAGCAAGACAGGGCAGAATCAGGATGTTACCGTATTTCTGTCCGCCACCCGTACCACTTACGTGCGTTTGCGAGAAGCCCGTCACCACTTCCGGCATCGGTGCCCAGCCCGCATTGGGCAGCACCGTACAGTCTGGCCCCGGCTTACACATCCCGAAGGGCATCGACGGCCCGGGGAACGTGCGCCCTACCCCCACGCTGCCGATGCGCGGATCCACATACTGCCACACCTGCGCCACAGCCGAAACCGTGAGCAGCCAAAGCCCTGAGATTAGGGCCACTTGTTTCCGTATCATTCCCATTCCGTTAATCTTTTGACAATACAAGAGTCGAGCGAGCGGTAGCCGAGGTTGGTCAGGTGGAAGCCGTCGGGCGTGTAGAACGCTGGTATCGGCACTGGCCCGGTATGAGATACGTCCCACTCGCTGGCCGCGATGTAGAGCACGCTGTCGGCCAGTCCTGTCCGTTCAAGCATCGTGCGCATCGCCTGCTGATAGAGCGCAACGTCCTTGTCTGCGCCCAGGAAGAAGGAGGCGATGCCCACGTAGAGTTGCTGATACCACTTCCGCCAGTTCGTCAGCCGCTCCACGTCTATCTGCGGAATCTCCATCACCACGGGCCGGATACCGCAGCCGAGCAATGTGCGGAGGATGCGCTCATAGTTGCCGGTATAGTAGCCCGGCGGACATTGCCGCCCAATGTCGTTGATGCCCGCCATCACCACGCAGAAGTCGGGATGCTGCTCCAACAACAACTGGGTGCAGTAGACGTCGTGTACCGCCTCGGGCGTCTGGGCCTTGAACATCTCTTGGTAGATCTCCTTTGTCGTCCGTCCGGCGTGTCCCCGCACCAGACACTTCACGGGCCTGTCGGTCATCTGCCTGGCCCAGCGGTCGAAGATGGTGTCGCAATGCTGATGGTAGTGCCGCTCTGCCCAACTGTCGCCGATGATGGCTATCCGCAGGGTGTCGTCATCGTGGCGCGGCTGTACCGGATAGGCGGGGTACTCAGGCGACACGCCGTAGGCCACCTGGAACCGCTCATAGCCCAGACAGGCGATGACCAGCAGGAACAGGGCCGACAGCCCCACCCTCTTCCATCTTCGTGTAATCGTCAGGTGTTTCATTTTCTTTTGAATGCTTCGGGACGGTCGAGATTCACCATATCGGCCTTCTTGTCGATGACCAGTTGGAACTGCGAGGTGTCATCCTCCTGACAGGCGGCCATCACCTTGATGCCGTGGCGGTGGCAATAGCGGCGGAACCTGCGGGTGATCTTCTCAGGGGCGATCTCCACATAGGAGGGCGTGCAGATGCCCTGCCAATACTTCAGGCGGGCGATGTCGGAGGCATTCACCTTGATCTTCATCTCTGGCGCCAGATGGATGAACTCACGCAGCATCGCCTCGTCACCGAACCAGAAGAAACTCTTCTCGGCAAAGCCCTTCTCACGCACCAGACTGACGAGGGTCGGAATCGGCGTGCCGCGCTTCACGTCGAAGAACACCTTCGCCTTTCCCTGCAACGAGTCGAGCATCTCGGCGATCGTCGGTACCGGCAGACCTGCGAACTGCGGGCCGAACCAACTGCCCGCATCCAACTTGCGAACCTCTTCGGAGGGCATATCCGCGAGCCTGCCCTTGCCGTTGGTCGTGCGGTCGAGCGTCTCGTCGTGCAGGTTGAAGAGCACGCCGTCCTTCGACCGCCGCACGTCCACCTCTATCCACTCTGCACCGTATTCGAGGGCGGCGTAGGCCGAAGGCACCGTGTTCTCCGGCGCCAGCGCGTTCGCCCCGCGATGCACTACCATCTCGATATGCTGGGCCCAACCCGTCAGACCCGCCATCAATACCAGCATCTGTATAATGATTCTTTTCATACTTAGTAGCAATGTGGCTGCAAAGATACGAAATTCTTTCGAATCCACCAAAAGTATAGGGGAAGTACTCACGCACTCCCCCCTACACTAACCTAAAAATTAACTAACCTAACTAAAAGTATGAAACAAAAACTTATTGATTGACAGAAATCTTCTCGCCTAAGTGGCCGTATTCACTGACGGCTCTCACGGTGTAGGACCGGCTGCTGCCGTTGACCGCCAGTCGGCACTGGGAGGTGACGGCGACGATACGGTCGGCCTCATCAATGACGATATAGCCACGAGCCTCACTGACGGGCTTCCATTGCAGTACGCCTCTCTTGTAACGCAGTTTGGCCGGAGCAGCCAGTGGCTTCATATACAACCGGGGGTTCCACTGGTCGCTGCCCATAATCATGTTCTCGTAGGTGCAGCGGCTGGCTTCTTCGGCGCTGATGGTGACGGGCGACGTGCCGGAGAGGGTGTTGCCCGACAGACGCTCCTTGTAGATGTAACTCGTCTTGCGATGGCTCAGATCCAACGGCTGCCCCTGGCTGTCGTGACTCCCATATTCTGCGAACAGACGGGGCGAGGTGCCCATATCCGTCCACCCTTCAGGGGCGATGGGGATGCGCATCGTGGTGTTAATCCATACGTTGACGGGATTGTTGTGCCAGGGCCTGCCTAACTTCACCTTGCCGTCGGCTGCTTTCTCATTGCCGTCTACGATGCAGTCGCGGAACACGTAGCCATATCTGGCATTGGTATGGCAGGGGGCGGTGATGATCGCACCGCTGCGCACATTATAGAAGGTGACACCCTCGGCCAGCACGTTGCCGCTGCCATAGATATAGTCGACGGCTCCTTCCAGCAGACAGTCCTTGATGTAATGACGGTGGTTGTCGTCGACGGTGGTGAACCACGTGTCCTGGAACGAGCGGAAACGGCAGTTGTAGAAGGCCATCCGGTCGGCAAAGGTACGGATAGCGAGTGCCTGCGGTCCGGCCTGTCTGCCAGTGCCCCAGGTGTTTTCAATCGTGATGTTCTCGGCGTAGAAGTCACGTCCCCAGTTGTCCATCACGGCGTGGTGCTTGTAGTTGACCGACTGGGGATTGTTGACGGAGTATTCAAAATCCTTCGCATCCTTGCCGCCGCAGTGCATCAGGTGGCGGATGATCGTCTTCTCGGCATCCTGCCCGATCAGGTGGATGAATGTCTTTTCCTCAGGAATGTCGACCAACCCCTCGTACTGGCCGTTCTTAATAAGTATAAGGTACGGGCGCGTGCCGTGCTCAGGGGCGGCGTCGATGGCGGCCTGTACGGAGGTGAAGTCACCGCTTCCGTCGCTGGCCACGATGGCGTTGAAGACACGGTCGGAAGCCGTGCTTCCTATGACTGTTACTGTCGACAGCAGGACTGTCAGTAGGGCTTTCTTATAGTTCATTTGTCTGATGTTATTTGTGGATTACGCTGCAAAAGTAGGCAAATCCACACAATAACAGGGAGACAATCGTTCAGAAATCCGCGGACGGGATGATTATCCCCCCTTATTCGGATGATTTTGACCTTTCTGCATATTCCTTGGGCAGCATACCCACCAGTTTCTTGAAGCAGCGGCTGAAATACTTCGGATCGGAGAAGCCGCACTGATAGGCCACGTCAGACACGCGGATGCCTGGTCTGGAAAGCAGTTTTCTGGCGTAGTTGATGCGGGTGTTCAGGACGAAGTTGTTAGGCGAACTGTCGAAGATGTTCTTCGTGCGGACGAAGAGGATGGTACGGCTTACGTTCATCGCCTGCGCCAGGTCCTGTATCGAGAGGTCGGGATTATCGATGTTCTTCTCGACGTATGCCTTCAGTTTCTGGGCAAACTGCGCGTCCTCGCTGCTCAGTGCCCTTGCTTCCTCGTGAATCTCCTTCACGCTCTCGCTGATGGGCAGCAGTTCCTTGATGCGAGCGCCGAGCACCTCTATCTGCTCCTTGCTGGTCAGTCGGACATCCTTCAGTTCCTGTTTCAGCGTACGGATATACTTAAATGTTACCCACACGGCAATCAGCAACAGGGCCAACAACAGGCCATAGAGCATCCAGGCGTAAGGTGTCTCGTTGAAATGGGCCGAGCGGTGCAGCAGGATGGTCTCTTCGTTGTCCACCCAGACACCGTCGCCATTGGTCGACTTGATGTGCAACTGGTAGGTGCCCGGTGCCAGATTGACATAGTTCAGTTCGTTGTGCCGTGTATAGTGCCACTCACGCTCGAAGCCCTCCATCCGGTAGGCGTAGATGATCTCCTCGTTCTTGTTATAGTCGAGGGCGGCAAAACTGATGCTGAAGTCCCGCTCGTCGGGCTTCAGGTCGATGGTCTTGTCGCAGTCGAAGACGATCTTCGGCACGAAGTTGCTCTTGACCATCGACTGGGGATTCAGGGTCAGTGTGCCCGCGGATGTGCCTAAGACCATCGTACCGTCGGCCAGCAGGGCGGGCCTGGCCTCGGTAAACATATCGCCAGCACTCAGCATCCGCCAGTAGTTGGTGGCTACACGGGTCTTGGGGTTGAGCAGGCTGATGGAGCCTGCCGACACGATCCAGATGTTGCCATCGCGGTCTTCTGCCAATGCCTGGTTCATATCCGACGAGATGCCCTCCCGCTCAGAATAGTGCTCGAAGCGGATGGTATCGCTGAGCAACTGGCGGGAAAGAATCTTCTCCGTACCGCCGCCCGAGGTGGCGATGAAGAGTTCGCCCCGGCGCGACTTCTGTATGTCGAGTACCACATTGCTGTTGATGCTGGTGGCCCTGTTCGGCTGGCGACTGTTGATGAAGAAGTGCATCTTGTCGTAACTGCTGTTGAGCGAGACGGTATAGAGGCCGTCGTTCGTGCCCAGCAGGGCCGTACCGTCAGGCAGGATCTGTAGGCAGCGGCTCTTCAGCCCAGCCTGCGGATACGTCTTGAGCAGGTTGCCCGGGTGGATAAAGCGCAGGCTGTCGCCATCTCCCGTCGGCTCCGCGATGTTCAGTCCGCCGCCGTAGGTCGCGATGATGAGTCGGCCCTTTGCATCTTCTGCCAGATTGTAGACGGCCTCGCAGTTGATGCTGTATGGATTGCGGCTGTCGTGCCTGAAATGGTCTACCTTGTAGGCACCTGCCGATGGGGTCAGACGGAACAGGCCGCCCGGCTTGGCACCCATCCAGAGCCTCCCCTTGCTGTCTTCGAAGATGTCATAGACGGAATAGCCGAAGCAGACCCTGCTCGCTTGCAGCCTGCCGTTGGGAGCCAGCCAAAGGGTGCTTCCGTCATTATTATTAATATGTACGTAAGCGTTCTTGTCAGCCGTCCAGAGCCGGCCTTTCTTGTCGACATAGAGCGCATAGACCACTTCCTCGCCCTCGCTGCTGTATTTCCGGGTCTCTACGGGCATCGGTATCAGGGAGATCCGTTCCAGTCCCCGATGTGTATACACCCAGACGCCCCGCTGGCGGTCGAGCAGCAGGATATTGACCTTGATATTCCCAAAGCCCTCCACATTCCTGATCAGTTCGCTCACCTGCTGGGGGGCGCGATAGGCATTGATCTTGATGTCCTTTCCCTTGTAAGGCTCGAACTGCCGACTGCGCCTATTAAAGAGATAGAACTTGTCGTTCGACCAGCAGATGATATTGTGCGCCTCATCCTCCACGATGTAACTGATACGGTTCGTCTCCAGCGGGCAGTTGTCGCCCGGCTGCGCCTTGAACGTCTGGAAGCGGTAGCCGTCGTAGCGGCGCAGGCCGTCCCACGTGGCCAGCCAGATATAGCCCATGCTGTCTTGTATCGCATGCTGTACGAGCGTAGCCGAGAAACCGTCGCTTTCGCCGAAGTGCTGGATATGCACTTTCTGCCCGACGGCCCTGCCCGTAGCCACTAGGCCATAGATCATTAATAGTAGCACTAACTTTCTCATTATCGTGATAGGTTTTTGATGGCACAAAAGTACGAAATAAAACGGAAATAAGTGCATTTTCGTCCGAAAATCGGCAGAAAAGTATTTTTTTCGCCTTTTAACGTACTTCCGTACCCCTTGCCGCAACGCCGTTTGCTTACTTTTGCAACCAGTTTTCGATCATTTATTCAAAAAAGTATGGTAAAAAAAGCGATTCTATCTATGTTTTTGCTACTGACCTCCATCGTTGCCTTTGCACAAGGCGGGTCAGTAAAAGGTAATGTGAAAGACCCGTCGGGCGACCCTGTCATCGGCGCCACCGTGGCCGAGGCTGGCAATCCGAAGAATGCTACCGTGACCGACATTGACGGCAATTTCACACTGCAACTCTCTCCCCGTGGCCGTCAGGTCATCGTCTCTTACGTGGGTATGAAGTCTCAGACCCTCAAAGCCTCTGCTGGCAGTCAACTGACCGTTACTTTGCAAGAAGACGCAAACACCCTCAGCGAGGTGGAAGTCGTGTCTGTGGGTTATGGCGTAGCCCGTCGTCGCGACTTGACGGGTAGTATCTCGTCAGTCGGCGAGAAGACCCTGAAGCACATCACCACGACGAATGCCGCCTCTGCCATCACGGGCCGTCTGGCCGGTGTGAACGTCACCACGACCCAGGGTTCGCCTGATGCCGACGTGAAGATCCGCGTCCGTGGCGGTGGCTCCATCACACAGAACAATGAGCCGCTCTACATCGTGGATGGTTTCCAGGTGTCGAGCATCAGCGACATCCCGCCGACCGACATTGAGAGCGTCGATGTGCTGAAGGATGCTTCGTCAACAGCCATCTATGGTGCCAAGGGTGCCAATGGTGTCATCCTGGTGACCACAAAGAGCGGTCATACAGGCAAGACGGAGGTGTCGTTCAACGCCACGCTCGGCTGGAACAAGTTCTACAACGAGACGGATGTGCTCTCACCCTATGAGTATGTCTACTTCCAGCGTGAGTTGGATCCCTCAAAGAACGCCAGTTTCTTCGACCGCTATGGCCGTTGGGAAGACGTCGACATCTACAAGAGCCGCGAGGGAACCGACTGGCAGAAGAAACTCTTCGACCGCACCGGCTTCAAGCAGAGTTACAATGTGAACATCAACGGTGGCTCGAAGGATCTGGTCTACAGCCTGAGTTACACGCACGACGACGAGACCTATATCATGCAGACCTCCGACTTTAAGCGCGACAACCTGAACCTGAAACTGAAGAAGGACTTCACCGACTACCTGCATCTGGACTTCAACGCCAAGATGACCAGCCGCGTCATCAACGGCACCAGTGTATCGTCGGGCTGGAAACTGCGCGACTGTACGCTCTTTGCACCCATCGGCACGCTGACCGACCTGGGCCTCGATGACCTGGGCGACACGGGCGACCTGAGTTATGAGAACATCAGCAACCTGCAGGATCCGTTCTATAACATCGCCAATGAGTATAAGAAGCAGCGCAACTTCAACAATACCTATAACCTGGGGCTGACCTGGAACATCACGAAGTGGCTGTCGTGGCGCGCAGAAGGCATCTACGGCTTCTCCTTCAATCGTACGGACAACATCTTCCTGGCCAATACCGGTACCGCCAACCAGCGTTCCGGCTTCCCCGTGGGTACCCGCCAGTACAGCGACGGCAACAACTATACGCTGCGCACCATGCTGAACTTCAACCATAACTTCGGCAAGCACCACGTGGACGCCATGGCTGGTATGGAAATCTTCAACTCGGACAGCAACAATATGCGCATCGAGTCCGACTACTATCCCCTGGACTACACCGTCGACAACATCCTGGCGATGTGGAACAACGGCACCAGCGAGCCGACCTATACTACCATTTCCGAGCCGAGCCGCACACAATCGTACTTCGGTCGTGCCAACTACGTGTATGGCGGCAAGTACTACCTGACCTTCACGCTCCGCGCCGACGGTACGAATGTCTTCTCACCGGGCAACAAGTGGGGTGTGTTCCCCGCCTTCGCCGGTGCCTGGCGTATCAGCGACGAGCAGTTTATGGAGGGTACTAAGGAGTGGCTCGACAACCTGAAACTGCGCGTAAGCCATGGTGTGGCAGGTAATGCCCGCGTAGGCAGTTACTGGCGCCAGACCTACAGTGCTATGACCTCTGCCAACCGCCTGTATTACTTAGGTGAAGAGGGCCAGAGTGCCTTGCAGCCCACCACTGTGCTGCGCAACGATAATCTGACGTGGGAGACGAAGCATTCCACCAACGTCGGTCTCGACTTCTCACTCTTCCACAAACGGCTCGACGTGGCCATCGACTGGTACAACGACGTGACGAAAGACCTGATTATGTCGGTACAGTTGCCTTCCAACTCCGGCTACAACACCCAGTATCAGAACCTGGGCCAGACCACCAACCGTGGTATTGAGTTCACGGTCAACGCCAACCTGATTCAGACCAAGGACTTCTATCTGGATGCCAACTTCAACATCTCCTTCAATAAGAACAAGGTGGATAAACTCTACGGCGACGACAACGACGAGATGATCCTGACCGACGGCAGCGGCGGTTTCTTCATCGGCAACGATGACTACCGCGTGTTCGTGGGCGACGAGGTCGGCCTGATGTATGGCTACATCTACGACGGTATGTACAGTTTCGACGATTTCACCTTCAACAGCGAGACCAAGCGTTGGGTGCACAACGACGGTGTGGTCGACACCCGTGGCGTGCTGGCCAACAGCGGCGGCTATTTCGGCCCCGGCCACATCAAACTGAAGGACCTGAACAACGACGGCAAGATCGATCCTGACAACGACCGTCAGGTCATCGGACACGCCCAGCCTAAGCACACCGGCGGTTTCGGCATCAATATGGGATTCAAGGGCTTCGACCTGACCGCACTCTTCAACTGGTCGTATGGCAACGACATCCTGAATATGAACAAGATTGACTACAACTCCTTCCACGGTTCACAGCGCTATAAGAACATGACCTCGCTGATGCGCCTTGAGAACAGGTTTACCACCATCGATCCCGAGACGGGTCTGAACATCTTCTACGGTGAGTACGCCAACCCCTCACGGTTGCAGGAACTCAACCAGGGCAAGACGATGTGGAATCCCCTGATGAACAACTCGATCATTACCGACTGGGCCATCGAAGACGGCTCCTATCTGCGACTGGGAACGCTGACCGTCGGCTATTCACTGCCGAAGACGGTGCTCCGCTATATCGGTGCCAAGAACCTGCGCATCTACGGTACGGCCACCAACCTGTTCTGCATCACGAACTACAGCGGACAGGATCCTGAGGTAAGCACGCATACCAACAACCTGGTGATGGGCTATGACCGTTCGGCCTATCCAAAGGCCAAGACCTGGGTTGTGGGCGTCAATCTGACATTTTAAATAGAGAAATTGAGAAATTAAGAAATTAGGAATTATGATTACCAAGATCAAGATATATTCAAATATGGCAAAGAAGGTGGGATTCAAGGCATTCTCTTACCTCTTACCTCTCACCTCTTACCTCTTTATCACTTCCTGTAGCGACTATCTCGACACAGAGTCGCCTTCGCAGCAGACCAGTCAGGTGATCTACGAGAATGAGGGTATGGCCCGTTCGGCCCTGATGGGCATCTACTGTGACCTAACGGGTACCTACGTCTACGGGCAGAAACTGTCAGTCAACTGGCAGGGTGTCAGCGATATCGAACTGGCCAGTGGCTACAATGCAGATCCGTCGAAGGAACTGACTTCTGATACGGGTGCTGCCAATTTCTACAGCGACTGGTACAACCACACCGTACAGTGGAACGCGCTTTTCCAGTTGGCAGAGCGGGCTGCCACAGCCGTGGAGGGCATCCGCAACTCCAATGCCTTCAAGAGCGGTAACAAGGTGATGCAGCAGTATCTGGGCGAAGCCCTGACCCTGCGCACGATGGCCTACTTCGAGTTGGTGCGCCGCTGGGGCGACATCCCCTATAAGGAGGGCATCTCAGAGAGCGACCTGTCGAATGTCTATGCCGGCAAGACCAGCCGCGATGAGATCTATCCGGCCCTGATCCGCGATATGCAGGAGGCCATCGAATACCTGCCGTGGCTTGGCGAGGAAGCCGACTACAACGTGGAGCGCATCACCAAGGGTTTTGCCAAGGGACTGCTGGCCCGTATCGCCCTGTTTGCCGGCGGATGGTCGGTTCGCGACGGCAACCAGTTCACTGACGTCTCGAACATTGAGAAGTATTCCGGTTCGGCCAACGGTATGGGCGAGATGAACGGCTTTTACGTGGGCCGCGTGAAGAACTGGCAGGAGTACTATCAGATTGCTGAGCAGCAGTGTGCTGAGTTGATCGGCGATGCAAAGAACCCGCACCAGTTGGATCCTGACTATGGCGACATCTGGAAGACCGTGAACCATCTGGACTATAATGCCTATAACGAAAACCTCTTCGAGGTGGCCAACGGAATGGGCTACAATGGTGACGTCGGTACGCTGATGGGACGCGAGCAGGACGGCAACATCGGCTATGGCCAGTTCGGCTGGGGCTCCAGTTACGTCAACTCCAACGGTTACTATTTCTATTCATTCACGCCTACCGACAAGCGTCGCGACTATGCCTGCTACTTCCCCAAGTTCGGCAAGGAAAATAATAATGTACACGAGATTATGCGTGGCGATATGCTGAACGTACACTTCGGCAAGTGGTGCTTCTTCTGGACTTCGGATGCCTACAAGGCCCTGGCCCGCACGGCCAGCGGACGCCCCTCAACGGGTATCAACTGGATCCTGATGCGTTACAGCGACGTGCTGCTGATGTTTGCCGAGGCCCGTTATATGCTGAACGAAGGAACCGACTCTCAGAGTAGCGTAGCCGGTATGTCGGCCCGCCAAGCCCTGGAGAAGGTACGTGAGCGCGCCTTCGGGGCTGGCTCACCCGAGGTGACACGCTACGACAACGACTTCTTCAATGCCATCGTCAATGAGCGTGCCTGGGAGTTCGGTTGCGAGAGCATCCGTAAGATGGACCTGGTGCGCTGGGGCCTGCTCGACCAGAAGATCGAGGAGATGAAGGAGGCCCTGGTGAAGATGTATGACGGCACACAGGACGTGAAGATCTTCGACAAGACCTACAAGCCTACCGACTTCCCTGAGAAACTGTACTATAAGTATCAGGAGGGCGACCAGAGTCAGTTCGTCGACCTGGAGTCGTGCAACTTCTACCGTAACCTGAATGCCAATCCCGATCCGGATGTCTATCAGGAGATATCCTGGCTGCGCCGTGGCGAGAGCATCAATGAGGACGACGTCGTAGACCGCTCTGTACGCATCCTGATCTGTGCCTCGGGCCTTCGTGCCAGTTATGACTATTCAGCCCTGCTCAGCCAGTTGCAGTTCGGCAGCAAGATTCAGGCCAAGTTGAATCTGATGACGCTGGGCAATGGCGTGTGCAACTATCGCCATCTGTTCTCCATCTATTATGATGATATCTACAAGTCGAAGGGCTATCTGCAGAACTCATACGGCTATGACCACAGCCTGGACTAATATTAAATTGAGAATTGAAAATTGAGAATTGAGAATTATGATAACTAAGATATATAAAACTATGCGCAGTCTCTGTGCGCTCTGTCTCCTCTGTGCACTCTGTGCGTCATGCTCCGACGAAGTGAACAACTGGCCGGTTGACCCTAGTTACGACCGCCTCTATCAGACCACTCACTTTGAGGTGGACGAGGTGATGCCGACGTCGGTCATCCTGAAGTTCAATGGCATTACGAGTGCCACCAAGTACGTCTTCGAATTCAGTATCGACAAGGCGGAGAAGTTTGACAATATTGTCCGTACAGAGGAGGTGAAGGCCGACACGCTGGCACCGTTCAGCGAGGGCAAGGTCATCACACAGAACGAGTATAAGAAGACCTTTGAGGACCTCGGAGGTACTACAAACTATTCCGTCCGCGTGAAGGGCATCGATGAACTGACAGGTACGGAGTCTGGCTGGAATGCCATTACCTTTAAGACACCTGCCGAGCAGATCTTTACGGGTGCCACACCCGGTATCACCGATGTCATTATGGCCTGGCAGGCTGACAAGGTGGCCACGGGCATCCGTATGAGCAGCATCATCGGCAAGGACACCACCGAGGTAAGCAGCATCGACCTAACCGCAGCCCAGAAAGCCAGCGGCGAGGCGCTCTTCGAGGGCTTAAAGCCGGGCACCACCTATCTGGCACAGATTATGAACGGCGAGTTCGTGCGTGGTACGTGGACCTTCAACACACTCGGCTCCTCTAAGGGTGCAGCCATTGAGGTACATCCTGGCGATGATGTCAATGCACTGCTGGCCGAGGCTGGCGCTGATGCCGTGACGCTGATCTTCAAGGGTGGCCAGACCTACGAGATAGGCACGCTGACTATTCCTGAGACCGTGAAGGAACTCTACGTGTCGGGTAGCCTGGTCAATGGCGTCCGTGCCGAACTCCTCATCCCCAGCGTCAGTGTGGCTGCCGCTATGGAGAGCCTGAACTTCCAGTATGTGGATGTCAATGCACAGGCCGGCTTCTGGATGATGCTCGGCGGCGACCGCATCATCAAGAACTTCTATATCACGGGCAGTATCTTCCGCAACATCAATAACTGTATTCTCTACTGCGATGCAGAAGGCGAGATTGAGAATATTGTGGTGGATAACAGCATCCTCGACCACGTATCGACCGGCGGCTGGGGTATGTTCAACATTCCGAAGAACACGACGGCTCGCAACCTGATTGTCACCAATACGACGATTACCGACGTGGCTGACCAGTTCGTGGATATCCGCATCCCCTTCGACCTGATGAAGTTCGACCACTGCACCTTCTGCAACTTCAATGTCGGTATGCCGAAGTTGCTCCGTGTGGAGGCACAGCCTCGCGAGATGGTGATGACCAATATGATCTTTGCTGGCGACAATGCAGGCCAGAAGATGAACAGCGGCTGGGGCGACTACAGCGGCTGGCTCGACTTCTCTGGCTGCTATATGACGAGTGACTTCACGGAAGACAGCCGTAAGTTCGTCAATGTCACCCATCTGGACTACACGACGGATGAACTCTTTGTGGATCCCCGTCATGGCGACTTCCACGTGAAGGACGACGTTCAGTTCCGTGGCAAGGGCAAGGTAGGCGACCCGCGCTGGTGGTAATAATGACATACACGATGAAAAAGCGTACTATCTCTTTCTTTTTGGCTGTGCTCCTCACTGAGTGGGCACAGCCACTCGCAGCTCAGACTATCTGGTACGACCGCCCTGCCAGTCACTGGGTCGAAGCCCTGCCGTTGGGTAACGGGCGGCTGGGGGCGATGGAGTATGGTGGTGTGGAAAGCGACACCATCCAACTGAACGAAGACACGTTCTGGAGCGGTTCGCCATACAACAACGTCAATCCCAAAGCACTGGCCGTGCTCCCGGAAATACGCGCCGCACTCGACCGGGGTGACTATCAGCGGGCACAGTATCTGGCGATGCACAACATTACGGCCGACCGTAGCATAACGGGCCACGGTATGATGTACGAGTCGGTAGGCAACCTGATCATCCAGCACGGGGAACCTGCCACAGGCCATTACCGCCGGCAGTTGAGCCTCGACGATGCGGTCGCTACGACAACTTGGCAGACGCGTGGCGTGAACTACGAGCGCGAGGTGTTTACCTCGATGACCGACGACATCACCATCGTACACCTGAAAGCCTCGAAGCGCGGACGGCTCCATTTCGACCTTTCATTCACTGGCCCTCTGAAGAAACAGCGGGTAACGGCGACGGTCAGCAACGCGGCGCCTGATATGCTCCGCATCAACAGCCATCCCACGGCAGCCGCGGCCGAAAACATACCTAACGGATTGCACTGCGTGACCTATGTCAAGGTGATTCCCACGGACGGAAAGGCCATAGGCCACGACGGAAGTGTGAGTGTCGAGGGGGCCAGCGAAGCACTGGTATTAATCAGTTCGGCCACCAACTTCGTACGCTACGACAACATCACCGGTGATGCAGAGGCAAAGGCACTGGAGTTGCTGAACAACTATCTGGCCAAAGGCGAGAACTATGCGCAGTCGCTCCAGCACCATAAAGCGTCTTATCAGGCGCAGTTCCGGCGCGTCAGCCTGAATCTTGGGCATAACGCAGAACAAGAGAAGAAGCCTACCGATGTACGCATCCGCGAATTCTCCGAGACGAGCGACCCTGGCCTGGCAGCCGACTATTTCCAGTTTGGCCGCTATCTGCTGATCTCCTCGTCGCAGAAGGGCAGTCAGCCCGCTAACCTGCAAGGCATCTGGAATCCCGATGCTGACCAGTATCCGGCCTGGGACTCAAAGTATACGACCAACATCAATGTGGAGATGAACTACTGGCCCGCCGAGGTGACCAACCTCACGGAGTGTCACGAGCCTTTCCTTCAGATGGTTCAGGACGTCAGCATCACAGGTCGGCGTTCTGCACGTGAGATGTACGGGGCGCGTGGGTGGACACTCCATCACAATACCGATCTGTGGCGTTCCACGGGCAGTGTGGACTATCATTCCTGCTCTATCTGGCCTACGTGTAATGCCTGGTTCTGCTCCCACCTGTGGGAACATTATCTCTATACGGGCGATAAAGTGTATCTGCGCTCGATGGCCTACCCTGTGATGGCCGAAGCCTGTCGCTTCTATCTGGATTTCCTTGTGAGGGAACCACGGACGGGCTATCTCGTGGCGTCACCCTCGCATTCACCCGAGAATCATCCTGGACTGGAGAAATACCATGATGACATCTTCAACAATGACCAGTCGCCCGCTGTCTTTGCCGGTGTCGCGATGGATAACCAGATGATCTACGACCTGCTCTACAACACCCGTCTGGCTGCCGATGCGCTCGGCGCAGACCGGGCTTTCGCCGACAGCCTCGACAGCATCCGCCGCCAACTGCCACCGATGATGGTGGGCCGGTACGGACAACTGCAGGAATGGCTTGAAGACTGGGACCGCGAGACTTCCGGCCACCGACACGTTTCGCACCTCTGGTGCGCCTACCCTGGGCGTCAGGTTTCGCCCTACACCAATCCTGTTGCAGCCGCTGCCGTCCGCAAGTCGCTAATTGGCCGCGGCGACGCTTCCCGTGGCTGGTCGATGGGCTGGAAGGTGTGCCTGTGGGCGCGTCTGTTGGATGGCAATCACGCCTATCGTCTGATTCAGAACCAGTTGAAGTTGAAGTCGCCATACGCCACCATCAAGGATCAGGATGGCGGCACCTATGCCAATATGTTCGACTCGCACCCGCCGTTCCAGATCGACGGTAACTTCGGGTGCTGTGCCGGTATGGCTGAAATGCTGGTGCAAAGTCACGATGGCACCGTACACCTGTTGCCCGCACTGCCAGATGTGTGGGCTGACGGCGAAGTCTCCGGCCTGAAGACAAGGGGCGGCTTCGAGATCGTCTCGATGAAATGGCAGAAGGGCCGACTGACGCGACTCGTCGTTCGCTCGGCCCTGGGCGGTAACCTGCGACTGCGCTCTGCCGTTCCCTTGACCAGGGAAGACGGCACCCCGCTGACCGCTGCCGACGGTCCGAACCCGAATCCCCTGATGCAGGCCTACGACATCCCGACACCTACAGTCAAGGATCCGTCCAAGTTAATAGAAACCAAGTTGACTGTCACCTATACCTACGACGTCAGCACCCGTGCTGGTGAAAGTTACACATTCACGATAAAGTGATGCTATCTTCATACCACTGATGCCACTACTGCAATCAGCACTGATAATCAGGCGATTGGGTAGTGGCATCAATAGTGTTGTCAGTGGCAAGAGAGGAGGGGGAAGCGCCTTAGGGACGGCGGCCTACTAAATACTGGGTGCCACAAGCGACACGGCGGCGGCGCAGTCCTTCCATATTGGTCAGTATGCGGCCGAATCGCCTGAGACCATTGGCCCGCAGACTGCTGCCCGACATCCGACGCAGGTGGTCGTAGATGGCAGCGGCAGTGAGCCATTCGCCATCATCCTCGCCTGCTGGCAACACAAAGCACTCATGGAAATACTGCTCGGCGGGTGACACCATCTGGAACTGACGATTATGGGCCATGATCTCACGTACCTCCTGATCGTCGAACCAGTATTGCTCACCGCGCTCGATGAGCGTCACCGCCTGACCGTAAAGTCCCTTATAGTCGATGGGCTGCGACACATCTATCGGCCCCGTCAGTTCGATGGCGATGAAGCGGCGGTTGCCGGTTGGATCGGCCAGCACCGACGACTCGTTGGTCGTGGCAATGAAGGAGGCCAGTCTCGGGAAGTCTTCCACATGCCTGCCATAAGGGCGCTTGATCTTTACCCGTGCCAACTGAATGACGTTCTTCAGAAATCCCTCCTGCATCTGCTGCGAGATCTGGTTGAACTCATCGAGGTTGATGAGCAGGAACTGCGACATAGCCTGGAGCGTCTGCTTCTTCTCTGAGATGAGCAGGTTGTCGTTGTAGCCCCACTGCAGACAGTCGGGCAGCAGTTGCCGACAGAAGGTCGACTTGTTGTAGCCCTGCCCCGAGATGAGCAGCGGCGCCACCGAATTGCCGTAGCGACGGGTCTTCCCAAGCCACTGGGCCACCATGTAAAGCAGCCACTTGCGGAACCACTGTGGCCACTGCGGCACCTCGCAGGGCACCGTGCCAGCAAGCCGCCCGATGTGGTCGGTGCAGCCGTCCCACTTCCGTCGGGCTTCCTTCAGGAACTCACGCACGGGGTTATACGGCTGTATAAGGCTCGACTCCACATAACGGCGGATATCCTTGTCCCAGGCATCAAGGCCAGAGAGTCGGGCCGCCATCGTGAGGCTTTTCACCACCCGGTCGTCGACGGGACTCCACAGGCCGTTGCCATTGTCCTTCAACCGATACTCCGTATAGCCCATTATCGTGTTGTAGCGAAACCTATAGCGCGTGGTGAGCAGGTCGATGATACGGATGGTCTCCAGTCCAAAGCGACTGATATCGAGCGGGATGGCCTCGGCATTATAGCGTGCCGCCGTGTCAGCGACGCGGGTGAAGTGCATCCTGACCGACGGGGACTGGTGGGGGATATTCCTGCCGACCGCCTTGCTGTAGACGACGACGGCCTGCTCATAGGCGGCATTGGCCTTAAGGTCGGCGACGGACTCTTCGGCTGACTGTTGCTCACTCTCGGCATAACACACGAGGATGATGACACGCTGACCGTCGGCACCGTCGAAGGCAGCCAAGGTGGTAGGCAGGGCCATCGCAGCCTGCTTCACGGCTTCGCGCTCCTCAGGTAGGGGCAGGCATGGGACGGTCAGGAGCGTGATGCCGTTGTGACGGCGCAGACTGAGGCTGCCGTCACCGGCTTTCTGCAGTTCCGCATCAGGATAAACTTCGTGGGCAGTCGCCTTCCGGCCACTGACCATATACTTGAAGAAGCGGTCTGCCGTGATGGTCGTTACACGCAAGCAGCCTTGCTGGTCTTTTCTGGTGAGTGTAAATCTTTTCATATTCATCTGGTTTAAGTGAGTGATGCTTTATAGGGTGGAGTCCAGCGGCTGGACGGCAGGGCCCAAACGATGGACGCCCGCGCCCAAACGATGGACTCAGGGTAGAGAAGATGCGTATTCCGGTGAGTCCTGTCCGCTCCTGAATCGGAAATCTTCCCAACAGTGGTCGAAGTTCACCTTCGGACTATAGCCGTATCGCTGCATCAGTCGGCTGATCCATGCCTGCTGCATCGGCGAGAGCAGCCGCTCGCCGTGGGCATAGCGATAGTAAGTACCCTTGCTATTTTTGCTGCCCAGATAGCCCATCAGTTCCCTGCGCATAGCGCGGGCATCAGCGGCTCCAACCCGTCGGAAGATGCCCATCAGTCCCCGGGCAATCCTGACCGTGCGCCGTTCATCGAAGTGCTGGCAGTCGGCAGTTGTCTGCTGGCTGATGATACACTGATGCGACGTGCCATCAGGTGCGATGCTTCCGGCATAATAGCGCAGGCACTGCTCCTTGAGCGGACAATTGTGGTTCTGGCAGATGGCCCACCATTCGGGCACATCGCAGAAATGTAGTTCCTTTTGCATACTCTTTTTCTCCTCCTTGTTTAATTAGACATCAGAAATTGGCTGCAAAAGTACAAAATTATCCGGTTGTTCTTACGCTTTCAGGCGGTGTCGGATAAACCTAAATTTCATAGTATCTGATTATCAATTAGTTACAAGGGCATTTTCGCTTATGCCACTGCCAAAGTGTTGATGCAAGCCTGTAAATCGCTGACTGTCAGGCGGTCAACGCCTGGTGGCATCAGTGGCATAAGAGTTC
>FLNX01003326.1_pt1 | contig 34398 bp, 32 predicted proteins | sample 1140341 | NCBI WGS metagenome assembly FLNX01 (sample SAMEA3878208, study PRJEB12797) | bioreactor metagenome | biome: Moose rumen | place: Sweden | collected 2011-10 | reverse complement strand
AATGAAAAAGATTTGTTGCAGGCTGCTAAAAAAGTGAAGTTCAAATTTTTGAAATATGTTTAGGTGGTTATAGTGCTGAGGTTCCACCTCTTCCCATTCCGAACAGAGAAGTTAAGCTCAGCCGCGCCGATGGTACTGAATGTCTTGGGAGAGTAGGTAGCCGCCACTTCCGGAGGGTTTTAATCGAATGATTGAAACCCTCCTTTTTGTTGTTCTGACATCGGGATTTTTATAGAAATTGGCGAATTCAAGGAAAATGCACCATTGCATAGTGCGGTATCTTATTCGCCTATCTCTAACTATAATTGCTCTGTATCTGTTTGCAGAGGCGATAACTGCTCGGAGTTGGTTTGAAGAGGTGATAATTGTTCGGTGTCGGTTTTGAGGTTGAAGCCGAGAAGGAAACCGTATTCATACACTTTCGGCTCGATATGCGCGGCAAGGCGTTTGAGGGCATCTTTGAGGTCGCTCCAAAGGCGCATGTATTCCGCATCTTCGCTGTCGGGGTTCATCCGCCCTTTCGCGTCCGTGCCTTGAAAATAACGCCGTATATCATAATACGAGGCATCAGCATTGGCATCGGGCTGCTTATGGTTAAATAATTAGTTTTTTCCCCTTTCCTGCACTTCTTTTTGTAAGGAAGCTAACCTCATATTGTTTGCCATCTGCATAATATGATATACTTGCTATACTATCATTCCTTCTCTTATGATATTAGTTTTTTTTTCGGAATGCCGGGATTCCGGTATGACGGTATGCCGAGGTTCTCTTCGGTATTCCGGGATTCCGATATGACGGTATGCCGAGGTCTTCTTTCGGTATTCCGGTATGACGGTATTCCGGTATTCCGAGGTTTCGGTTGTTATTGGATTTTTCTTGTTCCTCGGCAGTCGGGATAGGCGGTGCAACTCCAGAACTCTTTGCCGGAGTTGATGCCTTTCTTTGCCATGCGGCGAATCATCGGCTTGCCACATTCGGGACAGAGCGGTGCGTCCTCTTCTGCACTTTTGTTGGCACGAAACTGCAGACGCTCGGCGGTCAGTGCCTCCGTGAATCCGCCTTCCTCGGTGAATGTGGCGAGTTGCGTCTCTATCTGCTTGGTGAGCATATTGATAAGGCGGTTGCATAGAATCAACAGACAGTTGGCTGCCGTAACTGCATCGCCGGCCTCTAACCACCGGTCGAACTTATGCTTCTGCCTGAGTATATGCTCGGCACTCCGGTGTTGGATGTCGTCTTGATAATCAGGTTGGTCTAACTCCATGGCCAGCACGCTCTTGTACTCCGCTGTATAAACCGACCAAGGGGTCTGCTCTGCCTGCATGAGAAAATTGAAATAGTCGTTGGCTAATTCAGCGAGTGAAGCGCGTGCCACATCAGTCAGTTTCATCTCGGTCTCTTTGGAAGTGGCGTGTCGTGAGTTGCCTTCGGCAATGTTGGCGGTGCCGCTGCGGGCGGCTTGTGTCATCTGGTCAAACTGCCTGCCGCAAGGGTCGTTCTTGAGATTCAGATACCGCTTGCAGAAGTCCTGCGTCGAGAGTTGAATGACATTCGCCATCACCCAAGTATTGAGCCAATAGAAACTGAATCTTCTGATTTTAAGCATGGTGTTGAGTTTTTTGAGGATTAATATTTTTTCGGTATGCCGGTATCCCGTTATTCCGGTATGCCGATATTCCGAGGTTTTTTTCGGTATTCCGGCATGCCGGTATGACGGTATGCCGAGGTTATTTTCGGTATTCCGGAATGCCGGTATTCCGGTATGACGAGGTTTTTTCGGTATTCCGGTATGCCGTTATTCCGGTATTCCGAGCAGGAAGCCATATTCATACACTTTCGGCTCGATGTGGGCTGCAAGGCGTTTGAGGGCATCTTTGAGGTTGCTCCACAGCCGCATATATTCCGCATCCTCGCTGTCAGGGTTCATTCTGCCTTTCGCGTCCGTGCCTTGGAAATACCGCCGTATATCATAATACGAGGCATCGGCATTGGCATCCGCCTGCTGATGGTTAAATAATTAGTTTTTTCCCCTTTCCTGCACTTCTTTTTGTAAGGAAGCTAATGTGTCTGCTTCAAGAGAATCAAGAGCCTGCAACTCTTGTTCGTCTTGTTTGTCGGCTTCAGCGGCGGCAAGAGCCTTACGGCGAGCATCAAATTGCTCATATATGGCTGCCACGCGCTCTTCCATCTGCTTATTGCTTACCGAACCGGCACCTTGCAATACAACCTTGTTTTGGAAATTAAGCAGCGAATCAACAGTCTCTCGCCAGTAACGCAAAGTCAGGTCTTTTCGCTCACGAACGCGCAATTCGGCTGTATCAAGGAATAAGGTGGTCAGACGGTTGAGGGTGTCTATCTCATCTTGATGCAAGTAATTTTTAGCAATAAAAATATCTTGTTTGCGAACCACGTTACCCTTCCATGAGGTCAGTGCCATATTAGGTTGCTGTGCGTCCGCACGACTGACGATAATCTCTGCTGCAGTCTGACCGGTTACGGCATAGAGCAGTTTGTTTTGTGTCTCGGCAAAGAACATCTGCGTGGCTTTGTCGGTAGCATCATAGTCACTACTCAAAGCAAGTAGGTCGCGCACTTTCTGATAGAAACGTTTCTCTGACGCGCGTACCTCTCTGACACGCTCTAAAAGTTCGTCAAAATAGTCGGGTCTGCCATCGGGGTTCTTTAACCGCTCATCATCCATCGTAAAGCCTTTGACGAGGTACTCTTTCAAGTGTTGGTTCGCCCAGATTCGGAATTGAGTACCACGCTTGCTACGCACACGAAAACCAATAGCCAAAATCATGTCAAGCGAATAGAATGTAACCTCATATTGTTTGCCATCTGCGGCAGTTGTAAAGAATTTCTTTACAACTGAATTTGCGTCTAATTCTCTGTCATTAAGTATGTTGATGATATGTTGACCTATGCTTTGCTTAGAGGTGTCAAAAAGTTCTGCAAGTTGATTTTGATTCATCCACACACTCCCATCACGAGCATAAAGTACCACACTCGCCCGACCGTCAAGCGAGTTGTAGATAATGATATTACTTTCTTCTTTTGGCATAATCTTAATTATTCAAACAATAATTTCTCCGTTTCTGTTTGCAGGTTGGAGCCGAGCAGAAAACCATATTCATACACTTTCGGCTCGATGTGGGCTGCAAGGCGTTTGAGGGCTTCTTTGAGGTTGCTCCACAGCCGCATATATTCCGCATCTTCGCTGTCGGGGTTCATCCGCCCTTTCGCGTCCGTGCCTTGGAAATACCGCCGTATATCGTAATACGAAGCATCGGCATTGGCATCGGGCTGCTGATGATAATACCGCCATAACTCACGACCTGCATCCATCACTGCTTGGGCTTCGGGGGACATGAATTGTCGGAGCGCGGACGGCTCGTCCGCGATGTCCTTATCAACTGCAAACAAGTCGGGCTGTGCCGCACTCGGGGACGAGTGCGTACCCTTAATTTTCCCCGCAAGATAATCCGACATAAAATGCGAAGCAAACAGCGACTGCGCACCTACCTCTTTCTCTGTGAACGGTATCCAGTGATTGACTTGGAGCGCGGACGTCCTCGTCCGCATATTGTCTTCAGAGGAAGGTGAGGATGACTGCGTTCCAATAGAAATCCTATTCTGTCCGTGAAATAGCGTATATACAAGGCAGTCGGCTTGAAACTCATAATCCGCCTTCCAACCATCATTCGGATATAAGAATTGGTCGCGGTCATTCAACCATGTGGCTTCTTGACATAGACGAGCAGAAAAATATATACTTATCGGAATAAGATTATGCTTGGTTATAGAATATTTAGTTTCGTTATTTGGGCGACCTGTTTTAAGTAATCCTTGTTTAGTAGCTATATATAAGTATTGGTTGTGCTGAAAGTCAGGTCCTGTATTACCCGTATAGCCAATGACATCCTTCGTGTCTTTAACACCATTACTTGCAATCCAATCGGTAATGGGTTTTACATTTTCGTGTTTGAATAGTGTTTTACGACCAATAAAATTACCCTTGTGGTCATAAAAGTCCATATCGCCGAAAGTATCGTATCCCTTCGGTATCCCTATAGTATCCGTATAGTCGGGGTTCGGAGTTGGTGCGTATGGGTACGCACTCGTCCCGAGTGCGATAGATTCCGCAACCGAAGACGGTTGCGTACCCATAGTATCCCAAATAAAGAACCCTATCGGAAACTTACCCTGTACATTATCAAAAGTGTTAGCAGGTACGGCAAAGGATTTGAGCAAGCGGGCTTGGAAAAAGTTGCGGAAATCCGCAAATGCCGACCCTTGCAGAATTTTCAACTTTGAAAATTCTGCAAGGGTCGCACCATGGATTTCAGCATAGATACGGATAAAGAATTGCACATACAATTCTCTGATACCTAATCCAAAACGGTCTTTATACTGCTGCCATATCTTGGTATTGTTGCTAACACCTGTTTTATTGGCACCACTACCGGTTACTTGCGTGGCTGTCCCCGCCTCCGCATACGGCGGATTGATATAGATAACGAGTTTCTTGCGCAGTTCCGGGTCTGCCAATATACGCCGCAGGTCTTGCGGCACTTTGTCGGCGTCTTGCAGGTCATCGTTCAGAAAGTCGAACTGAAACACATGCTTGGGCAGCAGAAAATCCTGCTGTTGCATAAACCGCACATCGGCATCGTCAAGCGTCGAGGCAAAGATACGCTCTTTCTCCGTCAGTCCGTACAGCAGGTTGCCCGTACCCGCACAGCAGTCCCATACATAATACTCCTCCTGCCAGTTCTCGCCTAAGGTCTGTGCCAAATACTCCTGCGACAGTTCCACCCACTGATGCGGCGTGAAGAATGCCCCTTTGCGCTCCCTTCTGTCCGGCTCTATGAGCAGGTCGCGACGCACCTGCATCTTCTCACGCTCACGCTTCAACGGCGGACGGTTATAACGGTTCCAAAACGCTTGATGCGCCTTCTGCTTGTCCGTGAACTGCACATTGGTGAACATATCCATCATCTCGCTGCCCACCTTCACCTTCAGGTTCATCATATAGAAGTCCGTGCGCAACAGCACTTTCAGCGATTCGCCTAACGACCAGTTGTTCTTCGACAGCGCGTCCGCAAGGAAGAAATCGGCAGGCACGATGTTCTCTTTGGCAAGGTTAGCCCAGTCAATTTTGATGGTGGGTTTGACTATCTCAAGCCAGCGGTTGAAGATAGCCGTCATACGGTTGAGCGTGATATTGATTTTGTTCGTGCCCTGCTTCTGCGCCTTGAAATTGTCGCGGATAAACCTACGCAGGTCTTTCTCGTCTTTCTCGTAGTCAAACAGTATCTTCTTGTCTAACAGCGGGGCGGCTTGTGCTTTTATCTTCAAAAACTCCGCCGAGTGGTGGTCAGACGGCGTGACCGACTTCCAATCCACCGTGTTCTCCAAATGCTCGTCAAAGAGGATCTGCTTCTGCAAGTCCGTGTCGTATGGCAGGAAAGCAATCTTCTCGGCATCAAAGGCAGCGAGGTACAGCGGCGGCAGATAAGTGTTGAAAGTCTTGGCTTTGATGATGGTGATGAGCAGTTGCACAAGCGAGTCGTCGATGTCCTGCTTGTCGCCTTTCTTGGCTTCGCCCCACAAGAAGAAGTCCGCATCGAAGAGGTCGAGCGCATCTTCGGGCATAGGCAATGCCACCGAGAAATCGATGTTGCCCACTATCTGCGTGGTGTCAAACTGCTCGAAGAAATCGGCTGCCACCTTGTTCTTCAACTCTTCTTCACGGATGAGGAGATTATATTTTGGCATAAGTCTGTTACATTGCATTTGCGACTGCAAAAGTACGAAAAAATCACCATATTATCAAATGAGTTCACTTTAAAATTAGATTTTTTGTAAATTACTTAATCTGTGCACAATTATGCGATGTGATTTGCATACATGACGAATTTTATGAAATTTTGCATTTCAATTCCGAAATCGTATAAAAACATGTAACTTTATAGCTCGATTACCTCTTGTTCGTGGATATTGTAGGTCTTGTTTCCACGGAGGATAAGATTTGTCCGTCATGGAGAACTTTGCTGCTTTTGCTTGCCTGCGGGTCGGCAAGATAAAAAATAAGCAGATATGCAAATATATCTGCTTAATAAGTTTGATTCTGTAAACTTTTTTCGGCTTTTGATGACGGCAAGCTTTGGATGAATATTATTCTTTACCATGAAGCGAAGTCAATGCCGACAACGGAGTTAACATAAATGGGATAACGCCGGTAAATAATATGCCTTCATCATTCATCCATGGTAATTCGTTACTATCCAGAATCACAATCTTGCGGAAAGAATCTCGCGTGTTACGCAAAGAGAAAGTCTCTTGCTCCATCTTGTCTTTGGTGTCAACATTAAGTGCCGATTGGATGTAAATCTGCTCCATGCCGGTATTGACTACAAAATCTATTTCGTATTGTGCCTGTTGGCGTTTACCATTCACCATCCGTTCCACATCGGCGTATGCCGGTGATAATTTTCACCTTACCATTCCAACTCATGGCGTGCAATTGCTCTACATAATCGTTTCTTAATATGTCCATAACGCTCCTTTGTTATAAAGTTAGTCGCAATTGCGACCGTTTTTAAAATAAAACGCTGCAAAGGTACTAAAAATTAATGATATATGCAAATATATACCACTTATTCCGTGTTTTATATGCAAATATATACCACTTATTCTCTATTTTTTAACTAAAATACTGCCACTTATTCCGTGTTTCGACTTTGTCTAAGTGCGCATTGCTACAGCAAAAGTTACAAAAGTTACAACAAATGCGCGTTTGGTGTTAAAAATGTTGCTAACCGCTTACTGACCGCTAACTGACTGCTAAAACGTGTTTTTCAATGTATTTTATTTTAGGGATAAAATTTATTATTTTCGGTATGTTTTTGGTGAAAAAGTGAGTAAAAAAGCTCACTTTTTTATTTTTTGCGATTATTTTAGTGAGGTATGTTGTTTGTTCTATTTTTCTATCCGGTATATAAGCGTCAACGATTGCGATAATGCGCGCAAGAGCGAGAGTTGGGAGTAATTTTTAATATACAGCCGGATATAATCCGGCAGAAGAAACCGAACAGGGAGTTGAGGTTATCGCAGACGAGCCGTCTGCGTCCCGGCAACCTTTCATCCTTTCACCTTTCATCCTTTCACCTTTCACCTTTCAACTCTCAATCTAATTACTGTTTTTTCGATATATGCAGAGATTTTGAAAAAAACGCGGCAAATAGTTTTGTTTGAATAAAAAAACGCTTATCTTTGCAATTGAATGTAGGTTAATACTTTTCATTATATTTTATGAAACATTATAAAGCGATATTTTTGGATTGGGATGATACGATAGGTGATTGGTCAACGGCGGAGAGGAAAGCCTTGCATGATATTTATCGGCAGTATCATCTTAATGATTTATACGCGAGTGCAGATGATTTTATTGCTGCCTATACACCTTATAATCTCAGTTTATGGGCGAAATACGGGCGTGGTGAAGTTACGAAGGCATATTTGCATCGTCAGCGTTTTTTGCATACTTTAGAGCCGGTGTGTGCAACCGAATTTCGCAGTCGGAGTAAGGGGGATTTGGCTCTTGAGATGGGTGATGAGTTTTTGCGCTTGACTAACAGATATTTTTCTTTGCTACCTGATGCAGCCGAGGTGGTTGGTGCGCTTGCTTTAAAATACCCTTTGACTATAATCAGCAATGGTTTTAAGGAGTTGCAGTATTACAAATTCGAGCATTCGGGTTTGAGAAAATTTTTTGCGCATACGATAATCAGTGAGGAGGTGGGTGTCAACAAGCCGCAGCCTGAGATTTTCCGTATTGCGCTGCGGCTGAATGGTTTAAAAGCCGAAGATGCTGTGATGGTAGGTGATAGTTATTCGTCTGACATAGCCGGTGCTAAAGCTGCGGATATAGATCAGATATGGATTCATGCGGGAGAGTCAGATGAGTCGGCCACATTTATCATTCCTAAACTGAGAGATATTATGTCGATAGGGGGTATAATTACCGGTTGATTAATTCGGAGATTTTGGTGAGTAGGTTGTATGCTCCGTTGACGGTTTTTACGTTGTCGATAGCGATTGAGCGTTTGACCGGTGGTGTTCCTTTTGCGGCAATAGTGGTTGGTTGTATATTTTTTTCTCTTATTTGGCAGCGGTGGGGGTTATTGACTGCATATTGCAGCACAGCGCCGAATTCATTGGATTTATAATATATTGAGTCGGGGTTGCTGACGAGATAGATAATCATTTTGCCGTTTTTGAGTATTATTCGTTCAATGCCGAGTCGCATAGCCATCCATCTCAATCGGAGTACTTGAATGAGTTCTTCGGCTTGTTCGGGTATAGGTCCGAATCGGTCAATAAGTCGTTTTTTGTATTCGAGTATGCCGTCTTCGGTGGTTAGTGAGTCTAATTCGCGATAGAGGACTATGCGTTCAGAGACATTTTCTATATAGTCTTCAGGGAAGGCTATTTCGAGGTCGGAGTCTAATTGGCAGTCGGTTACGTATGCGTCAATACGTTTTTCGCGTTTTATTTCTTCTTGATAGAGTTCGGCAAATTCGTTTTCTTTGAGTTCCTGAATTGCTTCGTTGAGAATACGTTGGTATGTTTCATAGCCGAGGTCGGCAATGAAGCCGCTTTGTTCGGAACCGAGCATGTTTCCGGCGCCTCGTATGTCGAGGTCTTGCATTGCGACACTGAATCCGCTGCCGAGGTCGGAGAATGTTTCAACGGCTTTTAGTCGTCGTCGTGCGTCGGATGTGAGCAGAGTACTATCGGGGGCAACGAGGTAGCAGTATGCTTTTTTGTTGCTTCTGCCGACACGTCCGCGCATTTGGTGAAGGTCGGAGAGTCCGAAATTATGGGCTGCATTGATTATTATGGTGTTGGCATTAGGTATGTCAACACCGTTTTCTATTATACTTGTAGCAATAAGTACGTCGTATTCATAGTCGATAAATGCCATGAGTATTTCTTCCATCTGTTCGGTAGGCATCTGACCGTGTGCTATGACGAGCCGTGCTTGTGGTACAAGGCGGTGAATCTTATTGTAGATTGTGTTGAGGTTCTGAATGCGGTTGTTGATAATAAATACCTGCCCGTTGCGGCTCATTTCGTTTTCAATGGCTTCTTTTATTACGTCTTCGTCAGCCGGTGTTATGACTTCGGTGAATATGGGGTATCGGTTGGGCGGCGGTGTGGTCATTACGCTCAAGTCGCGTGCTCCCATGAGCGAGAACTGGAGTGTACGGGGAATAGGTGTGGCGGTAAGTGTGAGTGTGTCAACATTTATCTTTGTTTGCTTGAGTTTCTCTTTGGTTGCGACACCGAATTTTTGTTCTTCGTCAATGATAAGTAATCCTAAGTCTTTGAATTTGACGTTTTTGCCTACAAGTTTATGAGTTCCGATAATGATGTCTATCTTTCCGTTGGCGAGTCGTTCAAGTATATCTTTGACTTGAGTGGCAGATTTGGCGCGTGAGAGGTATTCTATGGTGACGGGGAAGTCTTTGAGCCGTTGGCTGAAAGAGTGGTAGTGCTGTAAGGCGAGGACTGTTGTCGGTACGAGTACTGCAACCTGTTTGCCGTCGGTGGCTGCTTTGAAGGCTGCTCGCATGGCGATTTCAGTCTTTCCGAAACCTACATCGCCGCAAATCAGGCGATCCATCGGTGTGGCAGACTCCATGTCGTGTTTGGTGTCGAGTGTGGCTTTTTGTTGGTCGGGAGTGTCCTCGTAGATAAATGAGGCTTCCAACTCTTTTTGCAGATATGTGTCAGGTGAGAATTGAAAACCGCGTTCCGCTTTTCGTGCTGCGTAGAGTTTGATGAGGTCGCGTGCAATATCCTTAACTTTAGTTTTGGTACGTTCTTTGAGGCGTTCCCACTGTCCGCTGCCGAGTTTGCTGACAGCGGGTGCTTCGCCCTCGCGACTTTTGTATTTTGAGATGCGGTGCAGAGCGTGCAGGTTGACAAATACAAGGTCATCGTCTTTGTAAATAAGTTTGACCATCTCTTGCATCTTGCCTGTGCCGAGTGATGTCTTTACCAAGCCGCCGAATTTGCCGATACCGTAGTCGAGATGGACAATGTAGTCGCCAATCTGCAATTGATTGAGTTCTTTGAGTGTCATTACCACACGACCTTCCCGGACTTTGTCTGTATGCTGTTCAACCTTGTGGAAACGTTCGAATATCTGATGGTCGGTGTAGCAACAGAGCCGAGCGTCAGAATCGGTGAAACCCTCGTGCAGTGTATGGTCAACGGCAACAAAAGGAAGATCCATGCCTTTGTCGGCAAAAATAGATTTGATGCGGTCGGTCTGTTTAACGCTGTCGCTCAATATATATATATTATAGCCTTCGGCAATGAATTGTCGGATATTGTCGCCGAGGAGGTCAAAATTTTTGTGGAAATTAGTTTGCGGCTGTGTGTGGAAGTCTATTTGTGTGTAGTCGTTGAAATATGAACGATGTCCGAACTCAATTGTGTTGCGCTGTGTAAAAATTTTGCGGAATACTTCGCTTTCTACATAATCATCGCCATAGAGTTCTGCCATTTGGTCGATTTGTCCCAGGGCGAAGTTGAAATCGTCGGCAACAACCAATGTGTGTTGCGGCATGTATTCGAGCATAGAGTGTTGAACGGTTGCGCCCGTAGGCTGCTGTACACTCTGTAGGTCGGGGATTATTTCGATGCTCTCAAGTTTCTGTTGTGAGAGTTGGGTGTGTATGTCAAATATGCGGATGCTGTCGATTTCATCGCCGAAAAAGTCAATACGATACGGCATTTCGTGTGCGTAAGAGAATATGTCTAATATGCCGCCTCGGAGCGAGACCTGCCCGGGTTCATATACGAAATCCACGCGTTGGAATCCCCACTCGAAGAGTTTGTTCAGGATGTTATCCGGGCTGATAGTCAAACCGCGTGTGAGGGTCAAGGTCTTGTTGCGCAAATCATCGATAGCTACAACTTGTTCCATCAAAGCCTCAGGACTGGTTACTACTATTGTGGGTTGAACGGCGGGAGTTGATAGTTGGGAGTCTTTAAGTCTGACAGACAGTCGGTTGAGTGTTTCTGTTCGTTGTATTTCGTTGGCACTATCGGCTGTTCGTGTGCGTTTGTGTTTGCGGAAGGCAGAGGGGAAGAGCAATACTCTATCTTTGCCGAGCATGACCTCCAAGTCGTGGTGTATATATGCGGCTTGTTCGGCATCGTCAGCCACATAGAGTATAGATAGCCCGTTGCCTTTTGTGCGTTGGCAGTTGTCTTTGTTTGCTATTCCTGCAAGCAACATTGTGCGTGCTGAACCTGTCAGTCCGTGCACAAGCACATGACCATTGACATTGCACACATCGTCAATCTTGGGGTGCAGGCTGTATAATGATGCTAATTCGGTTATGTTCATCAGTGATATTTGCGATATGCTTGTTTACAATCTGCAAAATTACATTTTTTTTGCCACATATAAGTAATGTGTCGTCTTTTTTTAGTAATTTTGCGGTTGAAAATATTGTGATGATGAAGATTATTTACGATTTTAAATTAGAGGATTCAGAGTTCGGCACTATATATGTTAATTTAAAAAGAAGTGCCAAACACGTGATTATAAGAGTTATAAATGGTAATTTGTTCGTTGTTGCCCCGTCCCTTTCAACCGAGAGTATGGTTAAGCAGACTATCGACAAATCTCGTTCTGAAATCAGACAGTTGATATTGCGTAATGAAACGAAGCAGAGCGGTAAACGTCTGATTGACCGCAATTTTGCTATTCAAGCGGGCAAATTGCATTTTTCGATAGAATGTAATCGCAAGTCGGATTTCAGAGTGTATTATAATCCGCTCTTTTACGACCCTTTGCATGAGAGCGCGTTATGTACGCGTGGGTTGATGAAAGATTTAGAAAGTTATTCTATTGTTTTGGATTGCCCGCAAGATATTGATTTCCATGATGCAAATCGGCAACAATGGCTTGAGTCGGTGATTGTTAAGTCAATACAAAATTTTGCCCACCCGTATTTGTCATTCCTGTTAAGCGAGATGTCTCATTTGAGCGGGTTGCAGATTGAGTCGGAGTCGTTTGGTCACGCGCAGACGCGCTGGGGAGCCTGCCGCGCAGACAGAACGTTGCGCAAAGGGCAGATGTCGCGAGTAGGCGCTGTGGTTGATGTCGGTCAGTTTACTAAAGAAGAGTACTTGCCGCATAAAATAATGTTGAGTGCATATACCGCATTGCTACCTGAACATCTGACAAAATATGTTATCTTGCACGAGTTATCCCACACGCGTCATCCCGACCACTCCGCCGACTTTCATGCTACAGTCAACAGCCTGACACAAGCCATATTGGGAATGTCAGAACAGGAATGTGAAAAACAGATGAAAGCCTATCACACCAACATATTTTCGTTTGCATCAAAGAAAAGCGAACCATGATAGGCTCGCTTTTCTTCATTATGTTTAAAAGTTTCCCTATGTAAATAGAACACTAATATGCCATTAATACAGGAAACTTTAGTTATGTTTAGCACTATATTAAGTAGCCAACATTATTACATCATGCCTCCCATGCCCGGATTAGGCATTGCGGGTGCAGGATTTTCTTCTTTCTTGTCGGTAATGACACATTCCGTTGTGAGGAACATGCCGGCTATTGAAGCTGCATTTTCAAGAGCTATTCGTGCTACTTTGGCGGGGTCAACAACACCGGCTTTGAGCAGGTTCTCGTAGCGGTCGGTGCGTGCGTTATAGCCGAAGTCGTCTTTGCCTTCGCGAACTTTTTGTACTACTACTGCACCTTCTTTACCCGCATTGATAACAATTTGACGCAGAGGCTCTTCGATTGCGCGTTTGACAATCTCAATACCGGTTTGTTCGTCTTCGTTGTCACCCTTGAGTGATTCAAGGCTGTCGAGGGCGCGAATATATCCTACGCCGCCGCCCGGGATAATACCTTCTTCGATTGCAGCGCGTGTGGCACTCAAAGCATCGTCAACGCGGTCTTTCTTCTCTTTCATCTCAACCTCAGAGGCAGCTCCGACATATAGTACAGCTACACCGCCTGAAATCTTGGCAAGACGCTCTTGGAGTTTTTCTTTGTCGTAAGTGCTGGTGGTGTTCTGCATCTGAACTTTGATTTGAGATACGCGAGCTGCGATAGCCTCTTTGTTGCCTGCACCGTTAACAATGGTTGTGTTGTCTTTATTGACGGTTATTTTTTCTGCTGTACCGAGCATCTCAAGAGTGGCATTTTCGAGTTTTATGCCGCGCTCTTCTGATATAACTGTACCACCTGTAAGGATAGCGATGTCTTCAAGCATCTCTTTTCTGCGATCGCCAAAGCCCGGAGCCTTAACGGCGCATATCTTCAGCTGACCGCGCAGACGGTTTACTACCAATGTTGTAAGAGCTTCGCTGTCAACGTCTTCTGCTATGATTAACAATGGACGACCGCTTTGTACTGCCGGCTCGAGAACAGGCAATAACTCTTTGAGGTTGCTGATTTTCTTGTCGTGAATAAGGATATATGGACGATCCATCTCTACTTCCATCGTTTCGGTGTTGGTAACGAAATACGGTGAGATATAGCCGCGGTCGAACTGCATACCTTCAACAACGTCAATAGTTGTATCCGTTCCTTTTGCTTCTTCGATTGTTATTACACCGTCTTTCGATACTTTACGCATAGCGTCAGCTATCAGTTTACCTATCACTGCATCGTTGTTGGCAGATACGGTTGCAACCTGCTCAATCTTGTCGTAGTCGTTGCCTACAACTTCTGACTGATTCTTAATGCTTTCTACAACTTTGGCAACAGCCTTGTCAATACCGCGCTTTAAGTCCATAGGGTTAGCTCCGGCTGTAACGTTTTTCAGCCCTACACCGATGATTGATTGAGCCAATACAGTTGCAGTTGTCGTACCGTCACCTGCTTGGTCACCCGTCTTGGAAGCTACCTCTTTAACTAATTGCGCTCCAAGATTTTGTTGAGCATCGTCAAGCTCAATCTCTTTTGCTACAGTTACACCGTCTTTGGTGATATGTGGTGCACCGTATTTCTTGTCGATAATCACGTTGCGTCCTTTAGGACCAAGCGTTACTTTTACTGCATTTGCCAATTCGTCAACACCGCGTTTCAGTTGTTCACGAGCTTCTACATTGTAAATTATTTCTTTTGCCATAATGATTAATTTTTTTAGTCGTGTTACTTATTACTATTCAATTACTGCCAAAATGTCATTTTGACGCATAATAAGATATTTCTCTCCGTCAAGTTCAAGTTCAGTACCGGCATATTTGCCATAAAGTACACGGTCGCCGACTTTGAGAACCATTTGTTCATCTTTTGTGCCGTTGCCTACTGCAAGTACTTCACCTTGTAGCGGTTTCTCTTTAGCACTGTCCGGAATGATTATTCCGCCGATAGTTTTTTCTTCTGCTGCTGCGGGTTTTACCAAAACTCTGTCAGCTAATGGTTTTACATTCATGATTATTTATGTTTTTAGTTAATTAGTCGATTGTTAGTCGTGAGTAGTAAGACGAGTTAGTTGTGAGTCGTGAGTTGTGAGTCGTAAGACAAGTTAGTTTATATTTGTAGCATTATTGTCTTAATACTTTGTACTTATTTGTACGCTATACTTTAAGCACAATTTGTGCCAAATAAGCAATTCTGACATTTTGGCAGATGTTTTACTTATTTGGCACAAATGGTAGATTGTTGTTATATTATTTATTGACTTGAAATCTGCGGTTGTCGTTTTGCAGGAAGTCAACTATCTGTCGTGCAGCGGCGATACCGGCATTGATATTGGCTTCGGCAGTCTGAGCCCCCATCTTTTTCGGTGTGGCAAAATAGCGCCCTTTGAACTCTTCGGCTAATTTATCGTTGCATGCAGGCATTACATCGGTTACATAGCGGAAATCCTGACGCTCGGTCATAAGTTCGATAAGTTCGGCTTCGTTAATTACTTCTTTGCGGGCGGTGTTGACCAATAAAGCACCTTTAGGCATGCGGCTCAACAATGTTTTGTTGATACTCTGCTTGGTCTCTGCTGTGGCGGGGATATGCAGCGACACGATGTCGCATTTCTCATACAGCTCTTCGGCAGAGTGGAGTGGGGTAACATCATCTTTGAGCATGGCTTCGTCAGGGCAGTAAGCATCGTAAGCGAATATCTCCATGCCGAAACCTTTGGCTATACGTGCTACATTGCGACCTACATTGCCGTAAGCGTGTATGCCGAGACGTTTGCCTTTGAGCTCTGTGCCTGAAGTGCCGTTATAGAAATTACGCACGGCATAAACCATAAGTCCGAGAGCAAGCTCGGCTACGGCATTAGAGTTTTGCCCCGGGGTGTTCATCACGCAAATGTTATGTGCAGTGGCCCCTTCAAGGTCAATATTGTCGTAACCCGCGCCGGCGCGTACAACGATTTTGAGTTGCTTGGCGGCATCTAATACTTGCGCATCCACTATGTCGCTGCGCACTATGAGTGCGTCAGTATCTGCCACAGCATCAAGCAGTTGCTGCTTGTCAGTGTATTTTTCGAGCAGGGCTGTCTCAAGTCCTGCTTCCTGTGCCACTTGCTTAATGCCGTCAACGGCTACTTTGGCAAACGGCTTTTCAGTTGCTATTAAGAGTTTCATGGCTTATTTATAGTTCGTTTATAAGATTGATAATCTGTGGTCGTAATGGTGGAATGTCTTCATTTATTGTTTGCCATAATCGTTTTGGCTTTATTGCATAATAACCATGAACGAGTACGTGGCGCATTCCTTCTATTGCATCCCAATCGATGTCTGAATGAGAATGCTTGAATTCATTAGTTAGTTTATAAACAGCTTCACCTATGATTTCAACTTGTTTGACGAATCCATAAAATATTATAGGATCCGATTGCAGTTGTTCAAAGTTATAAGCATCTTTGCGGTCAATAATAATATCAATTGTATCGATAATATGCTGAAGTTGTTCTTTATCTCTAATGGGTTCTCTCATAAATTAAAATTTTATCGTGATTAACGGACTCTTTTGCAAAATCCCGAAGACAATCTTCTTCTACCAAATCGACACGGCGATTCAATTTTTTACTCAACCCCACAATTATTTTTGATATTGACAGCAAAGATAATGTATTGTCACTATAGTTTACCAATAAATCAATATCACTGTCTGGAGTTTCTTCACCGCGAGAAAAAGAACCGAACAAGTATGCCCGTTCAATAGGTTGTTCCGACAGATATTTTTGAATAGTCGGAATCAGTTCTTGTGTTGTAGAAGAAATCATGTTGATATTATATTTTGCGTTCGTAGTCTTTCATGCAGTCAACGAGTGCTTGCACGCCTTCGAGATCCATGGCATTATAGATTGACGCACGGAAGCCGCCGACAGAACGGTGACCTTTGACACCTACCATGCCGCGCTCGGTGGCGAACTTGAAGAAGTCGTCTTGCAAGTCTTGATACTCAGGTTTCAGCACGAAGCATACGTTCATGCGCGAACGGTCTTCTGCTTTGGTTGTACCGACAAATATCTTCGAGTGGTCGATAGCATCATAGAGCAATTCGGCTTTGGCTTTGTTGCGGCTCTCAACCCATTTAACGCCGCCGTTGGCTTTGAGCCAGCGCAAAGTCAGCATGGCTGTATAGATAGGTAGTACAGGCGGTGTGTTGAACATCGAACCGCCGTCGATATGCGTTTGATAATTCAGCATAGTAGGTATATAGCGGCTAACGTGTCCGAGCAAGTCGTTTTTCACAATAACAAACGTAACGCCTGCCGGTGCGAGGTTTTTCTGTGCACCGCCGTATATTAGACCGTATTTGCTTACGTCAACAGGACGGCTCAAAATATCGGATGACATATCTGCAACCAATGGCACACGCCCTAATTTGCTGTATATCTCTTGCAGTTTGCTGTCGCTCAACTCTGTGCCGTAGATAGTATTGTTAGTGGTAATGTGGAAATAGTCGGCATCTTGCGGTATCTCGTAGTCGGTCGGAATAAAAGTGAAATTGGCATCAGCAGAACTTGCCACTTCTACAGCTTCGCCGAATCCTTTGGCTTCCTTGAGGGCTTTCTTTGCCCACACACCGGTATTGAGATAAGCTGCTTTTTTCTCCAACAAGTTGAAAGGCACCATGCAGAATTGCAGACTTGCACCGCCACCGAGGAAGATAACCGAATAGCCTTCGGGCACGCAGAGCAACTCTTTCATCAGTGCTGCGGCTTCGTCAACAACGGGTTGGAAATACTTGGCGCGGTGAGAAATTTCAAGAATACTCAGTCCTTCGCCTTGAAAATCAATCACAGCCTCAGCTGTTTGTTTAATCACCTCTTGCGGCAGGATACTCGGTCCTGCGTTGAAATTATACTTTTTCATGATATGTGTATTTTTTAGTAAAAAGTCGAAAGATATTAGTAGAAGGACGGATTACGCTTGAGGCTCACTAAACAGTCAGCCGGCGGATTTACGACTCATGACTTGTGACTAATGTCATTCGACTAATTATTGAACTTGCAAAGTTACATGAAATCTCTGAAAAGTCAAAGATAAACGCAATAATTTTGCAATAAGTTTTTCAGAATTGTTTGCTTGAAAGCTCAAGTATTCCATAATTTAGGTGCAACATGATATTCAATGTTACCAATCTAAAAAAAATAAGACACAAAAGTAAGTCTGTCAGCAAGTAAACAAAAATACTCATTACTCCAGATGTCCAAATCATGCGGATTTCCTACAAAAGGTATAACATCCTGTTTTACAAGGTTTATGTTCGCTACAGAAAGTTGTTCACGGAGCATGTACATGAACTCGTCTTGTGATACTATTTGTCCGTTAAATTCACGTATCCTCTCTTGCAAGTGTTTGAAATAGAGAGGTACATTATTTCTGATGTATCACTCAAAATCGAACCAATCGCGTCCCTTGACACGGGTTTTCCAGCTGCGAAAAACCAACGCATACATCTTTCCTGCAAACAAGTCAGGAAGCGTCAGACAGCGCACCATTAACGAATATGGTTTCATCATCAGTTTGCAAACCAACAAGTATTATCTGCTGCATTACTTGGTGTTGCGCATTTAGTCGTTGAATGGCATTCTGGGGTTTATACTCCGCTACCTTCTCATCGAAAATAGTCATCGTTGGCACAATGTTATCAGATTTTGAATAATAGTCCGCTTAGGTGCAATCTTCATACATTCCTGAGTAAGCGGGATGTTAAGTTGTTTGATGGTTGATGTGTCAAACCGCATATCCTCTTCCAAAAAACGTTGCAGTCCACATACAGAAGTGGGGATATATGATGTGAACACAAGTTTGTCTATCAATGCTTTTTCAGGTGTTGCAATAAGATATGTACGCTCGCTCTCAATGTGCGAAGTGATGCCAACGGCGAAATATTCGTGCCCAACTCCATAATATGTAAAAGTCCCGAAAGCATTATCAAAACGTCTTGTGTGGTTGGTGGTGATATTGGTTATAATATTTACTTGCTCAGGAATTAGTCCGTAATATCGCAATGCGAATTTCAATGACACATAACTCGGAGTGTACAAATGATTGGCAATAAGCCCTAAATTCGGCTCTTGCATTGTTAGTTTTGGCGAAACAACGAACAATCCGCGCTTCAATGGAATCAAAGTGCCGTCTGCTATCTAACGCATTATTTTTGCGTTTGGATTGCCATAGTTTCGCAACAACGATTTTAAAATGGCAGTTGTTATCGGAATGTTTCCTAACGGACGTAATATTTCCAAATCTTTTATCATGCAGCAAAATTACACAATATATTTTATATCTGTAAATAAACTCACAAAAATTCGTACAGATAATTTATTTTTTTTGCATTTTCTGTACCTGATTTAATGGTTAGATTATTAATGTCTGGAGTTGTCAAGTGAATCATGACCAATACTTTGCCGTGATTTAGTGCAGAACCGCGTTAGCCATTTTCTATTAACATGCAATCGCTATGTGATTGGCGATGGAGGTCTAATATTTCTTAATCATGTGGTATGGCGAGATATTTCATGTGGTAAAATTTGTATGTCCTACTTTTTTTACTAATTTTACGTTATGAAATAAATCAATGTTGCAAAATGCGACATCATGTTTGTATTATACCTACTATATTGGAGCCTCATTCCTAGACATCGGCAAAAAAATGGTTGGCTTTACCTGACTGTAAAGAAAACAGACGATTTACTCGCATGAATATAATTCGCCAATATATCTGCTTAATCCAATAGACAAACAGCAATATTTCAAAAAAAACAGTAATTCCTTTGTTATTATGCAAAAATTATAGTAATTTTGCAACCGTAATAAGACAATAATATGATAGAACTAACAATCAAAACATTTGTGCCTATGATAATATAACTGTCTAAAAGACATAAACATACAAAACATTTGCTTTAATAAGGAGTCATTCAATCTTCGACAAATTGTATTTCGTTTTCCTGAAAATAGCGAATGTTCACACTTTAGGTGTGGACTTTCTGCATATATTGGAAACGATGGGAGTCGAAGCCCGAATGACCCGATATAATGAATTGATACAGATTGTTCACACTTTCTTTTTATTGTATGGTATGATTACAATTTCAAAAAATAAATATTTATGAAACGAGAACTAACAATTATTTTGCTGTTTGCTATAACTATTTCGGCAACGGCTCAGGTCTATGTAAGAAACAAACCAAAAGTGTTTGTAGATGCGACAGTGCTTATATTTGGTAAAACTAATTCCAAATTTCAGCCTCAACTTAAAAACTCTCTTCGCGATAATGGGTGGAATGTGGTAGAACGTGAAACCGCTGCTGATTACATACTCAAGGTTTCTGCAGAAGTTCGCAAATATACAGAGCAGATTGCAACATATAATACCACTCATACCTATTTACCTACCACAGATTCTGTTGTTACGACTATGTATGAACAGACATCCGAAGGTAGATCTGTTTATGGAAATGGTAGTATGGTTCGTCGCGGTAATTGTGTTACAACAACCACGCAAGTGACTCATGATTATGTTGACATAAAAGGTACTGAACCAAATGAGTACATGTTCTTCGTTTACATGGATGCACATGTAAGTCTCTCATCTGCGAATGATGTGTTATATGAAGATATACTTGAGGTAAAAGAAGGACATACTAAAAGTTATGAAGAGGCTGGATTTATCGCCTCAAAAGAAGTAATTAATAAATTAACTGAAATATTACCAAATAAAATTAAAAGAAGATGAAAAGACATTTATTTGCAATCTTTATGATTGCGTTGAGTCTGTCAACATTTGCACAGACAAAAAAAGTAGCTATCCTTGAAACTGTGGATAGAGAAAACAAACTTACGTATGGCGTAAAACTTATGCTTCGTAGTAGTCTTGCCAAAGCAGTAGCTACCACCAAGGGGTATGAGGCGTTTGACCGTACAGACCTTGATGCTATACTTGACGAACAAGCGTTTCAACGTACAGGTTATGTTAGTGATGCTGACATCAAGAAAATCGGAGAGTTAACAGGTGTACAATATGTACTTGTTGCAGAAGCGAGTAAGATTGATGAAGGGCATATTTTTGTATCAGCAAAAATTCTTAATGTTGAATCTGCACGGATGGAGATGACCGACAATATTATGATGAAAACCGATGCAGAATCTTTACAAACCGGAACAAAAAACTTGGCGGGTAAACTATTGATTATTCAAGAAGAACCAATTGTGATTAACAAGGAAGTTATAGAAAGATTTAGCTATGGTGAGTATAAAATAGGTGACAAATGGTTAACACGAAAAGAATATTATGATATTATAAACGACCGTAATCGTTGTGTACCTGCCTATTGGAAATTTCAACAAGGGTTAAAAGTTGAGAAAGTGGGAATGTGGACAACCATTTCAGGTGCAAGCGTTTTACTCGTAGGTGGTTTGGTTTGGAGCATAGGATGTTCTGTTGTAAATCGCCATTATGACTATCGTGCTTACTGGGCTTTTAATGACGCTGGTCTTAATCTCGTTTGTATTGGTGGAGCTAGTGCAATATCCGGAGCAATAGTATGGTCAGTGGGTGTTGGAATGAAAAATAATGCATATAAAGTCTATAATCAGCATTGTGCTGAGTCTTTAACTCTTAATCTACAATATACAGGTAACGGCTTGGAGCTTGCTTTGAATTTCTGATTTTTGTCAATATCGACAGCAAGCAGTGTTTGAGATAAAAAAACTGCAATTTGATAAATCCAGAAAGAATCAACATAGGAGTGTATAATAGTGCGCTCCTATGCTTTTGGTTGCCGAGTGTCTTTTTAAACTTGTGCAGCAATATGCAAGGATTTGTGCATTTTTTTATTCTGCGCATGAATGCGCAGGGCGAAAACGCGATCATAATCAACCATAATCAACCATATATGGTTGATGCAATCGGTGGAAAGTTATAATAGATACGACAGAGCGGTGTTTGGCAAACACCGGAACTACGAAGAATAGAAATGAGATTTTATTGTCTGGTTACAAATTCCATTGGACGGAGTGTTTGGCAAACACCGAAAATACGAAGAAGAGAAATGAGATATTATTGTCTGGCCGATGCTTCTTTGAGTTCGTAGATGAGCATGGCGCGGATGAAAGTGTTGAGTATGTAGTATTGCTTGCGTGTGTGTGGTGCGGTCGATAGAAGCCGTGTGTGCGGCTGCCATGGAGAAAAAAATGGTACTCTGTCATAAAACAAAAACTGCCAACATAATTGTCGGCAGTTTTGTGGGTTGTATAGATGCAATAGCAACCATAGATATTATGCACTTCAGGGAAACAAGTATTATTGATTCCGTTCGGGCAGTTTACTTCTTAGCCGGTTTGGTGAATTTCCAGTTGCTCTGCTTTGTTGTAGTCTTGGGTTGCGCCTCGGCAGGTTGCTCTGTTGGTTGTTCTGCTGATGCGGCTTTTTCTACAGCATCTTTTACTACGTCAACAACCGCATTGACCACTTTCTTGGCTGCTTTGACTCCCTCTTTAACCGCATTGACCGTTTCTTCCACTATATCAATCGGTTCTACATAGCACAGAACATCGCCTTTCGACACATTTGCGCCTTGCTGTTTTTCTACTGCTACCACTTCAAGGTTATATGGTGCTAAGACATGTTCCAAGCCGTGGACTGTTTGTAACGTTACTAACGGCGACCCTTGCATGAAACGTTTGCCGTTCATCGGCGGCAATGACACTTCGTTGAAGTCCAATTCCCACAACACCTTACCGTTGACGGGGGCGGTGATGGCTTGAGCCTCAGGGAACATCTGTTCGCGTTTGGCACGCAGTATCTCTTGCAAATCAACTTTTACACCACTACCGACTGTGCCTTGAGCAGCTTTCTGTATGCGCTCGGCAAGGTCTTTGTTAAACTGCTCTTTGGCTTGACCTGATTTGAATTCACGATATTGTTTTTCGTGCATGGCAAACTCAAACAGTTCTTCATCGTCTTGTCCGCGTTCCCAGCCGAGTTCTTCCATTTGTTTGATATAATCAGGCAGCACGTCGGGATATAATGCCTGCGGGTCGCCGGTATAGAACTCAAAACCTTTCTCTTTGGCGAGTTCGACAATCTCAGGAGCGAGTTCGCCCGGCAGTTTGCCAGCCTTGCCGAGTATCATCCCCCACATAGCCGGATCCATGCGGCTGAACGGCTTTTCACCCATCGACTTACTATACAAATTCATTAGTGCCGCATTCTTGACATATTGGCTGAAAGGCGTTACCAAACACGGAGTACCGAGCATAGGCCATATTCGCTGCACTTCTTCAAACAACTCAACGAGCAACTCATCCTCTGACAGTTCTGCCTTTCCATCTTTACGCAAATTGGCATTTATAGCAGCATGCATACCTTTCAGGTCTGCCATAAGCGAACCCATCATACCGCCCGGCAGACCACAGCCTACAAGCAGCGAAGTCATCTTTGAGTTGCGCGGGTCAATCCAATAGCCGAGGAAATCGTCAATAAACGATTGTGTCAGTCTGCGAGCCTCCATATATGCTTTCATGTTAATGTCAGGCACTTGGAAACCTGCATCGCGCATCATGGCTTGTATGGTTATCACGTCAGGATGAACCATCCCCCACGACAGCGGCTCTATGGCAACATCGAACACATCGCCCCCTGCTTTGGCCACTTCCAACATGCTCGCAACAGAGAAGCCCGGACCCGTATGACCGTGATATTGTATGATAATGTCGGGATGCTTCTCTTTGATAGCACGGACTATATCGCCGAGCATGGCAGGACGACCTATTCCTGCCATATCTTTCAGACATATCTCCTGCGCGCCGTTCTCAATCAGTATCTCTGCAAGGTTGATATAATATTCGCGCGTGTGAACGGGACTGTAGGTGATACACATTGTGGCTTGCGCCGTCATGCCTGCTTCTTTTGCCCATTTGATTGACGGTATGATATTGCGGGGGTCGTTCAGACCGCAGAAAATACGGGTTATGTCAACGCCTTGTGCATGTTTTACCTTATACATCAATTGTCGCACGTCGGCAGGAACAGGATTCATGCGCAAGGCGTTAAGACCACGGTCAAGCATGTGGGTCTTGATGCCTGCTTCATTAAACGGCTTGGTGAATGTGCGTACCGCCGTGTTAGGATTTTCGCCGTAGAGCAGATTGACTTGCTCGGAAGCGCCGCCGTTGGTTTCAACGCGGGCGAAGCAGCCCATGTCAATGATTACGGGCGCAACTTGTGCTAATTGGTCTTTACGCGGTACGTATTTGCCGCTGCTCTGCCACATGTCGCGATAGACAAGGCTGAACTGAATTTCTCGTTTCATGTGTTATATTTAGTTATTGTTAATTTAGTTGAAAGTTGAGAGTTGAAAGTTGAGAGTTGAGAGAAGTTATTTTCAAACTGCAAAGTTACAAAAATTATCTGAATTATTTATTGTTGTCCTATAAAAAAATTAGATATTTACATATTTGCCTGTTTATAAGATATCTACATGTCATGCCTGAATAGTGTTTTTTTTATTCTGCATTGTAGCGGTTTTGTATAACAGCTAACTCGACATGCGACGTTGAAAAGCGTGAAAAAAAATATGGTATGTAATGACTACACACCATATCTTAATTTGTTGAAAAGTAGGGAACTTATTTTTCAACAGCTTCTTTTACGGCTTCAGCGGCAGCTTGGGATGCATCAACAACAGCAGCTGCTTCTTCGCCTGCATTTTCAATTTTTTCAGCAAGAGTTTCCTCTTCAGCAGCAGGAGCTTCTTCAACAACTTCTACAGGAGCTTCGCATGCAGGAGCCTCTTCTTGTTTTGCTTCTTTGTTACCGCAAGCCACCATAGCCAGAGCTGCAGCAAATACAAACAATACTTTTTTCATTTTTTTAAATGTTTAAATTGGTTTATGTTTTTTGATATTTTAATCCATACTATCGAAAAACGTTGCAAAATTACAATAATTTTTTATATAATGTATCTTTTTGACAATTTTTTTTCAAAATAAGTGCATTTTTTTTAATTTAGAGCGTTTTTTGCGATTTTTTTAAGTCTTTGTTGTAGTCCAAAATGGTATTTAGCCCTAATAAGACGAGATTTTTTTCAAATCGTATATTTTCCGGCAACCTGTGTTGATAGCATGACGCATTACCTCCGGTCAGGATAACTTGTAAGTCATCTGATTGTTTCGCTAACATTTGCATGTAGCCTTTTATTTCAAAACATATTCCGTTAATTGCCCCTGCAATCATGGCATCTTTGGTGTTGTCGGCATAGAGTGGCACAAACTGGTTTTGTGTTGTTTCCACTTTCGGCAGTTTGCCTGTAAAATAGCGTAATGCTTTGAGCCGCATTTTCAGTCCGGGAGCTATATTCCCGCCCATAAAACAGCCTTCTGCACTCACGTAGTCGTAGGTAATTGCAGTGCCGGAGTCTATTACAAGTACGTTTTGTTGAGGCATTACAACACTTGCCCCTACTGCTGCGGCCATACGATCCTGACCTAAAGTGGGTGCATAGCGGTTTTGGAGCGGTACGGGAGTGTTGTTGTCGAATAAGATAAAGCAACGGCTATGACGATTCAGTGTGTTAACTACGGCGGGATCAAGATTTATTACCGAAGATATTATACTTGCCTCAATCATCGGATAGGCGGTAAAGACTTTCTCTACATCGCTTGCTTTAAATTCTTGCGACCTGTATATCCAACTATTGGTCATCTGACCGTCATCGCCGAATACTGCTACCTTGGTGCGGCTGTTGCCTTGATCTATACATAGATTCATGTGCGCTAATATACGACTGAAGGAATTTCTGACGGTTTATCAACCACATTTGATATATTGCCTATCGAGTCAACAACATATCTTTGCATGCCGCGCCACGGCAATGCTCCGCGATATTCTTTGTAGTGAACTTCAACGTGTTTGCCCGCATTATGCTCTAAAAGATGAGCTACTTCTTCGTCATCAACAGAGAACTCAAATTCGTTTGAGGTCATTTTCCCTGACTGGGCTGCGGATTTCGTGTTTCCGAAACCCTCCTGTATCAGTTTTCCTTCGTATGTCTTCCATACGTAACCTTTGTTGGTGATGTAATTTAGTGTTCCGGCAGTCCAACTCTCACCGAATACAAAATAAAATCTGAACCAAAACCAGCCGCCTAAAGCCAGTAACCCGACAATAAGAACGGGGATAAAAATTTTCCAAAAAGTTTTCATTTTGTCGCTATAATTTCCAAACCAGGTGCAAAATTACAATTATATAATTAAATAGCCAAATAAAAATTCCGAAAATCAGAGTGTCAACCCCTTTTTTTTAAAAATTGTGCAAAAACTTTGTGTAGTCATAAAAAAGTTGTAACTTTGCAAGTTGTAAAATACAAATTATATGGCAAAAAAGGCGTTAATTACAGGGATTACGGGTCAAGACGGTAGTTTCCTTGCAGAGTTTCTTTTGGAAAAAGGTTATGAGGTGCATGGTATCCTTCGCCGTAGTTCGACATTCAATACCGGCAGGTTAGAACATCTGTATCTGACTGAGTGGGTGCGTGATATGAAGAAGAAACGCGCTGTTAATCTGCATTACGGCGACATGACGGATTCTTCTTCCCTGATTCGGATTATCCAAGAGGTTCAGCCTGATGAGATATATAATCTGGCGGCGCAAAGCCATGTCAAAGTTTCGTTCGATGTGCCTGAATACACCGCTGAAGCAGATGCAATAGGCACATTGCGTCTGCTTGAAGCAGTTCGTATTCTCGGTTTGGAGAAGAAAACGCGCATATATCAGGCTTCAACATCGGAACTTTACGGAAAAGTGCAGGAAGTGCCGCAACGTGAGACGACACCTTTCTATCCGCGTTCACCCTACGGAGTGGCAAAGCAATACGGCTTTTGGATTACGAAGAATTACCGCGAGGCTTACGGCATGTATGCCGTAAACGGTATATTGTTCAACCATGAGTCAGAGCGGCGCGGTGAGACTTTTGTAACGCGCAAGATAACCCTTGCGGCTGCCGCTATAGCCAAAGGCAGGCAGGACAAACTCTATCTCGGCAACCTCGCGGCATTGCGCGATTGGGGTTATGCAAAGGATTATGTAGAGTGTATGTGGCTTATTCTCCAACAGAAAACACCCGATGATTTTGTCATTGCAACCGGCGAGATGCATTCAGTTCGCGAGTTCTGCACTTTAGCATTCCACCATGCCGGCTTCGAACTGCATTGGGAAGGCGAAGGTGTTGACGAAAAAGGTATAGACCAAAACGGTCGCGTGATAGTGGAAGTTGACCCGAAATATTTCCGACCTACCGAAGTTGAGCAGTTATGCGGTGACCCGACAAAGGCAAGAACCCTGCTCGGGTGGAATCCCCGCAAGACACCGTTTGAGGAACTTGTGCGTATTATGGTAGAACATGACTTGGCTGAAAAATGAATAAAAACGCAAAAATATATGTAGCCGGTCATCGCGGCATGGTGGGAAGCGCTATAGTCCGAGAGTTGCAGCGGCAGGAATACCATAATCTTGTTTTGCGTACTCACCGTGAGCTTGACTTGACGCGTCAGGAAGCTGTGGAGCAATTCTTCGCTGATGAAAAGCCTGAATACGTTTTTCTCGCAGCTGCCAAAGTGGGCGGTATAGTGGCTAATCAGAGTGCGCTTGCCGACTTTATGTATCAGAATATGATTCTTGAGATGAATGTGATACATTCGGCATGGCAGAACGGTTGTAAAAAGCTGTTGTTTCTCGGTTCATCATGTATTTATCCGCGACTTGCGCCGCAGCCGATGCCGGAGAGTTGTCTGCTGACCGGTTCGCTTGAGAAAACCAATGAGGCATACGCACTTGCAAAAATAAGCGGATTGAAGTATTGCGAGTTTCTCAACCGTCAGTACGGAACAGACTATATCTCCATCATGCCGACCAATCTCTATGGTCCTAACGACAATTATCACCCCGAACACTCGCATGTCCTGCCGGCATTAATACGTCGTTTCCACGAGGCAAAAGAGAGTGGAGCCGAAAGTGTCGTTTGTTGGGGTGATGGTTCGCCTTTGCGCGAATTTTTATATGTTGACGATTTGGCGAATCTCTGTGTTTTCCTTATGAATAATTATTCCGGTAACGAAACCGTCAATGCAGGGACAGGCAAGGAACTTACCATTAAGCAACTCACCGAACTTGTAGCCAAAATAATAGGTTATAACGGTAGGATAGAGTGGGATACCACGCGTCCTAACGGAACACCTCGCAAGTTGCTTGATGTAAGTAAAGCGACAGCTCTCGGCTGGAAATACAAAACGGAACTTGAAGAAGGTATTCGTTTAGCATATAACGATTTTTTAAACAATCCGATGAGAGCAGAACGCTGATGGCAGAAAAATACTGGAATACTACTATTACACCCAAAGACCGTCTGCTAACGCTCGACTGGCAGGAAATATGGCGCTACCGTGACTTGTATGTCATGTTTGTCCGGCGCACTTTTCGCACTGCTTACAAACAAACGATACTCGGTCCCCTATGGTTTCTCATAACCCCTATCCTGTCGGTGATAGTCTATGTGGCTGTGTTCGGCGGTATAGCCAAAATACCGACCGACGGAGTACCGCCCGTGCTGTTTTATCTGCTCGGCATATCGGTTTGGGGCTACTTCGCATCGTGCGTAAGTTCTACATCAAATTCCTTCGTCACCAATGCTGATATTTTCGGAAAAGTATATTTCCCAAGAATAATCATGCCTCTTGTGTCAGTCACCACTAACCTACTGACCTTTGCCATACAGTTGGTAATCTTTGCCGCATTCTATATATATTATGTAACCACCGGAACGGATTTACAGATTCATTGGCAACTTGCACTTTTCCCCGTCCTTGTGCTTATCCTTGCTATGATGGCAGTGGGCTTCGGAATGATATTCTCCTCAATGACAACCAAATACCGCGACTTGCAGGTTATGCTTTCTAAAATAATATCGCTTTGGGTATATATAACACCGGTAATTTACCCGTTGAGTATGGTTACTAACGAAAAACTGCATTTTGCCATGTCGCTCAATCCTGTCACTCCCGTTATGGAAGCAATCAAATACTCGCTTTTAGGACAAGGACAGTTCTCGTGGCTTTGGTTAGGATATAGTCTGTTAATCACAATTATATTGTTTCTTGTCGGACTCGTAATGTTCAACAAAGTACAAAAATCGTTTATGGATACGGTGTAGGATAATTCCCTGCGGATATAACAGATTAGTTACAGATTATGCAAAATTGATGAATGTTATTTTATACAAATCTAAAATAGGATACACTTGTTGCAAACAATGTTATTACACAATTAAAATCTGTGAGAGCTAAAAAATATAAAATCAGTGGAATCTAAATTAGAAAATACTATATGGACAACGGTTATAGATGCCAATTCGTACAATCGCGGTTTGGGATTGCGTGAGGTATGGCAGAAGAAATACCTCGTTTGGCTGTTTATAAAACGCGATATTACCGTTCAGTTCAAGCAGACAATCTTCGGGATGGGGTGGTATTTTATCTCGCCGCTCTTTACCATGTTCATGTATCTCGTTGTTTTTGGACGTATTGCCGGAATTCCCACTGATGATATACCGCAGCCCGTATTCTATCTCAGCGGCATATGTCTATGGGAATACTTTAACGAATGTCTGACCGCAGTATCCTCTACATTCCAAACCAACTCATCGCTCTACGGCAAAGTCTATTTTCCAAGGTTAGTGTCACCAATATCAATAGTGATATCCAAACTATTCCGTTTCTCGCTCCAACTCGGAACATTTGTAATCGTATATATCTTCTTTGTGATAAAAGGTGTTCACCTGCAACCAAATTGGTATCTCTTGCTCTTTCCGATAATCCTGTTCACCCTCGCAGGTATAGCATTGGGACTCGGACTCATAGTTACATCGCTCACTACCAAATACAAAGACCTAACCAATTTCCTGCCGACATTCGTGTCTCTCTGGATGTATGCCACCCCGATAGTCTATCCGTTAAGCTATGTCACAAATCCCACCTTGCACAAGATAATGCTTATTAATCCTATAACCGCTCTTGTCGAAACATTCAAATACGGAGCATACGGTGCAGGCTCGTTCAGTTGGGAATCTCTCGGCTACAGTGTAGGGTGTATGCTTGTCCTCCTGTTGCTCGGAATGTATATGTTCAACCGCAAGCAAAAATACTTTATTGACACGATATAAGTGAGGATTGTGTTGATAGAGAATGTCCTGAACGGCCATTTTCAGAATGTCGATAGCTTTAATGGCGTGGTACAGATATTCCGTCTATCCGAAAAGTTTCCCGACAATATCCAACAGGTTTTTCACTGTTTGCTTGTCGGCAACGGGAATGCGCAGTGTTGTTTCGCCTGTTTCTTGGTCGGTATGTACAATAGTATTGACTAATCCTGACGGTTCATGCTCTTGTCCGTTGGGTACATGTTCTGAAGATGTCGTTTCTTCTTGCGTTTCTTCCCTTGGAGCTTCCGTGTCCGTGATGACATTATCCTCTTCGGCCGGCGGGAAGTGCAATGAGGTTTGCTTATCAGGAGTATCAAGAGATTCGGGTGATTGCGATGAGTCAGGCGTATCAGACTTATCCACGGAGCCTTCCATCTCCTCTGCTCCTGTTGCCATGTCATAATGCCCACTGTCGGTATTCGGAGTTGGTCGATCTTCCATCATCTCCCCGATGGTATCCATCATCTGAGCCAGTTTAGTACCCTCGCCGAGGAAGATGGTGTCTTCGCCATTATCCAACACTCCCTCAAACATAGCCGACTTGAATCGCAGCTTATCGAGCATCTGCTCTTCAATTGTTCCGGCAGAAACAAGATTTATAACTTGTACATTTCGCTGCTGCCCCAAACGATAGATACGAGCAATCCGTTGTTCCAATACCGCAGGGTTCCACGGCAAGTCAAGGTTGATAACTGTTGATGCCGATTGCAGATTCAGTCCCGTAGAGCCGGCATCGGTAGAGAGGAAAACCTTGCTATCCGGATTGTCGGCAAAGTTATTCAGCAGTGCTCCACGCTGCTGTGACGGGACACCTCCGTGCAGATACTCAAAGCCTATCCCCCGTTTCTCCAATTCTTGTGCTATCAGCCGTGTCATGCGCTCCCACTGACTGAAAACCACCACTTTCTCGCCCTCTGTGGAAATTGCCGAAACAATGATATTCAGTGTCTCATCCACCTTGGTGTCGTGACGGCTCTGTTGGTCGAGGATAAAGGGCTGTCGCACAGCATCCGCATCTGTGACAAGCACAGCAACAGACGATTGCGGTCTTTCTCCGAGAGGAAATGCATACGCTGCCACTTGGTTATTATCTGCGCCGCTATATACTTCAGCTCGTCATGCGCCTCTCGCTGTTCCTTGGTCATTGGCACAAAGAGGTTCTTGTCCTGACGAAGCGGCATCTGAAGTGCCACCTGTTTTTTTGTGCGACGGATAAGACGCCTGCGGGCAATTTCACCTATCTTGTTCAGGTTCTTATAACCAATCACTTTGCCGTTACCATCGCTTACAATACAATCCGCCTTGAATTTCCAGAACGGACCAAAACAGAACTGGTCGGCAAACTCCATTACAGAAAACAACTCCTCCATCTTATTCTCAAGCGGTGTGCCTGACAATATCACGGAATAAGTCGAATTGACATGGCGCATGGCAATGGATATCTGCGTGTTCCAGTTCTTCAGACGTTGCACCTCATCCATGATGAGCATGTCGGTCTCCAACTTGCCCGACAGACGAATGTCGTTACATGCGCTGTTGTAGGAGATTATCTTGTAAGGCACATCAATACCATACTGTTCCAGACGTTTGTGTTGCAAGCCTTCTATCACATGTGCCCGTTGACCCGTAAACCTCTCTATCTCTCTCTTCCACTGATATTTAAGAGATGTCGGGCATATTATCCATGCCGACTGAATCAGTTTCTCTTTGCGCATCAACTCAGCCGTGGCTATCGCTTGTATGGTTTTGCCGAGTCCCATCTCATCGGCTATGATACTCTTTCCTTTAGCAAAAGCAAAGCGAATGCCCTCTTTCTGATACGGATATAACTGCACCGTCAGCAGGTGGTCAAGCGCATCGTCCGTGTATCGTTCAATGACGTTTTGTCGGTATGTGTTCTCACGTTTATCAACAATGAAATCAATGGCATCCTGATAAAAACGGAACGTATCGCTTATGCGTACCGCCTCTTTTGCAAACTCTTCAACATGCTGATAAGCACTCTCCAACATCACGCCGTCTTTGTCAAAATAGCGGTTAGCCAACTGCTCGTATTCTTCCTTATGTTCGCTACCGATACGGATACATACACGCCTCTCACCGATGTACGACAAATAAACAGACGTGTAAGGAGGTACTACCTCATGTACACGCCTGCGTCTGCTGCCGCTAATCCACTGATTCACTGCCTCAATATGTTTGCATGTCCCTAATTGTGACGTCTTGAAGTCCATGCATGAACAATAGTTCCACTTACTTGCCTCACCGCGATAAACGACTTTGTATTCTTGCTTCGACTTAGGACTTCTAACAATATACTCTCCGGGAAATAGCTTCTCATCAACCGATTCAATACCAAACGTTTCTTCCTCAGCCAATTGTCTCCTCAACGCTCGTTGCCATTCTTCCTGTGTCATGTTTCCCGGCTTCACCGTCCACGAAATCTTCGCTTTCCTCTCCGTACCCGCTCCACTTGCGGTGGATTTTTTCTTTCGACCCTTCAATTTTTGCCTTTCGCCTTTCATAGTATTGTTCTTAGCGTTTGTCCTTTGGTATGCCATAATCGGATATTTCTTATTGTTGGTTATGTTTTTTATTGTTTGTTATCAGTATTTACCTCGCAAAGGTACTGCTTTTTCCCGACATACGCAAAAGAATAGTGCAAAAGCCACACGTACAGCATCACAAAAAGCAAAGTATCTTACAATTCCCCCCTTGCACTAACCGAAAATTATTCGTACACTTGCAGTGCTTTAGTAATGAACCTTCAGGGTCAAGCCAACGGAAATTAACCGGACGACCTCTATCTACTCAATAAAAAACACTGCAAAAATGATAAAATATCACTAAACATTTGTACAACTGAAAAATTATCCGTAAAATTGCGGGCAAAATTTATGAACTATGGAATAGGAATTTGCTTTGCAACAGGCACGTTTGAATCTCGTTGGAGTTATTGAGAGAATGAAAAGCCTGAATGAACTGAAAGAATTGCAAGTAGTTATTTCTAACTACTACGCCCAAAAAGCAACCGAAGCAACGACATAGACGAACATACATCAATACACGTCGCTTACCGACGTAAAACAGAAGGACATATTTTATAGCGTTTGCTAACGCTTGTTTTTGACTGATTGAAACGTAGAAAATTTCAATAAAGTTGTAATTCAAGAACAGGTAGTAGTAGATGCTCATGAGCGTATCTTACGCTCACGTGTATCGCATAAGATACGCGTGTAGCGATTATATACGCCACGTGGGTTTCTATATTGCTTATTCAATTACAACAGGTTTTTCCTACGACCTCAATCAGCGGATAAGTAATAAAAAAGAAGAAATCCGCGTTTTTTTTTGATTATAGGGGGTACTTTCCCCCATCATGATAACGATTTCGCAATTGCCAAATCATCCGGCAAACGCTATCTATGTTATGGTGGGGATTTTTCGTTATAAGAGAACTATTGATGAAACGAATAGATTGAAAGACATAATACATAAGCATTTTCACTTGTGACTTGTATGATGCAGAAAGGCACTTGCTCTGTCGTGAATATTGTCGATGGGTTTTCGTCCAGTTATATTCCCTCAGGTGCAAGGTATTCAGTCCCCCGAAACACAGGGACAGCGACAGGGCAAGTGCTGAGTATGTTTGAGCAATCCTATCTCCGTTTGGATAGGTACGTGCAGAGCGTGCTGCAACGGCAAATGAGAAAAGAGCAAGGTATCACGACAACTGACCAATAGGTGACTTTTCGTCCGCTGTTTGTGACAATAAAACCACAACCAAAACACAAACAAAGAGCGAAGCGTTGTCGTTCGAGCAAAGCGAGATATGAAATAATCGTACCACATGGGGTTAAGAACTTCGAAGGAAGAGCGAACCAACTTCTGCCTGATTTTTGCACTTCCCATTCCCAAAATCTGAAAAAGTTTACAAACTTAAACTTTTATTGCCTCAAAATTTGCATATCCCGTATTTTTTGAGTACCTTTGTACGCTTTTTGAGTCATGGTCAGTTAACTGCAATGAAAGAAAACCAATATACCGAGTTCAAACGCATCTGGCAGGATGATAATCTTAAGTCCATTTGCGCCTTTGCCAATTCGCAGGGTGGCACGATGTTCATAGGTATAGATGACAACGGGCAAGTAGTGGGATTAGATAATATCCACAAGTGGCAAGAAGATATACCCAATAAGATAGTTCAGAATCTCGGTATTATTTGCGAGGTCATTACGCAAGAGGAGTTTGGTAAGGCGTATCTTGAAATCCAAGTTATGCCGAGCAATGTCCCTATTTCGTACAAAGGCGTTTACTACGTTCGCTCCGGCGCAACCAAGCAAAAACTGAAGGGCTCTGCTCTTCAGCAATTCCTGCTAACTAAGATTGGCAGGAGTTGGGACGATATGGCTTGCGATGGTGCCACGATAGAAGATATTGACAGAAATGCAATTGACTATTTCTTGAAAATGTCTGCCAACTATGGTCGTATGTCGGGGCTTACAGTTACCGACTCTACGGAAATTGTTCTTGATAATTTAGACCTCTTGACCCCTGTCGGGTCACTCAAGAATGCAGCCGTTCTCCTCTTTGGCAAGCGCCC
>FLNX01002735.1_pt1 | contig 34474 bp, 30 predicted proteins | sample 1140341 | NCBI WGS metagenome assembly FLNX01 (sample SAMEA3878208, study PRJEB12797) | bioreactor metagenome | biome: Moose rumen | place: Sweden | collected 2011-10 | reverse complement strand
GAAAGTGGCGCATTTGGCTGGCCAAGTGGCGCATTTAGGTAGTGAAAACGGCACTTTTAGTACGGCAAAGTGGCACTTTGAGTAAGGAGAAGTGCCACTTCTCTTGGAGAGAAACGGCATTTCTCTTGGAGAGAAACGGCATTTCTCTCAGACAATGGTGACTACCATTTTTTGTCCTTCATTTCGTAGGTAGGTGTTGAGGTAGGTCTTAGGTAGGTGTCAGGTAGGTGTTACGGCAACACCTACCTGCTCCCAAACCCAGTGTACATCGGCATTTCAGACGTTTGGAGGTAGGTGTTGGGGGAATTTAGAAATTTGCATGTAGTCTTCATCATCCTCGAAGATGTCCTGACGGTTAATGCCTCTAAGCATCACTAACATTTTCTGATACAACCAAATTAATCACGAAGGAAGATCAATAGAACCGACCCCGTGATTCAAGCTCCGCTGCCCCACCCCTTTTACGGGGCAGGACGGCGGAAGATTCCCCGAAGGGACAATTACAGAGTTAATAACATCAGTTCTTTATTCTCCGGCAAACACACCCATGAAGAGAATGGCACCGCTGTTCTTTTCGCTGATGTAGTAGGCAAAGGGGCGGTTGGCATTGAATACGTATCTTTGTGGTTGGTTGATGTCCATAGCGTCCTTCAATACTCCTATTGTCACTGCACTGCCTTCGGTTCCCTCTTCGTTCACTCCGAGCTGTGTCTTCTGCTTCATCATCGTCACATACAGCGGATAGACCGTCCCCGTCACCATGCGCGTCAGCTCGGAAGAGAACCTGTCAAAAACCTTGTTGATGCCCAACTTGCTCAGCTGTTCTATCAGGTTGGTCTCTGTAGCGGTCTTAAAGATGGGTATTGACATTTCCACTTCTTCCTTGGTGAACGGCATCTGCTGCAGCTCAGATGCTTCCATTGCTGCAAGCATGCTTTTTACCGTTGTTCCTTTAGTCGGCAGCACGAGCGTCATGGAGTAGGTGTCATTGCCTATGGGAAGGTTCAGAGCTTGGAACCGCTCCTCCTCATAGTAGTTGGCCGAAGCAGTCTCGTTCATCATGTTGATGGATAGCCCTTCACCGCTGTCAGTAACTCTTCTGAAACTTCCTACACGAGTGTGCGACTTGTCGAAAGGCTTCGTCCAGCCGCCCTTGAAATAGATGGCGTTCAGCAGACACATCACGTCATTTTCGTCCAGCTGGTCGATGATTTCGGGAATCAGCCCACGGCTGTGCTCTCGGCTCCAGCTGTTGATGGCCGTCAAAGCCTCGGGCTTGGAGAAGTCGTAGCTCATGGTCGAGGCATCATAGTATTTCGTCATGGCCTCACTGTATGTTCCCGTCAGTTGGTAGCCCTTCTTCGAGTTCAGCGTCACGTTGCTGGCGTAGGCCATGGTGACAGAAGGGTCGGCCTGCTGCGTATAGTCCTTCAGGGCCGCCATCAGTGCATTTACCTCCTCACGACTGGCATTGCCAAGACCCAGCGTGCGGGCTATCTCGGCCTGTGTATCCCCCTCGGCACCCTCGTTGAGCATACCCAGAACGAAGGCTACGCTCAGCGGCGACACCACGAAGCTCTTGTCCTCCACGGCCATCTGTCGTGCCAGCTGCAGCGCAAAGCTGTTCAGTACGGGCACCTGTGCCAGCTGCCGCGTAGTAAGCGTCGTGCCGTCCTGAGCGGTCTCTACGTTGTCATCGTTGTCGTTGTTAGAGCAAGCGGTAAATGAAAGTGCCATACCTGCAATACACATCAGTGATAATAATAATTTTTTCATCGTTATATCTCCTTTTTATTATAGCTTAGATTCTTTTCACGCTTCTATATAACTAACCTCTGTGAGGTGTTATAAAACGCCTCTGCTTTCGGTCAGCCGAAAAGTTTGCTGCAAAGATAGATAAAATTGTTGTTTTTAACAAATAAATAATAAATTTATTTTACAAATCAATCCATCCAGTGAACAGCCAATTGCCCATGACGAGCTCAATCTCGTAGGTGCCGGAGAGGTAAGAGGGGAGCGTGACCTCCGTCTCAGCAGAAGTAACGACCGTAGAATAGACCACCTCTTCGTCCTCATCTTTAATATAAAGAACATACTCCGGATGGTCAGCCACGAACGTCAGTGTGTTGTCCTCCTGATAAACCACGGGAGGAGCCACGGGGCCACGAGCCGGTCCATTGGTTATAGGGCTATCATCCCAACCTTTTACAGTCCATGAAATAGGATTTTGAACAGTGGAATGTTGAGCTTGTGCATTTATTCCCATCATGATGGTGAACAATGATGTGAGAAAAAGAAACTTTGCCTTCATATTATTTAAATTTAGCCAGTGCAAAGTTAGCTTTTCCTCATCTTATCACCAAACAATTATCAGTTAATAAAATTTAGGTAATTTTAATCGCCGTAAGTACTTGATTAAAAGTAAAATACTATTCAATTAAAAAATATTCCATAAACAAATTAACAAATGAAGGTTAACTTTTTGTCAAAATCTTTTGCTTTTCCTTCTTCACCGAAAAGTTTTTTTAGCAACCTTATTCGTATGTTAGTAACACTCCCGTCAGATTTCTTGATTATCATCCCAATGGATTTGGGCATGACATGCAAGCGGATTAGGATGCAGACGCGATACTCTTCATCACTTAACATATAGCGTTTAGACATAATAAAATTACTGCATTCTGGGAAGTAATAATGAAGTAGCCCAGTCAACTGCTCCCAATTTTCTTTTGTAAGTTCTTTTCCTTTATAAATATCTAAAATAATTGTCTTATATGTTTTGTCGAGTTTCAATTTTTCCTCTTTATTTGAAAGCTGGTTTTCTACAGATACCTTTAATTTATTACCCAAAGCTTGCTTTAGTTCTTCAGATAATATAGCTATTTGCTTTTCCTTCTCTTCTAATAGTTCTATAACAGCACTATCTTGAGTTGTTTTTAGGACAACAATCTCTTTTTTAGCTCGTTCGATATCTTCCTTTATTCGTCTAACAATCTCTTTACTGTGCTCGTATTTCAGTAATGCTGTCTTCTTCTCATTTCGAATATTTTTGATGACAAAAGCAATTATAAGAAGGATGAACAGAAATAGGACTCCTCCCCATTGCCAAATGGATCTTTCATGTTCCACTTTCTTCTCTACGTCTCTGATCATTTTCTGATGGCGGCTATAGTCATACATAGCCTGCATTCTTGCCACTTCCTCAGTAGTTTTCTGCGCATACATAGAGTCGTTCATGGCATAGGCATACTGGTAGTATTTAGCGGCGGAATCAGGCTGGTGGAGAATATGGAATAGTTCTGCAAGACCATACGCCCCTGCATTTTGGTTATTGAAATCTTTTCCATCATGCAATTCTTTTCGAAAAAAGTACTCAGCAGTATCGAATTCACCTTTCCCTAAATGATAGTAGCCTTTTACATTATAGTATATTTCCCTGCCATGCTCAATGTTTCCTGAGGAGTCAAAAAATCCTGACTCTAATTCATAATAACTCATAAGCTTTTTGACCTTTTCCCATTCTCGGTTCTTTATGAGTATTCTAAAATTGTTACTTAGTGCAGATGCTGCATATTTGTTGTAACCATATTGGGTATAAAGCCTATATGCATTCTCAGACACTATCAGCATGGAGTCTGGCATATCCAATTCTCGATAAGAATGCACCAAGTTTTCATAATTTAGAACTGCTGCTAAAGTATCATTTCCCCTCCAAGCATAATTAACAGATGTTTTCATTAATTCAAGGTGCTTATGGTATAGACCTTGGCGATAGAAAATATAAGCCATTTGGGAATATACACGACACAGTAGCCGGTAATCATTCTTGTCTGAAATAGTGTCGGCAAGGTCAACGGCATCCTGATAACATTGCAGGGCCTGCGGTGCCTCACCCATGTCACGGTAGGCGCAGCCGAGGAGATAGTGGGCGCGTACCTGCTCGTTGGCGGAGCCGTGGCGGTCGTAGAAGTCGGCCACTTCGCGGAGGATGCTGTCCGGGGGCAGCGTGTCGTAGCACTTGTTGCAGGCGTCGGCCAGCAGCAGGAAGTGGTACATGCGGTCGGCGGTGGAGCTGAAGCTCATGCTGCGCAGCAGCGTGAGGGCTGAGTCGGGCTGCGTCAGCAGCAGGCTGTCGGCAGCCACCAACTGCGGATGCCGGCTGGTGCCGGTGCAGGCCGTGAGCACCAACAGTACAGTAACAAGAATATAGACTAACTTCTTCATGGGCGTCCCAATATCTTTTAAATGAAAGAAAAAATGGGCACCCCTTCTTGGAAATGCCCATTATAGTTGGATTGCTATTGATTGAAATATCTGATTACTGCAGGAACTGGTCAGCCTCGGTGTTGGAGGGATCAAGCTCCTTCACCTTGCGCCAGTAGCTCTGGCACTGCTCCTTGTCGGCCTTCTCGTTGTAGTACCAGCCGAGGTAACGGTAGCACTCCACGAGACGTGTCTTCTCACCAGCCTCCAAGTTACCCTTTGCCTCCAGAAGGCCGGCAGCTGCCTCGTAGTAAGGCTTTGCAAGACCACGGGTCATGTCAGCATCGATAGTAGCATTCAGACGTCCGCGCAGGATGTTCAGATACTCTGCATTGGCAGGGAACTTGGCAATGGCCTCACCATAGGTGGCATCAGCCTTCATCATCCACTGCTCACGCTCTGCCTCGGGCACTTCCTCTGCATGCTTGATATACATCTTGGCCAGCGAGTTGTAGTCATTAGCACTGGGGTTACCCTTAGCGGCCAGATAGTCATTATAATACTTAATGGCATTATCGAAGTCTCCCTTCGTGGAGAATGCCTGATAGATGGACTGAATAAGGCTCACACGGTTGGCTGCTGGAACGTCCATCGAAAGTGCTGTCTTGAACTGACTGATGGCACCATCAAAGTCGCTGCGTGCGCTCTGCATGGAAAGACCATGATAGAAGTGGTCCATCCAAGAAGCCTTCAGACTGTCAGAGGCATTGAACAAGCGGTCGCCAAAGTCAAGTGCCTTGTCATAGTTACCCAGCTCATAGTTGAAGAACATGCCCAGACGGTTGAACGGCGCATGACGCGGGAAGCGCTTGATGCCTTCCTCGATGATGGGCAGACCATCGGCATGCTTGCCTAAGAAATAGTGCGACGTAGCGAAATTGGTCAGGTCACCACGGTCGAGCTTGGCGAGCGGAGCCTTCTTGTAGGTCTCAATAGCACCTTCGAAGTCCTTGGCATCGAACAGGAAGCGTGCAGCCATAGCGTCAACGGCAACGTCAGGACGCTGTGCGCGCAGCTCTTCGAGCTTGGCAACGGCGAGTTTCGGGCTGACCTTACGATAAACGCTGGCATACTTGAAGTAGGCATCGGCATTCTTCGGGTCGTCGTCAATGGCCATCTGGTACTCAGAAGCAGCCTCACCAGCCTTGTCGGCAATGGCCCAAATGTCACCAAGCAGCAGATGTGCGGGTGAATAATGGTTCTTGGCAGCCTTCAGCGCGTAGTTGGCATACTCACGTGCACTGGCGGTGTCCTTGACTTCCTTGAAGGCGTTACCCATAGCGACGAGCACTGCGGGGTTCTTCTTGTTCTTCTTATAGACTGCCTTCACTTCGTCCTTGATAGACTCGGTGTTACCGTTGCTGTTCTTAATGACTTTAGTGATGGCATCGATGGTAGCCTGGTCTTCGCTCTGGGCTACAGCAGGAGCGCTGAATACTAACATCAGGGCTCCGATGAATAGATATTTGATTGCTTTCATAATTCGTTTGGTTTTAACGGTGAAACATTTGGTAAGCTAACTCTTTGACGTTTCAATTCTGAAAAGGTTTAAATCTTTCAGTTCACAATCACCTCCTTGACCGTGAGGTCGGCCCTGTAAGGGAGTATGCTGGAACGGAAGATGAGTAACTGGCCTTTTGGGGAAACGAGGAAGTTGGAGAACCCCCAAGGCAGACCACGAAGGGGGTCAGCCATCAGCACGTAGAGTGTACGAATGAGGGGATATTGTCCAGTATATAGATAGTATTGGTAAGGCTGGAAACTGTTGGCCTTTGTGGCTACGCTGTCCTTGCTTACCGCTACGACTTTGATTTCTTTCTTAAATGTGGCATTGGTTGAGTCGCGCTTGTTCTTTAGCCAATTAGAGCCGATGATTCCGATGGCGTTGGCATGTTTCTCCACGAAATCAATGACTTCCGCACTCTTCTCTACTGCAGTCACGTTGGGATTGGTGATGGGCTTACCACCAAGAATGGAGTCCTCGCACCAACGTACAGTGCTGGAGTTCTTATTGTCGAAGACTACCTTGAAGTCGCCAAGCTTGGAGTTGGGATAGACTTCATTCCACTTGGTAATCTGACCCGTCAGCAAACGCTTGATGTCGTTCACTGTGATACAGGTGTCAGGGTTCGAGGCGTTGACTATGAGTGCCAGGCCGTCGTAAGCTATGGGGAATGTAGCCGCCGTAGGATGCTTGGCCTTGAGTGCCTCCTTCTGCTTGGGCGTCAGGTCTTTGGCCGTAATAGCCAGACAGATGGAGTCAGAAAGAAGCATATTGATGGCATCAAGCTCAGTGGTGTAGATGGGAATGAGCGTGGCCTTAGGCCGCTCAGTCATGAAGATGAGCACCTCCTGATCGATGATAGGGCTGAAACTCTCATCAGACGCAAACGAAATGGTGCCGGAATTATAGGTGTCGGTCCTATTATATTTAGGTTTGCTGTCGGAACATGCCGACAGCAAACCTATTATGAGAGTTAATCCAACTGTTACGTTGAATAATCGCTTCATCTTACTGCAGTTTAAATTGAACAGGAACGTTGTACTTAACACGAACGGGTGAGCCATTCTGCATACCAGGATTCCATCTCGGCATGGCCTTCACCACGCGGACAGCCTCCTTGTCAAGCGACGGGTCAACACCGCGGAGAACCTGAACATTAGAGATAGAACCATCCTTCTCAACGACGAAACCTACAACGACACGTCCAGAGATGCCGTTCTCAGCTGCTACAGGAGGATACTGCAGGTTACGTGCAAGCCATGCACGAACGTCGCCTTCCTTAAATGTAGGAGCCTGTTCAACGACATCGAAGATCTTGTCTTCTGCCGGTTTCGGTTCGGGCTGTGCTACCTCCTCGACGGCCTTCAGCACCTGGGCATCGGCGTCGTCGGTATTACCCTTAACGTCGAAAGCACCGATGGCGGTCTCTGTCTTACTCAGGTCATCCTGGCTCTTCAGCTCCTCCTCTTCCTTCACCTCGTTATCTTTCTTGATGACGGGAGGCACGAACTTGATAGAGCTCTTCACCTGTTCCACAATCTCAGGTTTCTCAATCTCGACGGGAGCCTTCTTCTCCACCTCAGCCTCTTGCTTGGCAAGTGCCGAGAGGTTCACGTCGGCCGTGATTTCCTCTTCCGCCTGAGCGTTTTTAATGATAGCCTGAGCACCCACAACAACTGCTATGATAGCAGCAATCGCTAACATTATGATGATTGACCAAATGTTGCGCTTACCAGTCTCACGGCGCAGCACATAGGCACCATATGCCTTGTTTCTGCCTTCAAAGACAAGGTCAGTCCAATTGTTGTCAATTAAATCGATTTTAGCCATAATTCTTCATACATTTAATAAGTTATACAATCATTCATACTTGATTTCTGCTGACGTCAGAAGTTTCTTGTCGTCCTCATTAATCTTGTCGATGACGTACGTGCTAATACCCATTATCTGCATAATGTCAAGAGCGGTTACCATGTTATCGTAGGTAGAGATGTCAGTTGGCTTGATGATGACGGTCAGCGTGTTCACCTTTTGTCCGTTGATCTCACCCTTTCGAATCTGGGCCAGCTTGTTCTCCCAGACGGAGTCGTGCTGGTCACTGTTCTTCAACTTGCGCAGTGAGTCCACTTCGGCTAAAGCTGCCTTAATCATCACTACAGGTTTCTTTCCCTGGTCGTTCTTGTGGTTCCAAAGAACGTCACAGAAGCCCTGATAGCCTTCCTGCAATGAACCTATTTCATAGTAATTGACCTTCTTCAAGCATGAAGGGTCATCATAATTCACAATACCTGCCACGTAGTATCCGACGCCTTCCTTACCCAGCTCGTTGTTGTCGCCGCAGAGGTAGAGGGTCAGGGTGTTCGACTCTTTCGTAGCATTCTTATCCTGATCGGAAACGTTCTCATCGTTACTTGGCATGGTCAACTGCATCGCTTGAGGCTTGCTAAGCGTGGTACAGAGCATGAAGAACGTGATCAGAAGCATCATCATATCCACCATCGGCGTAAAGTCGACGCGGGTATTCATCTTTTTCTGTTTGCTTGCTTTCTGTTTTGCCATAGCTTATTCCTTCTTTTTATACGATGTAATCAACTGGTAGCGATTCTCGTCCATATCCTGCAATTCAGACATAATCTTTTTGACTGTCTTGTAAGGAGTCTTAGAGTCTGCCTTGATACAGAGCTTGAGCGTGTGACCGTTGTCACGAGCGGCAGCCTTGGCTTCTTTCACCCAGTGCTGGAATTCGCTCATGCCACCCTCAATACTGTCAGTGGGGATACCATACTGAACCATATCGGGGGTACGCCTATCAGAGCTCAGTTCAAGATGGTTCTTCATGTGACGCATGGGAACGCCGAACATCTCGTTGTCGTTGAACGACTGAATCTGCGCTTGAGACAGACCACCCGAGAATTTCTCGTTCATCACGCCTACCGTAGCACGCAAATCACGTGCGTCACTCATGCTCATATATATCTTTCCGTCAGGATTGCATAATATATTGAGCACGTCTAAGTCTGGAACCTTGACCTTCGAGGCAGAGTTAGGTGCGTTCACTTTGACTGGCTCCGGGGTGACGAACGTTGACGTCATCATGAAGAAAGTCAGCAGAAGCACCATCACGTCTGACATAGGGGTCATGTCAATCCAGACGTCCGCTTTCTTAATTTTTACTTTACCCATAGCGATAAATGTTTTAAAGGGTTAGCAAAAATTAAGCCTCGTCTGCGTGGTTAGCTTCGTAAGTCTGAGCAATTGAATAACCAACTTCATCGAGAGCGTAGGTCAGCTTGTCGATCTTGTTTGTGTAGTAGTTGTAAGCTACAACGGCTACCCAAGACGTCAAAATACCAGATGCCGTGTTAACCAGAGCCTCAGAAATACCTTCTGACAGTTTTGCAGAGTCAGCACCGCCTTCACCTGCCAGAGCAGCGAATGAACGAATCATACCTACAACGGTTCCGAACAGAGCGGTCAGAGTACCCAGCGTTACGATAGTAGCGATAATCGGCATGTTCATGGTCAGAGTCGGCATCTCGAGCTGAGTAGCCTCTTCGTGAGCCTGCTGAATGCGGGCAATCTTCTGCTCCTTCTTCAAACCTGTAACACCTTCCATCTCTTTGTAAGTACGCAGAGAAGCACCAACTACGTTGGCTACAACACCACGCTGGTCGTCACAAATCTTCTGAGCCTTGTCAAAGTCGTTAGCGTTCAGAGCTGCCTTGATGTTAGCCACGAACTTGGGGAGCTTACCCTTACCGAAAGCGGTGTTGAGAGCCAGCCAGCGCTCGATAGACAGTGCGATAACAGAGAACAACAGAGTCAAGATGACAGGCACCACGATACCACCTTTGTAAATGGTACCCCACATGTTACCGTCTATAACGGCACCTGTTTCGGGGTTAATGTGGTCGTCGTTACCGAGGAAGAATTTGAAGAAACAAACTGCGAGGATGAAACATACAACGATGATCCAGAACGCTGCTTTGATTCCCTGGAAGCCCTGGCTCTTCTTAGCTGGGGCTGTTGCTTTTTGTGTAGTTGCCATAATTTTAATTGTTTTGATTTTAGTTATTTGTTAAAAAATTAAGTTTGTTATGTTTCTGATTTAACGTCATTTACATCAATTTATTGTCTTGAAAGGAAACTTTTCGTCTTCGTATTTCTTGGCAAAGATAACAAATTCAGACGGACTAAACGCGGAGTTAATATTTTTTAACTTGATATTTCTCAATTATTTTAGTTTCGAGAGCACTTCCTTGATGCGCCGCATGGCCTCCCGGATGTTCTCATCACTCGTTGCATAACTCATACGGAAGCACTCCGGATCGCCAAAAGCATCGCCGCCCACCGTAGCCACATGACCTTTCTCCAAAAGATAAAGGGCGAAGTCAGTGGAGTTGTTAACGGTGGTTCCGTCAACCTCACTCTTTTTGCCATAGAAGCTGCTGCACTTGGGGAACAGGTAGAAGGCACCTTCGGGAACGTTGACTTCAAGACCGGGAATGTCCTTGGCCAGTTCCACGATGAGATTACGCCGACGTTCGAAGGCCTGTCGCATCTGCTCCACGCACTCCTGACTCTGGGTATAGGCGAACTCTGCTGCTTTCTGACTTACTGAGCAGGGGCCGCTGGTGTACTGGCCCTGCAGTTTGTTACAGCCTTTCACAATCCATTCGGGAGCTGCGATGTAACCGATTCGCCAGCCTGTCATGGCATACGCCTTCGAAACGCCATTGACAATGATGGAACGTTCCTTCATGCCCTCAAACTGGGCTATGCTCTCATGCTTGCCTACATAATTAATATGCTCGTATATCTCGTCAGCCAGCACAAACAGGTCGTCGTGACGCTTGATAACGTTGGCAAGTCCTTCCAGTTCTGTCTTTGAATAGACACTACCCGTAGGATTGCTGGGGGAACAGAGGATAAGCAGACGTGTCTTAGGCGTGATAGCTGCCTCAAGCTGCTCGGGGGTAATCTTGAAATTCTGGTCGAAGCGAGCCTCCACATAGACAGGCTTGCCGCCTGCCAACAGGACCATCTGAGGATAGCTGACCCAGTAAGGTGCGGGAATGATGACCTCATCACCTGGGTTCACCAATGCCATCACGGTGTTGCAGACGCTCTGCTTGGCTCCGTTAGACACCAGAATTTCCGAAGGCTGGTAGTGCAAATGATTCTCGCGCTCCAGCTTACGGGCAATAGCCTGACGCAACTCGGCATATCCCGGAACGGGAGAATAGCGCGAGTAGTTCTCATCGATGGCCAGCTTGGCGGCTTGTTTAATGTGGTCGGGGGTATTAAAGTCAGGTTCACCGACACTCATGTTGATGACGTCGATACCTTGTGCTTTCATTTCTGAACTCTTCTGCGACATTGCAAGTGTTGCTGAGGGTGCAAGTCTTTGCAGGCGGTCTGATAATTGTGCCATATTCAGTTTTGGATGTTTTATAGCTGCAAAAGTAATCATTTTATTCTTCATAGCGAAGAAATCACAACTTTTTTTTGCTTTTTATTTTGTTTTTCCGTCAAAATGACGATTAATCCAGATGAAGAGTATGTCCCATGCGACTTTGTTTGGTCTTCAGATAACGCAGATTATACTGATTAGGCGTAACCTCGATAGGGACATTCTCTACTATTTCGAGCCCGTAGGCCTCCAGCCCTACCCTCTTGACAGGGTTGTTGGTGAGCAGTCGCATCTTGTGCACACCGAGGTGACGCAACATCTGTGCGCCACAACCGTAGTCACGCTCATCAGCCTTGAAACCCAGGCAGAGGTTAGCGTCAACGGTGTCGTAGCCTTCCTCCTGCAGCTTATAGGCGGCCAGTTTGTTCATCAGCCCGATGCCACGGCCCTCCTGCTGCATATAGACAAGCACGCCTTTGCCTTCCTTCTCAATCATATCCATTGCCTTATGTAACTGTTCGCCACAGTCGCAGCGCATACTGCCTAAGATGTCGCCAGTGGCACACGAGGAGTGGACACGCACCAGAATGGGCTCGTCAGCCTCCCAGGTTCCTTTGATTAGTGCGAAATGCTCTTGTCCGTTGCTTTTCTGGCGGAAGGGTACTATGCGGAAGTGGCCATACTCTGTAGGCATATCGACCTCAACGCCCACATCGATGAGCGACTCTTTCTTCAGACGATAGGCTATCAGGTCCTTGATGGTGATAATCTTCATGTGGTGTTCGCGGGCAAAAACCTGCAGCTCCGGCATACGGGCCATGGTACCATCATCGTTCATGATTTCCATCAACGCGCCGGCAGGATAAAGACCGCTGAGTTTACACAAGTCAACAGCAGCCTCAGTGTGTCCGCTTCTACGCAGCACACCATGGTCTTGGGCGTAGAGTGGATTGATGTGTCCAGGACGGCCGAAGGTCTGTGGTGTTGATGCCGGATCTGCCAATGCCTTGATAGTAGCTGCACGGTCATGGGCACTGACACCAGTTGTACAGCCTTCGAGCTTGTCGATGGTAACCGTAAACGGGGTTCCGAGGACTGAGGTATTATCCTGTACCTGACGAGGCAAGTCCAGCTCTACACTCCGACTGATAGTAATGGGGGCACAGAGCACGCCTCTGGCATACTTCAGCATAAAGTTCACTTTTTCAGGTGTTATCTTTTCTGCAGCGATAATCAAGTCGCCTTCGTTTTCACGGTCTTCGTCGTCAACCACAATGACGAAATCGCCTTTCCGAAAGTCCTCGAGAGCTTCGTCAATCGTATTTAGTTTGAACTCTTGCATATTTATATATGTATTATATTACCTATTATATATAGTTTCTATAGAGCTGTATGAGCTGCATCAATACGTGCTATAATAGCATCGCTGGCCTGCCGCATGTTTTTCAGGTCCCGATACAGGCGGAAGCGGAAACGCAGCATGCGGATATAGAAGAACAGGCCCAAAGGTAGAATGATGCCTGTGATAATGTTAAGCCATTTACGCACAAACGGTCTGGTATGGGCATGAGTGGCTATGATGGGAATGTTGTTCAGCTCGTTCAGTATTACGGAATCCTTGGTGTAGCTCAGGTTCTCTACCGTTTCCTCCAGCCGTTCATTGATTTCGGCAATGTCGTGGTCATCGCCAGGACGGAAGAACACTTTAATGGGGTTGGGCCACTTCAACAGTTTGTGTTCACGAATATAGCGGTCAATCTCGCTATTAATCTCCACCAGCTGCGCCCGGTTCTTCGCATAGTCGGGATCTTCGATGATGACTTCCTTACGCGTCAGGTTACGCTTCAGCCTTAATCCAAGCATCCGCATGATGATGTTCTTGTAGAGGTCGATGTTGAATACCACAGAGTCGTTATTGGCCTTGTAGGTAAAGAAGACGGCAATAGGCGTCAGTACTGCCGTTCCCAGCCAACGCCCAAACCATACTGTCCACTCATCTTCTCGTGCCATACGGAATCCAGTGTTATCAAAGATATAGAACACGATGAACACAATAACTGAGATAATGACCGGAACGCCAAGGCCTCCCTTGCGAATAATAGCTCCCAGCGGGGCACCGATAAAGAAAAAGATAATGCACGAAAGGGCAAGCGTTATCTTGCCAAGTGCCTCTAATGAATGTAGGCGTTCGTTACGGTTCAGTAAGCGGGAGTACTCACTCTTTACCTCCAAATCCATCTGGGTATTCCTGGCATTGTCAGTAGCCAGCTTTACTATTCGCTGCTTTTCTTCCGTACTGAGTTTGCTGTATAAAGAATCAAAATCGGTCGTCTTCTTTACAGCAAGAGCGACGGCCTTCAAAGAATCTTTCTTTTCGATGGGCGGTTTGCGGAATGCAGAATACTGTGCATCAGAGAAGAAAGCATGGGCCACGGAATCGTTATACTCACGAATGGAGTCCAAATCATGGTAAATACGACGAATACTCTTGGCCTTGGCACTGGCTGCAATGCCACTGACATCAGCAAGATTGAAGTCGCCATCAAAGTCAAGCACTATGCGCTTGGTACCGAAGGTCTCGCGGCGATAAGGCACACTGGCACTACCTGCAATGTCCTGGGACCGCATGTTCTCGAACCACTCTCCGCTATACAGCGTCAACAACAGATGTTTCTTCTCTTCTGTTGACTGTAGCATACCTGAATCGGCCAAAATGATGGCATGGTCATCAAAATTACCATTTTGGCGATAAATCATGATACCATACAGCTTTCCGGTATCGAGATTTTTCTTCTGCACATAGATGTTGCTGTTGGGCAGTCCGTCGTAGAATACACCTTCTGGAATTTCCAACTCTGGGCTCTTCTGTTTCATAGACAGCAGCAGCTGGCCAAACGATTTATTAGCCTCAGGACCTATGACATCTTGAAAGTAGAACGAGACACCAGTAATAATCAGCGTAATGACAACAAGAGAACGCATGGTCTGCATCAGCGAGATACCGGCTGCCTTAATGGCTGTCAGCTCTGAGCTCTCACCTAAATTTCCAAAGGCTATCAGAGAAGACAGCAGAATGGCCAAAGGCAATGCCTGTGGCAAAAGCATCAGCCCCATGTACCAGAAAAACTGAGCCAGCACTGTCAGCGAGAGGCCTTTTCCGATAAGGTCATCAACATATCGCCAAAGAAACTGCATCATCAGTACAAACTGGCAGATGAAGAAAGTTCCCGCAAACAGTAACAAGAACTGTTTGGCAATAAATACGTCTAATTTCTTTATTCGAAACATAAATCGGCTGCAAAGGTACAAATTTTAAGTGAAAAGTGAAGAGTGAAGAGTGAAGAATTTGCAGCCGCTTTAGCTTTTTTTTGTTAAGCTTGTCCATTCTTCACTCTTCACTCTTCACTTTTCAACTTCGTCAAAGACCGCTGACACGATGCAACCTGTCCAAATTGTCGTCCCAGATGCCTCGCAGGTCTTCTATGTCAGCATCATCGGCATAGTCGGTTATCAGCATGTTCAGGTGACCCGTCAGTTCACTTTGCTCAAGACGGATTTCCCAAAACGCCTGAGGATCCTCCTCCTGATAGTCCCAACGCATGCGAATATGACTATACTTATTACACTCCAGGATGTGAGATATCTTTGTGTCACGGTCTGTCCACGGATGCCCCCATGTAAAGATCATGTCCTCACCATCTGCCACGACGATGTCAGCCAGCCACTTCTGCATACCTTCAGGTGTGCTTATCATGCCCCACACAATATTTGGCGACTTGGTATTAAGGGGATATTCTACGGTTAGTTTTTTCATTTTTGCTTGGTTTTTAGTTCTTTTGGGCAAAGATACAAAAAAGCTTGCTTATTACAAAATAAATTTGCAAATTATTTTTATTTTAAAATTTATTCAGTAAAAATTTTGCAGTTTCAAGAAAATGTATTACCTTTGCACCCGATTTCGAGAAAATGGCGGGGTAGCTCAGCTGGTTAGAGCGTCGGATTCATAATCCGGAGGTCGAGGGTTCGGGTCCCCCTCCCGCTACAAAGAACACACTCAAAACGCCCATAAACAGGGCGTTTTTCTTTTTCTGGGTAGCCGTAGGGTAGCCAAAGACGACAACCCCCTCCTTTTTCTATCTTTTTGACTTCTAAGCCTCCATTCATCGGCATTTACAGTGGAGATGAACCCAGGCAGAACCTAGTACCCGCATGAATTCTGACAATCGGCTTTTGGGCTAGCCTTTTGGGGCTCGCCCTTTTTGCCGATTGTCAGAATTCATGCTTTTCTTTTTATTCTTTTTGGGGAACTCAATAGGCCAAGCGCAAGCCAAGGTTGCTGACGCGGATCGACGGCGTGACGCTGCCCCGATCCGAGACGCGGCAGTACCCGGCGCTGCCGTCCCAGCCGCCCCCACGGTACACGCGATCGGAGCCCGAAGAAGGACCTTGCGGATTGGTCTGAGGAATAGGCTCATATTTCTTTGGTCCTTTCCATAATCCTGCACGATCCTGCACCCATTCCACTACGTTGCCAGACATATCATAGATACCCAATTCGTTAGGTTGTTTGGTTGCCACTTCGTGTGTCTGATCGCCACTATTATCTTCATACCATGCCACGTTGTCAATGACATCACTGCCGGAATAGGTATATCCTTTGCTTCTATTGCCTCCACGGGCAGCATATTCCCATTCAGCTTCCGTTGGCAGACGGAACGTTTTTCCTGTCAATACATTCAGCTTTTGCACAAACTCCTGACAATCATCCCAACTCACTTTTTCTACAGGACGTTTTGTGCCTTTAAACTTTGATCGATTTTTACCCATCACGGCTAACCATAATTCTTGCGTCACCTCCGTTTCACCAATGTAGAAGGTACTGAGTGTTACTTGATGAACTGGCTTTTCATCAGCGTCGCCATCATTACTGCCCATCATAAACGAACCGCCTTCCACCTTTATCATCTTAAAGCTGACACCCTTTACAGTAATAGTTTCATAATCTGAAGTATTGGCCGGAGCTGAAGGTTGGGCAGGTTGCGCAGGCTGAACAGCCACTGGAGAAGCGACATTGGGATCACGGGCGAAGACAAAGGCTATTTTATAGTCCTTGTAGTTATAGGGATTGAACACGGCCACCTTGATGGCATCACGCTGGTAGGAGACGAAGTTGTTGCGCGCTTCAACAAACATAAAGCCTAAGCCCATCATCTCGGAGGTCAGCTGCCCCACGTTCTTGTTGGTTCGCAGTTCCATGCGTACCGTATCTACTTGCTGGCTGTTGCGTTCACGGCTGGCCAAGCGGATGTCGCTATCGGCGTTCTTAGCCAACACAATGCCTTTCTTAGCAGGAGTCACTGTGAAACCGCTGTTGAACATCATGCCCGATGCTGCTGTCAGCGAGTTCTGCTGCATCAGGCTTTGACCTAAGCGGAAGAACTCCGGCACGCTCTGTGACTTAGCGGTCAACGCAAGCATGGAGAGCAATATTACAAATATTAATTCTATACGCCTCATGTCTGAATTTGTTTATGTTTATACTCTTTGTTATATCATTCCCTTCAACCTGTCCGGATGCATACGCATATCCCATACTCCGGCTACCCAAAGGGTATTACCTTTCTGGTAATAGACCAGCTTGTAGTTGGTATTAATGATGAGTGACCTGTAGGTACGCTGTCTGCCTGCTAATATCGGTTCAACAAACCCTATATCTGGAAATCGGGATAAGCGGTTCACCTTGTCCTCAACCAATTCGCTGAACTTCATGGCAGAGCGTTCTCCAGAATACTGAAGGTGTGAATCAATTATTCTGACTACTTGGTCAATGGCCGTCTTAGTGAATTTGACCTGCATGGTTGCTGATTCTGCCTGCCATAATCTGTTTTACACTCTCCCACGGAAGACCTTCTTCTGTTTCAATTTGACGTTCGGAATGGTCAAATTCTTCCATTAGTTCTTCCCAAGTAGCCGGACCGCTATAGGGAACCTCATCTTGAAAAGCATCTTTCTGATGATGACAAGCGACAGCATTCAAGGATTCTGATACCATGCCTGCTTGCCCGTCTGATTCTATTAAAGGATATCTTTTTTCTTCCATAATTAATACTATATTATTAAAACTCCAGATTATCTAAGGGACTTGGTTCGTTATTACTGCTATTATTATTTGGCTTAACAGGTTGGGAGGGTTTTGACGGTGTTGTTGTTGATGTTGACGGACTGTTATTTGGTTTAACCGGCGTTGCAACATTTGTTGAAGACGGTTTTCTTGTTGGCTTCGACGTAGTTGCCTGTTGGGGCTGTGGTTTTGTTGGCTTTTCCAGTTTCGAAGGAGGAGCAACGGGAACAACAGTCGCTGTGTCAGTGGGAATGACCACTACCGGCTGTTCTGCATTATCGGAAACGGCATTGAAAAAGAGCACGCCGACTACAAAACTGACAACGAAACAAATGCCAACAATAACTGCTATGATGGCTATCCAAGTCCGATTTTGGGGTCTTCCGTTATCAGAAGCTATTGGATGAACATTGCTAACGGATGCCTTTACCTCGTTTCTCATCGTTTCTTTCAGAAACGCACGAACAGCATTGACGTTCTGCGGACGTTCAATAAAAGCCGGCTTCATCATCCAAGCAATGAGTTGCTGCATGCGTAGGCTAACGGGGGTGGAGAACGCAAGCGGTTCGCGGGACACCAGCAATTCACTGGCCGAAGGGGGTGTCAGCCCTGTCAACAACTTATAGAGTGTGGCACCGAGGGCATAGAGGTCGGTCCAAGGGCCAAAGGCCTTCATGTTTTGCTCGGTCTGCTCTAACGGGGCGTAACCCGGTGTAAAGGCCAAGGCCGACGAGGTGCTAACGGAATAGCCGTCGCCAGCCGACATCTGTTTGGAGGCACCGAAGTCAATGAGCAGCGCACGACCAGACTGGTCAACCATGATGTTGCCTGGCTTGAGGTCAAGATGATAGAGGCCCTGCGCATGAACCACGGAGAGTGCATCGAGCACCTGGTCAAGAATCCGTAGAACCTCAGACTCGCCGAGCGGCTGGCCCATACGCTTCATCCGTTCGCTGAGCGACTCGCCCTTGATGAGGTCCATCTCGTAATAGGCCGTGCCGTTCTCCTCGAAGAGGTCGTGAACAGCCACAATGTGCGGGTTGCGCAACTTATGCAGACGGCGGGCCTCTTTGCGGAACTTCTCCTTCTGACTCGTGAACTGCTCCAGATTTGTCTTATTGCTCACGCTGACTGAGACGGAGTCACTGTCACGCTCACTGATGCCCCGCATAAAAAACTCCTTGATGGCCACCTGCTCCTCGAACTCCGTGTTTGTAGCCACATACGTATTGCCGAAGCCCCCTGAAGAGAGATAACGCTCAATGCGGAACTTGCCGCCCCGCAACAATGTGCCCACAGGCAGCATCGATTCCCTATTGATAACTACTGTTTCGTCTTGCATATTGACGTCGTACGATAATGACGGTGCAAAGATAAACAATTTTTTCTTTTTATCCACCATTATCCGCTTCTTTTTTGTTCACGTGTCATTCTCTTAACGGATTAAGGCTTCTGTGACATTAGTGAAAATAGGTTAAAAAAGAAGGCATATCCATTGCCGTATGGAGAAAAACGTTTACTTTTGCGATATCAAAATGATATCAAAATAATGTTTCACTTTTAATATATAAGTAATATGGAGACGAAAGAGATTAAGTTCAACGGAAGTGTTTTAAATGGTTTCCTGATGTTGTTTGTCAACCTGCTGCTTACCATTGGTGCTATAGTTGGTATGATTTATGGTATCATAGTATTGTCAGAAGAGAACGGACAAGAGGTTATGGGCGGCTGGATGCTGGGCGGCTGTTCCTTATTGCTGATTGTCACCGTCATTCTTTGGTGCGGTTTCATGCAGCTGGAACCCAATGAAGCCCGTGTACTGACATGGTTCGGCAAGTACAGCGGTACTTTCACCGAGACGGGATTCTTCTGGGTAAACCCCTTCTATGGCACAAAAAGGGTAAGTCTGCGTGCCCGTAATCTTGATGCCGAGCCTATCAAGGTGAATGACAAGACAGGCAATCCAGTGATGATAGGCCTGGTGTTGGTGTGGAAGCTGAAAGATACGTACAAGGCTTTGTTCGAGGTAGATTCACAGACCATGGCCGGCAGCGCACAAGGGCAGATAGGCACCGATGTCCGTTCCATCATGAACGCCTTGGAGCGTTTCGTCCGTGTGCAAAGTGACGCTGCCCTGCGCCAGGTTGCCGGACAATATGCATACGACGACGAAGACAACAAAAACGAAGAGCTGACTCTTCGCAGCGGTGGTGAGGAAATTAATGAGCAGTTAGAACAGAAACTGAACGAACGACTGGCATTGGCTGGCATTGAGGTGGTAGAGGCCCGCATCAACTACTTGGCTTACGCACCGGAAATCGCCGCAGTCATGTTGCGTCGTCAGCAGGCTTCAGCCATCATTACTGCCCGTGAGAAGATTGTGGAAGGTGCTGTCAGTATGGTAAAGATGGCCCTCGACAAGCTCTCTAATGAGAATGTCGTGGAACTGGATGACGACAAGAAGGCTGCCATGGTCAGCAATCTGCTCGTTGTGCTCTGCGGCGATGAATCAGCACAGCCGGTAGTAAACACGGGAACACTGAACCACTAAGACGTTCAACAATAAACATTAAACAAAAAGATGAAAAAGTTTGAGTATATGATCATCACCCCCTTGTTCAAGGAGGAAAAGAAACTTAACGAATTAGGGTTCGAAGGCTGGGAGCTCGTTGCTGTAGATCACTGTTCGATGTACTTGAAACGCGAATACAACGATTAATGGCCGAGAAGACAACAAAAAGTTTTATCCTACGCGTTGACGCTGAGACGATGAACGCAATAGAGGCTTGGGCTGCGGACGAGTTCCGCAGCACCAACGGCCAGTTGCAGTGGATCATAACCGAAGCACTACGCAAGGCCAAGCGTCTGCCAAAGAAGAAGAAAGGAAGCAACAATGAACAAGAATAACATCAACTTCCAAGTGCACCGTACCAAAGAGAGCACACTCATCGAACTGGTATGCGGATTGCTGGTGCTGCTGTCCTTCATCTTGAGCATCGTACTCTTTATAAAAGTACGCGAGGCGGGAGTCGGCATGCTCTTACAGACAGGTTCCATAGGCTTTGGCGTTCTGTTGATGCTTTTCTTAGCCTACAAGCCGGATACATTCAACATTCCTGACAATTCGCCTGCAGAAATGTTTGTTGTGACGGTAAAGTTTATACGATACGTAGCCGTGCTGATGTCACTCATGTCATTCGGCATTACGCTGAATGCCTTTCTCGGCTTCAATCCCACAGTGATAATGGCAGGCTTTGGACTCCTCTTTGTGCCGCTGCTATGCTGGTATTTTCATGAGTACATAAAAATAAAAAAGAACAGAATACATGAATAAGAGAATTCTTTTACTGATAGTGGGGTTGACAGCCTTCCTTTTGGCTTTAGTGGCTACATTGTTGCTGACAGCCTCAACTGCTAAGGCACAGAACCTGCAAGGCACATTTACGGGTAAGCTGGATGCCGGAATGGTAAAGCTTACCATTGTGCTCAATGTTCTGCCTGACGGCACTTCTACGATGGAGAGCCCAGACCAAACTGACCAGAAAATTCCTGCTGTAACTGATTTTCTCTCTGCTGACTCCATAGCAGTCAGCATTCCGACACTGCGGGCATCTTACAAAGCCCGACTTGTCGGGGATGAGTTGAAAGGCCAGTTCGCACAGGGTGCCATGTCTTTGCCACTGACGCTGAAGGCAGGAACCATAGAACGCCGTCGCCCACAGACACCTAAGGCACCCTTCCCCTATAAGACTGAAGAAGTAACTTTCAAAAACGAACAAGACGGAGCAACTTTGTCAGGAACGCTGTCGCTCCCCACCTGGGGGGACTCAGAGAAGGGGACTGTCTTGCTCATGGTCACTGGCAGTGGGCAGCAGAACCGCGACGAGGAGCTGATGGGGCACAAGCCCTTTGCCGTCATCGCCGACTATCTGGCACGTCAGGGCATAGCCACCTTACGCTACGATGACCGTGCAACGGCTCAATCAACAGGCGGCGACTTGACAAATGCCACATCCGAAGACTTTGCCCGTGATGCCGAGGCGGGCATCCGTTTCCTACAGCAGGACAAACGCTTCGATAAGATAGGCATCATCGGTCATAGTGAGGGTTCCATGATTGCTTTTATACTGGGGAGCAAAGGACTGGTTGATTTCGTTGTCAGTCTAGCGGGTCCAGCCGTCAGTGGTGACAGCATTGTGTGGAAACAGCTTCAGGCAATGGGCACTGATACTGGTATTACGGTGGAACAGGTCCGCCAGCAACAGCAAGCTTCCGGTCAGCCGTGGCTGCAGTTCTTTTCGGTCTATGACCCTTCTGACAACATACGCAATACCACTTGTCCTGTGTTGGCATTGAACGGCACAAAGGACATACAGGTAGATGCCGGCATGAACCTTGCCGCCATGCGCCGGCTACTGCCTGCCAACGCAAAAAGCTGCATCAAGGCCTATGACGGGCTGAACCACCTCTTCCAGCATTGTCAGACGGGAATGCCTACCGAATATGCCGACATTGAAGAGACTTTTGCCGAAGAGGTTCTCAAGGATATTGTGACATGGATTCTTAATTTAAGATAAAGACTATGATAGAACTAAGAAACGAACAAATCAGTATTGTTGTGGCTGAAAAGGGAGCAGAGCTCCAGAGTATCAAAGACGCAGAAGAAAATGAGTACCTGTGGCAGGGTGACCCCAAATACTGGCCACGCCGCAGTCCCATCCTCTTCCCGTTAGTATGCAGTGTTGAGAACGACACCTACCGCGTAGATGGCAAAGAGTATCATCTGCCGCGTCACGGTTTTGCCCGCGACAAGGAATTTACGGTTATTCGCAAAGGTGAGGACCGCGTCACGCTGGCCCTGCACGAGAGTGAGGAAACGCTGAAGGTCTATCCCTTCTGCTTCAATCTGGCCGTGACCTATCGTTTGGACGGCAATACCATTCATGTCATCTGGCACGTTGAGAACACCGATAACCGCGAAATACACTTCCAGATTGGTGGTCACCCGGCCTTCAACGTGCCAGGCATGAAAGACGGTGACCAGTTGGAGGGCTGTATCACACTCGACAACAAAGAGCCGCTAATCGCATTAAAGAGCTATGTGGATGGTTCGCACGACATGGAGGACGTGCCCGTAGAGGCTGAATATGGTGTATTGGAATTCAATAACCACTTCTTCCGTAACGACAGCGTGAAAATCCATAACAGCCAGGTGCGCCAGGCCGTGCTACTTGACGAGGAAGACCAGCCTGCTGTGACTGTCAGTTTCCGCACGCCGGTAATTGCCTTCTGGAGTCCGTTCGACAAGCACGCGCCCTTTGTATGCATTGAGCCGTGGTACGGCATCGGTGACCCACGCGGCTATGACGGAGAGTTCCGCGATAAACCCCTGATGAATCACTTGATGCCAGGTGCCTCATTCATGAGCGAATACACCATCGCCATTAAGTAAGCAGAGGTCTAAAGAAAAGAAATAGAGCACGGTATGAGTCACTCACTCCGCGCTCTTTTTTCTGACAGATGTTGGCACTGCAAGAGCAAGAATGCTCAACACAGTCACAATAGTGACAGAAACCAACATCATTGCCGTTTGATCATCTAATAACATAACTTTTTGCCTTAAAACTATTAATCTTTAACTAACCTAATGAATAACTAAAAAGCATAATCGTCACGATTACTGATGCAAAGGTAATGACTTTAAGGCAGACACCAAAAGAAAATGCCCTCGCAGTGGTTTGCGAGGGCATTTCTTTGACTTGAGTCAATCAAGCGCTATTGGAAGAGGGCATCAATAATTGGGCTCTCATCCACGATATGGTTCGCATCGTACTTGATGGTAGTAGTCAGGTCGTTGCGGTTGATGAGGTTCATCCACCAGAGACCAGCCGTCTTGTACTGCTTGAACTTAGAGGCCATGTACTGGGCATACTTCACACGCTCTGCCATGCTCTTCTCATAGTCGAGAGCACCAAACTCACCGAAGATGAAAGGAATACCGCACTCCGTGGCACGCTTGTTGACACGGGCAAAGACACCATCGATGACGGCCTTGCAATCATCATCGAAAATCAAGATGTTGTAGTCATACGTCGAACCGTCTGGTGCCTTACCCGAGTTGTTATTACAGAAGTTGTACGGGTCATAGGAGTGAATGGTCAGGTACATGTGGTCAGACACCTGATCCTGAGGAGCCTTGAAGGCATTGACGGGAGCATCGGCATTACCCGTTGCAGAATAAGTGGTCACTGCAAGGTTACGATACTTATTGTTGCCACCAGAAGCACGAACAACATTGACGAAGTCCTGCTGCAGCTTGTTGATAGCCTCATAGGCACCATCCGACTCGGAGGACGGGGCCGTCCACGAATAAGAACTGTTCAGAATCTCATTGAAGGACTCAAAGATAAGACGCTCGTCGTAATTCTTGAAACGCTCGCAAATCTGCGTCCAAATCTTCTGATACAGGATGGTGTTCTCTGGATATTTGTCAATGTCGGCAGTAAGCCAGCAGTGGCGGTCAGTACGGTCTGCCCCACGTGCTCCAGTGTCGTGCATCACGTTGATGATACAGTAGCAATTAGCGTTCAGGACGTAGTTGACCACTTCCTCTACACGGTTCATCCACTGTTCGTCAATGTTACCCTCTTCATCCATGTGGGGGAACCAAGTAACAGGCACACGAATAATATTGAATCCCTTATCAGCTATGGCATTAATAATCTCCTGAGTGGTTTGCGGCTGACCCCAACAGGTTTCCCATGTCTGCCAGTCACCAGGTCCAGAGGGATTGAACCAGCTGTTGCTGAGGTCGTGGTTCGACTCAAGAGTATTACCGAGGTTATAGCCCATCTTCAGTTTGCCGACCATGTCCCAAACACTCTCAATAGGATCACTACCAGAGCCCTTACCAGCCTGGTTGATGCGGAGTACTGCCTGAAGATTACCCGTTGTGAAGGTGAGCTGTGTACTGCGGGCAGCCCCCTCGTTATAGTCAACACTCAGTTTAACGTAAGCCCGGGTGTTGACGGCGTCTTTGTTCAGGGCATCCCATCCGTACCCTGCATGTGGCGTAATGTGCACCCAACTGGCATCGGCTTCGGGGACAGATACTTTCCATCCGCCATCGGTCTTCACAGAAATCATATAAGAAGTCAGTTCACCCATAGGGATGTTGAGCTCCTCAATAGGACTGTCCTCATGAACGAGAGACAGTACGGTACCTGGCGCAGTAATGTTGACTGCGCTACTGCCGCTGTCACTGTCGCTACAGCTCTGGAAACCCAGAACGGCAGCGCTCAGCAGCAGGATACTAAATATGCTTTTTATCTTCATAATGTTCATAATTTTTTCACTTCTTAATATAAATGATTCGTGCATTGTCGAACTTGACGTTAATCTTGCCAGAGGGCGTACCCTGGTTGATAGACTGCAAACGGAACTGGTTAAGTCCGACATTCACAATCTCGCCATAGGTCTTACCAGCATAGCAGTTGAACACGCTGAGCGGCAGTACGTGGCGATACCACTTTCCAACAGGAGCCTCGTCGTCGATGTCAGCAAGGACAGGACGTGCGAAGGAGCCAGTCTGCGTGTCGTAGTCAGCCCATACGAAACCATTGTCGTACTGATTCTCTGCGTCACCAATAGGCTGGAACATGTAACGGATGTAACCATTAAACACGCCGTTGTTATAGTCAGAGTTGTCATTATAGACATTGATGGCGAAATACACCTCGTCAGCTGTTGCCGTAGCGGGAATATTGGGTGAGAGAGGGAACGAATTGCCGCTCCAGTCCTTACGGAAGTAAATCATGGTGCCCCACCACTGCAGATACTCCACAGGAATGTCGAAGTAAGCATAAATGCCGTCAGCCGTGCCGCTGTCAACGAAAGCAGCATTCGGACCCCAACCATTATCGGTAGCATCACCGTCGAAGGTGGTCAGGATGGTGGTGTAATCATAGAAACGATCAACCGAGACGACACCACCAGGCGTGGTGACGGTGAGCGTTGTACCACTGCCGGCTGTCGGTTTCTTACCAAACGGAACCACAATCACATCTTCCTCAGCAGAGACCAAGAAGTCATCTGCCGTCAGCGTTACATCACCATACTTGATGCTCTCCACCTGAACGAATTCAGAACCCTTGATGATGAGGTTCTCCCCTATCTGAGGCATGTCAGAGGACACATAAGTAATGGTGGGCTGACCAGGACGTTTGTAGAACGGGAGGTAAGTAGTACCAGCGGTACATTCAAACACAATGACGCCCTTCTCGTAAGGCAAATCAGGCATCTGGAACTTCACCTGTGACGTGGTCTCATAAGAATTGCTCGAAGCATTCAGGTGATGATCCATGAGTACCGTCTGAATATTTGATATATCCACATGGTTTCCACCAATCTCCGTCCACTCTGTTTCTGCCAGTTCTTCGGCTGTAATGTCAGAGAAGTAAGCCTTCTCAATGTCAACAAGGTTCAGACCAAAAATATTGATCTCGTTACCAGTCTCACGAGGATAGACGGCCTGTATGCGCTGCATCTGCGGGCCGGGAGCAGTAATCTTAAAGCTGTAGGAGGCTGAGCCGCCATGAGTCACGACGCGAATCTCGTCGGGAATGGTGCTGTCGAAGGCAGAAAGCTTAAAGCCCTTCTCCTCAGTGGGAACAGACACAATGAGGCTGTGGTCCGTGTTCATGGTGGTATTGAACGTTACTTCCTGATTGTTGATATAGACGTTCAGCGCACCACCGAGGTTCTTACCTATCAGGGCCAGCATGGTGCCGGGACCAGCCTTGGTATAGAACTCATCATATTTATAGTTGGTGGTGTCAGAGCTAAGAATCTTCACACCCGTAATCTCCGGCTGTCCACCACCCGAGTTATTGTCACTGCAGGCTGTCAGGCTAAAGGACACTGCCCCTAACAAGAGCAGGACCAACAGGCTGATGCTATTTATTTGATGCTTCATAAGATTATTATCTTTAGTTGTTATATGTTCATTGTCTCTTATTATTCTCCAAAGTCATAAGCCTCAGGCTCTTTCTTCAGATACTCATTCTGAATGACGTCACTCTCCGGATAAGGCATAAAGATGTTGGTGTCGCTCAGCTTGATGGGCTGATAGTCAGCGCCCTTATCGGTCAGTAGCTTGTCGCGGAGGCCCTCATACTCATCTTGTGTCAGCGGCTGTACGACAGTATTGTCATTCTCGCCGGCACGCAGGCAGTCGTTCCACAGGCAGTAGCCCTGTTCGTCAAAGAGATACCAGTTGCTGGTACCAGGGAAGACGGCACGATAGCTGATGGTGCCATCGACATTCTTCAGCACACAGCCCTCACGCATTTCCCATCCGCGGTGCTGCTTGTTGTTAAAGAAGTCAAGCATGGTCTGCGGTTTCCAACGGTAGTATGTCACCATGTCCCACCAGTTGAAGTACTCCATGCAGAACTCAATACGGCGCTCACGTAAAATCTTGTCAAACGTGACCTCCGTGTAAGGATCAACCTTCGCACGCAGACGCACAGCATTGATAGCTGCCAGAGCCTGTCCGTCAGATGTTGACTGAGCATTGCCGAGGATAGCCTCGGCCTTCATCAGATAGACATCAGCCAGACGCTGTATATAGGTGTTAAGCGGCGAAGCCATCATTGCCACATTACATGGAGCCACGTCGGCCTTAGTACCAAGCACGCCCTTCTTGCACTGCATCCAGTTGTGAGCATAGGTGTAGCCACCGTCAGCAGCCTTGATATACTTGTAGTATTCGTTGGGAGTAAAGAACGTGGCATCACGACGAATGCTGTCAGCGGGGTCTTCGTTGTAAAGGTCAATCATGTCGATGGAGGCATGGAGTGCACCACCCCATACATTGACGTCAGTAACCTCAGGGAAGGCCAGGTCAGAGTAGAGGGCGTTCATGGCACCCCACTCTCCCGTGTTCGGGTCTGCCCAGCGCATGGCAAGGATCGTCTCCGGGTTGTCGTTGTTCTGTGCCTTGAAGAGGTCTTCATATTCAGCCATCAGGCTGTACTGCCCACAATTGATGACTTCGTCACACAGCGTCACCACCTCACGCAACGTAGCCTCGTCACGAGAGTGGTCACCCTTGGTAGTGTTGTCCCAACCGCTCTGTGCCAACAGCGCCTTGGCCAAAGCAGCCTTGGCAGCATACTTCGACGGGTGATGGTCAACACCGGTCTCAGGCAGCAGATCAGCAGCCTTGCGGAAGTCGCGGACAATGAACTTCAGCACGTCACTCTCCGGGTTGAGAGGACGAATCGGGTTATCAACCATGTCCTGGTTATTCTCAAACAGAATGTTGGCACCCCAACCACGCAGCAGGTAGAAGTAAGCCCAGCCACGCATCAGGTAGCACTCGCCCATGGCAGCGTTTTTCGTTGCCTCGCTGACATCATCGGTACAGTACTTTTCAAGGTTGTAAAGCGTAGCATTACTCATGGTCACCACATTGTAGAGGGCCGACCATGCCAGTCCCATGTCCTCGGTCAGTGCCGTTACCTGGAACTTGGCGAACTCAGCACTTACGTAAGGGTTCCACGCATCGTTAGCACGATAAGAGCCCATACCGATGATGGCACGGCGGTTGAAGTCGAACCATGCACGGTTATAGAGCGGCTCCGTGCCTTTTCTGACGGCAGCATCCGACGAGTAGAACGTCTCTGCCGTATAATTGCCGGTAGGCTTCTTGTCAAGGAAGTCGTCCTTGCAGCCAGTGACAGCCAGTGAAACTCCTGCCAGCGCACACATTATATATATATTGATCTTCTTCATAATACGTATTCGATGTTTGATTTAGAATTTCACTTTCAGTCCGAAGGTATAGATACGCTGTGAGGGATAACGGTAGTTATCAATACCCTGCAGGATAACGCTCTGGCCCTGAGCACCGATTTCGGGATCATAGCCGTCGTAGCCACAAATAGTAAAGAGGTTCTGCACATTACCGTAAATCTGAACCCACTCCAGCTTCAAGGGCTTGAGCCATGACTTCGGCAGGTTCCAGGCCAGTGACAGTGTCTTCAGTCGCAGGTAAGAGCCGTTCTCCACGAAGCGGTCGCTCACACGGTTGTTGTCGTTCAGACTGGTGCCGGCAGCACTGATGCGCTGTACGGTGGCCGACTCAGCATTCGATACATAGACATTAGTAATGTCGTTGGCAGAACCCTCGGGGTCAATCAGAGCGACACGGGCATAGTTGGCCACATCGCTCATCTTGTTACCATAGCCCTGGGTGTTGGTGTGCTGCTGGCGGACAAGGTTGTAGATGTCGCCGCCCACGCTACCGTTCAGGAAGAAGGATAGTTCGAAGTCCTTCCAAGTAATAACGTTGTTCAGACCGAAGGTAAAGTCGGGGTTCGGGTTACCAATGTAGGTACGGTCAGCCTCGGTAATCTTACCATCGCCGTTAATATCCTCAAAGATGTAGTCACCCACCCATATACTGTTCTGGGCAATGGGCTCCAGGTTTTCCTCGGTGTCAACCGGACGGGCTACAGGGACACGGTTGCCTGTAGCATCGAGCAGGAACTCACCCAGTTCGTTCTTCTGGTAGAAGTCGCTCTCTTCCTTAAACATGCCTATCACCTTATAGCCGTAGAAGCGGCCCACCGGTCCGCCAATGTCAGACAGGGTGTAGGTTTCGGTGCCGATGGTTCCGGAAATGGTGGAGCCCTCGCTGTTCAGTTTGGTCAGCTTGTTACGGTTGAACGAGAGTGTAGCTCCTGTGCGCCACTGCCAGTCCTTCGTTGAGATGTTCACGGTATTCAGCGTGAACTCAATACCCGTATTGCGAATAGCACCGGTGTTCACCCAGGGTGCCGACATACCCATCCAGTCGTTGTTGATGACGTAGGAAGGCAGCGAAGCCTGCATCAGCAGGTTGTCGGTATTCTTGTAGTACCAGTCAACGATGAACTCAATGCGGTTGTTGAAGGCAGAGATGTCCAGACCGACGTTCCAGGCCTTGGTGCTCTCCCACTTCAGGTTGGCATTGGGGAAGTTGCCGGGATAGTAGCCCGTACCCCAGGCTGTAGCGGTGTTCGACATGGTGGCACCGTAAGCGTATGAGCCAGAGCTCTGGTTACCTACGAGACCCCAGCCGAGACGCAGCTTGAGGTTATTAATAAAGGATACGTTCTCCATGAATTTCTCATTGCTGATGCGCCAAGCCAGCGCCACTGACGGGAACCACCCCCAGCGGTTGTTCTCACCGAAGCTGCTGGAACCGTCGGTACGCAGCGTAGCAGTCAGCAGGTATCGGTCGAGCAGGTTGTAGTTCAGACGTCCGAAGTATGACTCAATGCCCCACTTTGTTCCGTCATCACCGCTGTTAGTAGCCGTCGATGAGTCGCCGACGTTCAGCGAGTGAATGGCATCAGAGATATAGCCTTTACGTGACGCACTCAGGCTCTCCCAGTTACCCCACTGTGCCTCGTGTCCTAACATGACAGAGAAATGGTGGGCACTGGCAAGGTCGAAGTTGTAAGTGGCATACTGCTTGAACGAAGTATATTTGCTGACGTTCTTTGAGCGTGTAGATTGCGACTCCACCATGATGGAGCCATAGCTGTATTCGGGCACGAAGTAGTAGGAGTTGAGCCAGCCGCGGCTTCCACCGTACTCCACACGTACGTTCAGCCCCTTCACCGGCATGATGTTGGCATAGACGTTGTAGTCCAGCTGATAGTTATTAGTACGGTTCTCCTTCATGTTGGCCTCGAAAATCGGGTTGCTGTAGTAAGTGGCAAAGTCGTTCACCTCAGGCACGCCATAGCTGCCGTCGGGGTTACGCGGAGCCACGTCGGGGAACTGGCTGAGTGCCGTCGATATTACGTTGTTCTCCGTGAAGGTAATGATTTGCTTGGTGTTCGAGTATGACATATTGGTTCCCACCTGCAGCCACTCGGTAATGTTAGTGTCGAAGTTGGTACGGAACGAAGCACGCGTAAAGCCAGAGCCTATACCTACACCGTCCTGGTCCAGGTAACCGCCAGAAATGCTGTAGTGCATGTCCTTGTTACCACCGTTGATGTTCACGGTGTGGTTGTGCATGAAGGCTGTCTGGAACAGTTCCTTCTGCCAGTCGGTACCGTTGGTCAGCAGTTCGGGGTGCTTATAGTCCTCGCGGGTACCCCATCCCTGTATGGCAGCACGTACGTTATAGAAGTCAGCATACTGGGGCAGGTTCATCACTGAGAGGGTCTTCGGCAGCCGCTGCCAGCCCATGTAGCCCTCATACTGAATCTTAGCCTTTCCCTCTTCGCCGCGCTTGGTGGTGATCAGGACCACACCGTTTGAGGCACGCGAACCGTAGATGGCGGTTGCCGAAGCATCCTTCAGTACCTCGATAGAGGTGATATCCGATGGGTTGATGCTGGCCAGGGCCGACGTGTTGCTGCTCGTATTACCACTCATGGCAATACCGTCGATGACGTACAGCGGCTCGTTACCACTCAGCGAGTTAATACCACGAATCTGCACCGAGATGCCACCACCGGGAGCACCAGAGTTCTGCGTCACCTGCACACCGGCAATACGGCCTTGCATGGCCTGCTCGATAGAGGTGTTCACACCCTGCTTAATCTGTTCCTCGTTGATGGAGGCCACGGAACCTGTCAGGTCAGAGCGCTTCATCACACCATAACCGACCACCACGACCTCGTCGAGCGAGGTGGCGTCTTCCGACAACTGAATGTCGAGTTGTCCGCCCCTGGCGACCTTCACCTGCTTTGTGGTATAGCCGATGTATGAAACCTCCAGCGTCTGTCCCACGTTAGCAGTAATCTTGTAATTACCCATAGCGTCGGTGATAGTGCCTCCGGCGACACCCCTCACCTTCACCGTTGCACCGATAACTTCCTCACCTGTCGAGGCGTCAGTTACCGTACCGTGAATATTCACACTCTGTGCCAGCGCAAAGAGCGGGAACATCACAGCCAAGAGAGCGATGCATCTGCATTGTGCAAACACACGGCTCAGAATTGAGCACGTTTCTTTCATAAATTGCAATTTGTTATTAATTATTGTTAGTAATTGTCACGGTTAGCGTTGCAAAGGTAAGCAACATTTTCTTTAATACACAACTTTTAATGCCATTTTTTTCGCAAAATGACAAAAAAGTATCACAAAAAGGCAACATTTTACACTATTGCTTGGCCGACGTCTCACGAATGACCAGTTTTTGGGGTACAATTTCGTGATAAATGGTGTGGTCGCCGCCAATGTTCTTCAGCAACATCTTACAGGCCCGCTCACCCATCAGGTGGCTCTGATCCATAATGGCCGAGAGCTTCGGGGTGACGTAGGCAGCGTGAGCATCATCGGTAAAGCCAATGAGTGCCACGTCCTCTGGAATACGGAGCTTCAACTGCTTAATGGCGGTGAAGGCGGCAAAGGTGATAATGTCGTTGAAGGCCAAGATGGCATCTGGCCGGTCTTCACGCTGCAATAGGGCAATCGTGGAGTCCAGCGCCCACTGGTAGTCTATTTGTCCGCACACCACCATCTCACGCAATATGGGCATACGGCTGTCGCGCAGTGCCTCTAAATAGCCGTGCTTACGGCGGCGCACCATGTCCAGATGGTTCGGGCCTCCCACAAAGGCTATGCGCTTGCTGCCCGTGTCAATAAGGTGCTGCGTGGCCTGCTGGGCTGCCTCGTCACCATTTGCCTTTACCGATGAGAACATTTCGGGCAGGCATGTCCGGCCAAAGAAAACCAGGGGAATACCCATTTCGTGCAGCTCTTCGAAGTGCTTATAGTCAGTGGTGGTCTGCGCCAGACAGGCAATGACGCCCTCCACATGCATGCTGACAAAATTGTCAAGCGCACGGGCCTCTGCCTCAAAGTCCTCATGGCTGTTGGCACTGATGACGCTGTAGCCCGACTTGGCGGCCTCTGCCTCTATGCCAGCCAGGATGGCAGCGTAGTAATGGGTTTCCAAGTGGGGCACCACCACACCGATGATTTTCGGAGCTTCACGCCGCAGGCTCTGTGCAAAGGGGTTGGGACGGTAGTTCTTCAGTTTTGCCAGTTCCTTAACCCGCTGCTGCATCTCCTTGCCAATTTCAGGTGACGACCGCAGTGCCCGGCTAACGGTTGCTATACTGACGCCCAGTTCACGAGCTAAGTCCTTCAGCGATGTACGCCGCTTCTGAGGTTGGTTTTTATTATTGCTTGTTGCCATAGTTAACAGATATTTCTGCAAAATTAATCATTTTTCGCCAAACTTGCAAACGTTTACGTTACTTTTTTCGCAAAAAACTTTCATATTTATTATAATTATGCCTACCTTTGCACCCAGAATTAAGAATGAGTAATGAATAGTTGATAATAAGTTAGTTAGAAAAAAGTCAAGCCTGTCGTGATGACAGGCTTGCTTTTTCTTTAATGGAAATTATGAAAAAGAAAGCAGTAATCACAGGGCTCTGCGCCCTTCTCCTCGCAGTTTGTCTGGTCAGCATGCGCTCACCGCTTGGCGGCACAGAACCCGATGTTACTCCCCTTACCGAGTGGCAGGCTGGCCAGACGGTCAGCCCCTCAGCCATTACGGCCTTTGGCGGACTGGAGAAGTGCTTTGCCGCCGACACCATTCCCGACCGTGTCTGGCAGCGCATGCAGGGCAAGAGCTACACAGACAACCCCTACATACACCGCGAAGACCTGCGCCATCTGCGCGTGCTGCACTGGGACTACGACCAGCAGACACACATTGGCGAAATGGTCTGCAACAAGCGCATTGCCGACCGCCTGGTCAGTATCTTCCGACAGTTGTACGATGCCAAGTACCCCATTCAGCAGATGCTGCTGCCCGACGTCTATGATGCTGACGACGAGACGCAGATGCGCCACAACAACTCGTCGTGCTTCTGCTACCGCGTGGTAGCGGGCACCAAGGTGCTCTCCAAGCACTCGCTGGGGCTGGCCGTTGACATTAACACGCTCTATAACCCTTATTATAAGAAGAAGGCCAACGGCACCATTATTGTCCAGCCAGCTACGGCATTGCAATACTGTAACCGCAAGATGAAGTTCCGTTACAAGATTGACCGCCAAGACCTCTGCTACCGTCTTTTCACCAAGGCAGGCTTTACGTGGGGCGGCTCGTGGACGTCGTGCAAGGACTACCAGCACTTTGAACTGAAAGACTGACAAAGGCGTTCGTGCGTACGGTGCATGTGCCAGTAGAGCAAGGAGTAGATGGTGATTTCCACCAACGGATAAACATAAGGCACGTTCAACAGACAGGTAATATAAATAAGTATCGCACGTGAGTTGAACGTCAGCAAATTGGTATATTTCATAAGTGGCAGTGACCCGCGGCGGAAGTCGTCGCGCAGTTGCTGCGGCATGTCTTCAGCATTGGGCCAGCGCTCCTTCACCTGCCGGAAGAAACGCTGGAAGCAGGGCGTGCGCTGCTCCTGCGAGTGGCAGTAGTTGGCGTAGTTATAGTAGAAGATGCGGTCCAGCCAGCGGTTTTTGGGCAGTTGCTCGTATATGCGGCGCTGGCTGCTGTAACTGTCCAGTTCGCTGCCCTCACGTCCTAAGAGGAAGTACAGGTGTATCTGGCGGTAGTAGTCGGCCAGCGAGCTCTGTGGCGAGTGGCAGACGATGCTGGCCGTGAAACAGAGCGCAAACGAAGCGAGGTAGGCCCAGAGGCCCAGCACCGGCTCCCACATACGCCCCATGCGCAGCAGCAGGGCCAGATAGACCGCAAAGAACCACACGTCGCCCGAGAAACCGTCGAGCATTCTGCCAATGAGCGTTTTCTTCCCCGTAATGCGGGCCATCTGCCCGTCGGTAGAGTCGCAGAAGTTGGCCAGCATCAGCAGCAGCACGCCCAGCAGGTTGTGTGTAAGGTCGGTGAAATAGAACATGTAACCAGCCCCTACGCCCAGGAAAATGGAGAGGATGGTCACCACGTTGGGGTGAACGCCCAGTTTCATCCACCCTATGGCAAACACCAGTCCGATGGGACGGGTGAAGTATTTGTCGAGCCACTCCTCCGTATCGTCCGACTTGAACGACAGCCGGAGCATTTCCTGGAATGTTGGGTGATGGGGTGATGGGTGATGGGTGTTGGGTGTTGGGTGTTGGGTGTTGGGTGTTGGGTGTTGGGTGATGGGTGATGGGTGATGGGTGTTGGGTG
>FLNX01002402.1_pt1 | contig 34558 bp, 23 predicted proteins | sample 1140341 | NCBI WGS metagenome assembly FLNX01 (sample SAMEA3878208, study PRJEB12797) | bioreactor metagenome | biome: Moose rumen | place: Sweden | collected 2011-10 | reverse complement strand
TTTTTGGCTTATTAAAATCCTCCCAGTACTTGGCACCCCATCTTTGCATAGCATACCATTCATATCTAATACCTGTTTCTGCTTTATTTCTTTTTGACAGCGGCTCTTTGTATTGTAACATATGCGAATACACGGCTGGGTATTGTTCCTTGAATGCTTTTTCCGCTTTTTCTGATGCGCCTTGAATACTCTCGTCAAACTGATAAGGGAAATGCCAAGGTATATAGATTAGCCACAAATTTGCCCAGTCGTATCCATACCTCTTGATGTCTCTTCCTCTAAGAATCGGCCGAATTAGTTCTTCCGTCCGTTGACGCTCCTCGTCGTCGTGGCAATTAGCGAGGATCTCATTACGTTTCTCGGTACTGATGATAAAGGCTTCATTACAGCCAGTCTTGATTCCGTAGTTAATCTGAATGTCCCAGTCTTTTAAGGGTGTTCCAACGGCTTCTATCTTACGCTTGATACTCTGTTCGATAGGCGACAAGATCACCCAGCTGTCTGAAGAATTGAAGTCGCAGATGCTGTTCTGCTGCCGTACGAAATCGCTCAGATTCTTAACGTTGTCTTTGTTGACCTGTGGTCCATGTTTCTCACGCTCGGCAGAATGAGCAAGCTCACTCTGCTCTCGCTCAATCGAAACATTCTGCTTGTTGGTGACAGCGCAGACCGTTTCGTGTTGGTTGCTTGACTTGGAGAAGAGCAGGATGTTGGTATCTACCGTCGCACTCTCGAAAATCTTCACTCCTGCAAAGTCTATTAGCAACATTGGGTTGGTCTTGTTGGCAAAGAACGCTCTGGTCTTTTCCCCATAACCAGCACGCATCCACTTGTTAGAGGTGATGTAGCACAGATGTCCGTCCTTTTTCAACAACTGCCAGCCACGCTCGTAGAACAGACAATAGATGTCGCCTGTACGTGCAAAAGTTGAGTAGTTGCAGTTCTCGTATAACTTAGCCAGTTCGCCGCCATTGTTCTGAAGTTGTATATAGGGCGGGTTGCCAATGACGATATCAAAACCGTCTGCCACGCCGAACATCCATTCCGGGTCGAAGAACGGACTGACGGCATTCTGGTCGTAAGGGTTCCATGCTGCCAACTGCTTGGCATCCTCTGGGGCAAAGTTGTAGTTATCAGAGAGCAGCCGCGCCAGTTTCTCACGTTGTGCCTGGTCTTTCTCTCTCAGACGATACTTTTTTGAAGCTGACTTAGCCGAGAAGTGTTCATGACGTATCTCTGCCAGTTCTTTTTTTGTCGTCTCTATCTCCGGATTCTCAAACAGGTTGCCCTGTGCAGGTTTCTTTTTCTTTGCTATCAGGGAATTGGCGGAGACAAACTTGGTTTCGAGGTTAGGCAGCGTGGGGATGCCGAAGTTGGGCTTCGCGGCATCTTTCTCGCAGTCGCAGATCAGGGAGATAAAGAAACGTAGTTTGGTGATCTGGGCGGCGATGCTCTGGATGTCGCTGCCGTAGATGCAGTTTTCGATGATGGACAGTTTGAGGTCGTAGGTACTCTCGTCGGGCGAGATACGTTCCAAGATGTCAATCATTCTGTTGAGCAAGCCCATGGGGAAAGCACCTGAGCCACACGCTGGGTCGAGCACTTTTACCGACTTCAGCTTCTCGGCGAGGTGTTTGTATTCTTCCGTCTTTGACTTCTGGGGCGTGAAGTCCTGGCGGAACATCTCGCGCACGGTGGGTGTGTCGCCCAGATAGGCTATTAGGCTCTCGTCCACCATATAGTTCACTATCTCGCGCGGGGTATAGAACGAGCCGCTCTGGTTGCGGGCCGTCTCTTTGGTTTCTGGGTTGTATGCCCCGAGTAGGTTCTCAAACACCTTGCCTAACAGTTCGGGGTCGAGGGCCACTTGTTGCTCCTCTGGAGAGTTCTCCTCAATGGTGAAGTTATAGCGGCTCAGGATGGAAATAAGGCCTTTCTCGGGTTGAAAGAAGAAAATGTTTGGTACGATGGCACGGTGTTTATAGCGTCCGTCGGCAAACGTGTGGGCGTTGCGGCTGAAGCCGTCAAAGTTGTAAGCTACTTCTACCCCGTCGATGGATTTCGTCTTGTCAAGACACTCAAACAGACCACCATTCAAGAAAGGAACTTCTGCAAACAGATTGACAACTTCCTGCTCGCTGATAGTAAATAGTTCTGCATAACGATAGAGCGTCTTCACATCACGCTTGGAAGAGGTGGCAAACTTTCGGGTGTTGCCATCTTCATCCTTGATGGCACGGTTTAATGTGCCGAAGAACAGGTTTTGAAGGATGGCATTGTAGTACGTGCCAACAGTCGTGCTGTACGGGTCAAAGTCTTTGAGTATGGTAGAAAGGAAATCGGTGTCAAAGATGCGGTTAGGCACGAGGTCTTTCTGCTTGATGAACCAGACGAACATGATGCGCGTAATCATGCGGATGACCTTTGTTTCTATGTCTTCGCGGTCGTCGGCCTCGATAGTTGTGTCGTTGGGGAACGTGATGCCCGACGCTTCGTCCACCGCCCACTGATACCACTCAAAGAGGTCTTTGTAGAACTCCCGGGTGAGTGCTTCCACCGAGAACGCTGCCGTGATGTCGCTCAGCGTCTGGGGGCTCGCCTTCAGTTTGCCGAACTGCGCAACAGCTGTATGGCAGCCACGTCCTGCGCCTAAAAGATAAGTGTAACGCTTGGTGTCAGTAGAAATCTTCTCGTAGTCGCCTTGTTTGTTGAAGCCCCACGTCTCGCTGACGTACGAGAAGCGCAGTATGTTGTCGTTTTCACGGTAGCACAACATAAACGCGCCGGCGTAGCCCAGGTTGCGCCATTCGGAGGAGAGCAGGTCGCGTATGCCGCGACGGTTGCGCGCTATGTCCACCGTGTCGGAAAGTACCACCTCGTAGATAGCGATGGACTCGCCGTCGGAGAGCGAGATACGCCCCAAGTAGTACGCCGCTTTTGCTATGCGGCTGCTGACGCGGACAGAAGAAGGAGTATTCCAGAATGTGACGCGGTTATGGAAAATGTCGTGAAGCAGTCGCTGCCAGCTCTCACGGCTGTAACGCGCTTCAATAATGTCTTTATAGTTCATCGGGTTGAAGAGTTTATAGGTGGGTGCTATTCGTTTCCACGGTTAAGTCTTACAAGATGGGCTTTAACCGTTTGTCAGATTTCTGACAAAGCGAATGAATAGAACCCACCTTTAGTGTGTGCGCCCTAAATGGAGACAAGCGAGGTGATAGTAAAACTTTCCTACAGTTCTTTGCTTTTTTCTCTATAAAGAAGAAAGGTGTTGTTGTTTCAGATAAATAGGCGTGTGGCTTGGAAAAAGCTTGCGATGTACAAAGTTATAAAAAAATATATTACGTTCGGCTGGAAATTGCGACATTTGCAGCGACAAGTTAGGCAATGAGGCATTTTTTGTGAAAGAAATAGCCGCTGTGCCGAACAAAAACACAAAAACACAAAAATATGGCGAACTATCCCGTAATAGTTTTTGACCTTGATGGCACGCTGCTTGATACGCTCCACGACCTCCACGCTGCGGTTAATCACGCTTTATCCGTCCACGCTATGCCGCCGCGTTCCCTTGCAGAGGTGCGTCGTGCGCTTGGCCACGGTGTGGCTTACCTCGTGCGGCAGAGCGTGCCTAATGACACCTCGGAGGAAACACTGCAGGCCGTCCTCGCTTCGTTCCGTTCTTTCTACTTAGCCCATAGTATGGATTACACACGTCCGTACGACGGAGTATTGGAGGCTGCTGCTCGCTTGAAAGGTGGTGGCAAGCGTATGGCTATCGTGTCGAACAAGCCGGATGCTGCCGTTCAGGATTTGCATCGTCGTTTCTTTTCCGCCGCAGGTATTGACATCGCCGTGGGTGAGCGCGATGGTGTGCCACGCAAGCCCGACCCTGCCGCAGTGTTTGCCGCCCTGGCACGTCTGGGGGCAGAACCATCGGAGGCGGTGTATGTAGGCGATTCGGAGGTGGACTTAGAAACGGCACGCCGTGCCGGACTGCCGTGTATCGCTGTGGCGTGGGGCTTCCGCGACGAGGGCGAGCTGATAGCGGCAGGCGCGCACACTATTATCCACCATCCGGATGAGTTGGTACAACTGCTGAATGTGGAATAGATTGCTGTGAAACGATGGACGTACGAACAAACTCCCTACAGGCTTGGCTCTTGGCCTCCCGGCCAAAGACCTTAAGCGGTGCATTGGTACCCGTTTTCACGGCTTCTGCCTTGGCGTTGGCCGATGGTGTGTTTCAGCCTGGCGTGGCTGTGCTGTGCGGTTTGTTTGCCGTGTTGATGCAAGTGGCGGCCAATCTTATCAATGATTATTTTGACTATTTGAAAGGCACCGATGCCGACGACCGCTTAGGCCCCGAGCGTGCCATGGCACAAGGGTGGATTACCGCCCGTGCTATGCGCATAGGTATTGTGCTAACCCTTGTGGTGGCTGCGGCAGTAGGCTTATTGATAGTGGCGGTGTTTGTGGGAACTAATCCTGTCGGCGCACCGGCGCTGTGGTCTTTGGTGGGCCTCGGTGCGGCGTGCATCGTGGGAGCGTTTCTCTATACGCTCCTGATGAGTTACATCGGCCTGGGCGATGTGTTGGTGTGGCTCTTTTTTGGCTTTGTGCCTGTATGTGGCACGTATTTCGTGCAAGCCGCCGACCTTACTCGCTCTGTATGGCTTGTGGCGGCGGCGTGTGGGTTTGTCACCGACACGCTTCTTGTACTCAACAACTATCGCGACCGCGACACCGACCGTGCACACGGCAAACACACGCTGGTGAGCGTCTTTGGCGAGCCTTTCGGACGTTATTTCTATTTTGTGCAAGGGGTGGCGGGGTGCGCGTGTGCCTATGCCCTTTCGTGGCAGGGCTATCCCGTAGCGCGAATGGTGGTGTTCTATCTTTATTTCCACCTCACCACGTGGCTTTTTATGGTTCGCCTACGCCGTGGGCGTGAGCTCAACGCCGTGCTCGGCCTCACGGCGCGCAACATTCTTATCTTCGGTGTGTTGCTCTCCGTAGGTCTTGTGTTGCGGGGATGAACAGTCCGAAGCAACTATCTTGATTGTGTGCTGGTGTGGCGTATCTCGCGGTTGTAGGAGCGATATTCGTCGAAGGGTATTTCCTGCTCGGGCTCTGTGAGGCAGCCTGCGGCAGGAAGTTGAAAGCCGATGTACTTAATGTTTATGCCTCGTTGCAACCACTGGCTCTCATAGTAGGTGCGAATGGCAAGCATACGGCTGAGAGTGTTGTCGGTGGTAGAGGCATTGATGTCGGTGAGGCATACCGTGGTGGGCAAGGCGTTTTTCTCTACTACAAGGCGTGTGTATGTGAAGAGAAAGTTGGAGTCGGTCTTTACGTGTATCATTCCGCCATCGGTTAAGAAGTGGCGGTAGCGCGCTAAGAAATAGGTACTCGTGAGCCGTTTCGTAGGTTTTTTCATCTGCGGGTCGCTAAACGTGAGCCATATCTCCGACACCTCGTCGGGCGCAAAAAATCGGTCGATGAACTCAATGCGTGTACGTAAAAATCCCGCGTTGGTAAGCCCCTCCTGTGCTACCTCGCTCGCCCCTTTCCACATACGCGAGCCTTTGATGTCCACCCCGATATAATTCTTGTCGGGAAACATACGGGCAAGTGCCACGGTATATTCCCCCTTACCGCAACCCAGTTCCAAGACGATAGGGCGGTCGGCCTTAAAAAAATCCTTGTTCCACCGCCCGCGCAGGGCGATCTCCGTTTCTGGCTGCGGAAACGGAACTTCCACCACATGGGGGAAGGTGGCCATCTCGGCGAACTTTGCCAGTTTACCCTTGCTCATTGTCGCCGAGTATTTGTTTGTAGGTGGCTTCTACGTCGCCGAGGCGTTTGGTACAGAACGCTAAGAGTTGCTTGCCCTCTTTTATGAGTGCGGTCAATTGGTCAATGTCGCACTCGCCGCGTTCCAAGGTGCTAACAATCTCTTCTACCCTCGCAAGGGCTTGTGTATAAGTTGGTTCTTCCATGGGTTTAATTGTGTTTTACGCTATAATGTCTATACGACACTACTCTTCACCTCCCCTTGCTTGAAGCGTGTGTGTAGCACGTCGCCGGAGTGTAGTGTCGCGGCATCGTGCACCACTTTGCCGTTGCAGGTAGTGAGGCTATATCCGCGATCCAAAATGTTTTGTGGATTGAGCAGCGCGAGTTGTTTAGTCAGCGAGGTGAGGCGCAACTTGTTTGTATTGACGAGGTTATGCCCCGCAGCTTGTAGGCGCAGGGCGTAGCGCGTTAACAGCAGTTTGTCTGCTGCGAGGCGGTTGGCTGCGGCGGCTCCGAGGCGGTTGGCGACCTCGTACACACGAAAACGCTCGGCTTGGAGGTAGGCAACGGCGGTGTTTTCCAGACGGCTCTTTAGGTCGTCAATGAGTCGGAGCTCCTCGTCGCGTGTGGCAACGAGGAACGCCGCCACAGCGGTGGGTGTCTTGAAGGCTTGGTGTGCCACGAGATCTACTACACTTGTGTCGCGCTCGTGTCCTATGCCGCTAAGGATAGGCATCGGAAACTGCGCCACGACTGATGCGAGGTCGTAGTCGTCGAAACACACCAGGTCGTCCACCGCGCCGCCGCCGCGGATTATCACCATAGCATCGTAGCCCTCGCCGCTGGTGGCGGCCTCGGTAAGTGCCTGTATGATAGACTGCGCTGCCGACGCGCCTTGCATCGTGGCTTCGTAGAGGTGGAGGATAAACGGATGCCCCGACTGCTCTATTTGTCGGCAGAAGTCGCCATAGCCGGCAGCGGTAGCACTCGACACCACGGCAATCTTTGTCAGCGGACGCGGCAAAAGGAGTTCTTTCTGCATCTCGTAGATGCCGTCGGCTTTGAGCTGGCGTATCACCGCTTCGCGCCGGGCGGCTTGCTCGCCTAGGGTGTAGGCGGGGTCGATGTCTATCACGTTGAGTGCGTAGCCAAACACCGGGTGGAGTTCTACCTCCACGGTGGCGAGTACCTTCATTCCCATAGCGAGACGTTTGCCCGTTACCTGCTCAAAGCGTGGTGCGATACGCAGCCATCTGCTCCGCCAGATGTGGGCATCAGCCCGGGCGAGCGCGTTGCCCGTGGGGCTCTTCTCTATAAACGTGAGGTAGCAGTGGCCGTTGTTCCTGAAGTTGAGTTGGCTAATCTCGGTCACTACGTTGTAGTACCCCGCCATTGCACACGCCACGGCCTCGGATGCCATCGCGTTAAGTTGGGAAAGAGAAAGAGGGGTACTCATCGGCCAGAAAAGGGAGTGTAATAGTTAGTTCTTCAGCATCTGATAGGCTTTCCAGATGTTCGGGATGCCGTGGCCAAAGACGTTGTCGGGGTGTTCGGCACGGTCGGCGGACATACGCACTGCTCGGCAAATCTCCTCGGGGGACAGGTCGGGTCGTGCCTCCATCAGACATGCCACACCGCCGCAAAGTATTGGGCAGGAGAAACTTGTGCCGTTTACATAGGTTATCTCACCGTCGGTGTCGAACACACTGCACCGCTGTCCCATAGCCATTACGTCGGGCTTGATGCGCCCGTCGGCACTATTGCCGAGGGAGGAGAAATACGTGTTTTGCTCATCTTGGTCAACAGCTCCCACTGCCAGCATGTTCTCACCATCGGCAGGTGCCCCGATGAGTTTCCATCGTCCGCTACCGCTGTTGCCGGCACTATTGAGAATCATTAGCCCACGGCTTGCGGCGAGGGAGGCACTGCGGCTGTTCACATAGGTGCGACCATTGAGTTCCCAATACTTGTGGTTCATACTCTTGTCGTCAAACGAAGTGTATCCGAGTGAACTTGTGCAGATGTCACAACCGAGGCTGTCGGCGTATTCGACGGCGGCACACCAGTTGTCTTCTTCAATAGGAAACTCCGACGCGCCGTCCTCGCTCAGCAGCAGATAGAAAGATGCACCGGGTGCCGTGCCTACCTGTACGCCGGGGCGGTAGGAGGCGATGCACGAGAGTACCATCATACCGTGTTCTCCCTCGAGATATACATCGCGTCCGGGATTGACAAAGTTGCGCGTGCCGAGGATACGCACGCCGGCGAGGCCGGCTATCTTGTCAGCGTTGTGGAAGCCGCCGTCAATCACCGCAATTGTAATGCCGTTGCCGTCGAAGCCGGCAGCGTGCATACTATCTACGCCAATCATCTGTGCTTGTCGGTAGGCTGAGCCGTAGTGGTTTTGATTGCGCGTGGTGTGGTTTGTGATTTCGTCGCGGTCGGTGATAACTTTTATGCTGTCGGGAGCGGTATAGACGTGTACCACGCTATCTACAAACGGCAGGGCGAGCAACCGCTCGGCGGCATCGTCGAGATTGCTGGAGACGACAGCGGTGTTGTTCCATTTGCTGACACAGTGGATGGGGAAGTCTGCCTGACGTAGTTTCTTCAGGTATTTGCCCGACACGGGGAGGTCGTATTCATCAACGTGTAGGCCAAACTTGGCACGGCGGTTGAGCGATTTTTGTGAGAGGAATTTTTCGGGGTGATTGAGGGAGTAGCCGTTGCCGGCTTTGTCGTGTAGGTAAACCCGATAACTCTTTGTGGGCGTTGGCCGCTGGTATTCGGTGTGGTGCTGTGCCGTGGCTGTCAGGGCAAGAGCGGTAATAAGGAGGGAGAAAAGATGTTTTTTCACGATGGGAGATACTTTTTATGGTGAGTTCTGTTAATTGGTTTTGAATAGCCAAAGAGCAAACAAAGGTAATTTATAGGTAGGTGCTATTAATTCCCATGGTTAAGTTTGACACAGATGGGGCTTTGACCCTTTGTCATCTTTATGGCTCTTTTTGCTTGCAGTCTGTAAGTTTCATCTGTCGTGTAGCGCGCTACACTTACTCTTCAACTGACAGGCTGAAAGCAAAAAAACAGCTCAGCAATCTGACAAAGCGAATGAATAGCACCCATCTATAGAGAATGTGTGATTAGATAGCGCACTCCGAATGGTGCTATAAGGGATATTGTTGAAGGATAGGATCGTTATACTGTTGTTGCAGCTGCTTGAGTTCTTGGCGCAAACGCTTGGTGATGCGTTCGGTGCCTTGTTGTCCGTAGATGTTATGTAGTTCGTGTGGGTCGGTTTGTAGGTCAAAGAGTTCCCACTGGTCGATGTCGCGGTAGAAATGTATGAGTTTGTATCGCCCATCGAATACGCCGTAGTGTCGCTTCACGCTGTGTTCGGCGGGGTATTCGTAATAGTGGTAATAGAGCGATTTGCGCCAGGAGCGCGGGTGCTCGCCTCGGAGCAGGGGTAGGAGAGAAACGCCGTGGATATCATCGGGTATAGGCGCACCAGCGATGTCAAGGAACGTGGGTGCGTAGTCAATGTTTTGCACCAGTTCGGTGATGTCGCCGCGTAGGTTCATACCCTTTGGCAGTTTCATTACCAGCGGCGTAGCAAAACTCTCTTCGTACATAAAGCGCTTATCAAACCAACCATGCTCGCCCATATAGAAGCCCTGGTCGCTGGTATAGACTACGAGCGTGCTGTCGTCGAGGCCACACTCCTTAAGGTAGTCAAGCACACGTCCCACGTTGTCGTCGAGCGATTTCACGACTTTGGCATAGTCGCGCATATAGCGTTGGTACTTGTATTCTGCTACGGCGCGCGAGCCATCGGTGGTGCGCCCATCGGCCATCTGAGGGAAGCGGCGGTAGAAGTCGAGCGACAAGGAGTCGTAGAACCAGTTGTACTCCATCTGTTCACGTCCGCCGAGGCGCGAAATCATACGGCGGTAGTTAGGCGTTAGACGAGTGTGGAGGTCGGGGCGGAACATCTTGGTATCGTAAACGATGTCCATATCGCGGTCGATGTGCATCTCTTGTGCTGCTGCGGCTTGCCGTCCCTCGTAGTCGTCGTAGAAAGAATAGGGCAGGGGAAATGTCACATTTTCGTACTCGCGTAGGTATTTAAGTTCGGGTAGCCAGTTGCGGTGGCACGCCTTGTGGTGGATAAAGAGGATAAAAGGCCGGCTGCGGTCGCGCTGGTGCTCCATCCAGTAAATAGCCTTGTCGGTGACTATGTTGGTGAGATAACCTTGTTCTGTCACCGTGTCGTTTTGCATAGTGATAAAGTTGGGGTTATAGTAGTCGCCTTGTTCGGGCAGGATGTTCCAGTAGTCAAATCCCGTGGGGAGGCTTACTAAGTGCCACTTACCTATCATTGCCGTTTGATAGCCGGCTTGTTGCATCAGTTTGGGCATCGTTTGCTGTGAGCCGTCAAAGATGCCGTGTTCGTTATTGGTAAAGCCGTTGGCATGGCTGTGTTTGCCTGTAAGCATACAGGCTCTGCTTGGACCGCTAAGCGAATTGGCTACATAACTGCGTGTGAAACGTACGCCGTCGCGTGCTATGCGGTCGAGGTTAGGCGTTTGGATGTAGCGGGTGTCGTAGCACGACATCATTTGCGCGGTGTGATCGTCCGTCATAATATAGACGATGTTGTAGCGCTGCGCAGATAGGGCGGCGGGCAGTGCCGCGAGTGCAAGGGCTGAAAGGCGTGTCATAGGTGGATGCTGTGGGTTTTTGTATTATAGGTGGGTTCTGTTAATTTCCACGGTTAATATGGTGTGGGTGTGTTTGAGTGATAAGAAGCAAGCATTGATTTGGCCTTAACGCGCACAAAGGTAGTTTTTTTATGCCATTCTGCAAAATAAACGCTTAAGGGGTGTCCTATTAACCACATCGGTCATTAGCGTGATGCTGATTAATCGTTGAATCAACAAACGCTAATGACCGGTTTGGGTTAAAGTGGGTTTTAAGAAAGGAGTTGAAGAACTACAGGCCTACCAAGCAAAGATAGGATAGTCTTTCATTGTGGCGTTTACCTCTTCCCTTACGGCAGCGATTATGTTCTCGTCCTCGGGGGCGTTGAGTACGCACTCAATGAGTTCAGCTATTTTGTCCATGAGGTCTTCTTTTGCGCCTCGTGTAGTGATGGCAGGTGTGCCGAGACGTATGCCGCTGGTTTGGAAGGCAGAGCGCGTGTCGAAAGGCACCATATTCTTATTCACTGTAATATCTGCTGCCACAAGTGCGTTCTCGGCCACTTTTCCCGTGAGCTCGGGATACTTAGGCCGCAGGTCAACGAGCATAGAGTGGTTATCGGTGCCACCGCTCACGATGGCGAAGCCACGCTGCACGAGTTGGTCGGCTAAGCGTGCGGCATTCTTTTTCACTTGTAGCGCATAGTCTTTCCACTCAGGTTGCAATGCCTCGCCGAAAGCCACGGCTTTAGCGGCGATGACGTGCTCAAGTGGGCCGCCTTGCTGACCGGGGAATACGGCACTATCAAGCAGCGACGACATCATACGTACCACACCTTTCTTCGTGGTTTTTCCCCAGGGGTTTTCAAAGTCTTTGCCCATCAGGATTATGCCGCCACGTGGGCCGCGGAGCGTCTTGTGGGTAGTAGAGGTGACGATGTGAGCGTATTTCACGGGGTTGTCAAGCAGTCCGGCAGCGATGAGTCCGGCGGGGTGTGCCATATCTACCATAAAAATAGCCCCTACCTCATCGGCTATTTGGCGCATACGTTTATAGTCCCATTCACGGCTATAGGCTGAGCCACCGCCAACGATGAGTTTTGGCTTGTGCTCGCGGGCGAGTTGTTCCATCTCGTCGTAGTCCACACGGCCTGTCTCGCGGTTGAGGTTGTAGCCCACGGGGTGATAGAGAATGCCGCTGGTGTTTACCGCTGAGCCGTGGCTGAGATGGCCGCCGTGGTCGAGGTTGAGTCCCATAAACGTGTCGCCGGGCTTCAGGCAAGCAAGAAAGACGGCGGCGTTGGCTTGTGCGCCGCTGTGGGGTTGCACGTTGGCATACTCCGCATCAAAGAGTTTTTTGATACGCTCTATAGCAATCGTCTCTGTTTGGTCCACCACCTGACAACCGCCGTAGTAGCGGTGGCCTGGATAGCCCTCGGCATACTTGTTAGTGAGGCAAGAACCCATAGCCTGCATCACTTGTTCGCTAACAAAATTCTCGGAGGCGATGAGTTCAATGCCGCGCAACTGGCGCTGGTGCTCCGCCTCGATAAGAGAGAAAATGGCTGTGTCGGTTTTCATAGAAAAAAGAAAAGAGATTAGATTCCTTATTTAGGGGTTTGCTATAAATAGGATTTATGTCTGTCTTTGCTTGGCTGCTTTTTGTCTTTCTTGGGGCTCTTTAGTCTCAACTTCTTGCTTGTGCGAAGTCAGGAGGTACTTCGGCATAACAAAGAACAAAGTCTTGTTTCTGCTCCCGATTTTCATTGTCATTGCCGCCTCGCTCGCTATGGTGCTGCGAGTCTAAGCCTTAACTGCTATATGATGGCACAAAAATCAATTAGCCTAATTTATAGAACACCCTTTTACTTTGTCACGCCAAAAGTACAAAGAAAAGGCAGACCGCCAAGCACTGCAAAAGCAAAATCAATGTCTTAAACCCAAATTGACCCTTAGACTGTCATACTGCTTGCAACTTTCTTTTTGTCATCCTTTTCGCTACTTTTTCGGTTTCTATGGGAAGTATGTTTCCCCACAGGGCGTTTCTCTGCGCTGGCTTCAGCTTTGCTTTGGCGAGAAAAAGTCTGTTGAAGACGAAAAAAACGCTACAGGCGTTGAGTTGGTATATGGTAACTTTGTACTTTTGCTTAACCAAAACGCTTAATGGTGGGTTCTATTAATTCGCTTTGTCAGAAATCTGACAAAAGGTTAAAGCCCCATCTTTGTCAAACTTAACCGTGGAAATTAATAGAACCCACCTATAGTATGAAGACGATTGTTTTTTCTGTTTTTTCGCTTATTCTTGTAGGTTGCACAAAACCTTCTGTGGCACAATCAGTGGAGCAGGCAAAGACTTCTGCTGCAGATCTTTCCGAGGTGGTTTTTGAGAAGAGCGACTCTATAGAAATAGAGCAGTTGCTTTCTGCGCCTCTTGGCTCGGATACCATATTATATTATGCGCGCTATTTTGTGGGACGACCCTATGTAGGCAATACGCTTGAAGTACATGACCCCGAGTGGCTTGTAGTAAACTTGCGTGGTTTGGATTGTATGACCTTTGTGGAGACCGTCTTGGCTCTTGCTGTGACACGACGTGAGGGTGGCATCGCGTTCGCCGATTATTGCCGCAACTTAGCGCGTATTCGTTATCGTGGCGGCGAGCGCGGCGACTATACCACACGCCTTCACTATTTTACGTGGTGGAAGCGCGACAATGTGGCGAAAGGTTTTTTGAGCGAGGTGACAGGCCGCCCGTTTACGGGGCGTATGGTGGTTAACGACACCTATATGTCGCAACACGCCGATAAGTATCCGATGCTTAAGGCGCACCCGGAGTTTCGTCCCGTGATAGCGCGTATGGAGCGCGAGGGCAATGGCTCTGATGGCACCTATCTGCCCACTGCTGCTGTAGGTCGCGGCCCACAGGCACTCAATATGGTGCGTAGCGGCGACGTGGTGGGCATTGTGAAGATGAACGCCGGCATTGACGTTTCACATCTCGGCTTTGCCGTGTGGGGTAGCGACAGAAAACTTCATCTGCTCAACGCCTCGTCCCTACATAAAAAGGTGGTGGAAGAAACCCTTACGCTCCAAGAATACCTACAGCGTCAGAAACGTCCAGGAATTAAGGTGCTTCGTCCGTGCGTAGGGTAACACTCGCACGTTGCGAGGCTTTGCGCAACAGAGCGGGTGTCGCGGCGAGTAAGATACAGCCGCGTAAAAACAGATAGGACACATAGGCTGTCCATAAGGCGTGGTTGCCGATGGTAGGGGAGAAACCTTGCAGCACACCGAAGAAGAGCAACGCTGAGGCTGCAACGCTGAGCAACATAGGGCGGGTGCGCGTGCAACCGATAAACAAGCCGTCGAGGAGGAATGCCACAAAACTGGCAGCGGGTACGGCTATTAGATACGGGAGGAAAGTGTTTGCCATCTCGCGCACCTCGGGGCGGTTGGTAAGGAGGCGGATAAAGGTGGAGCCGCCGAGTGTAAAAGTGAGTGTAAACGCTATGACTACGACGATACTCCACCACGCCAGTCGTCGTAAGAGTAAGCGCAATCCGCTGGCATCGCCCTGCCCGAAAAGGCTGCCACCAATAGCCTCTGCAGCATTGGCCAGACCGTCAAACACATAACTTGTGACGACAAAAAACTGCATCAGTACTGTGTTCGCCGCCAGGACGACATCGCCGAAGGCAGTGCCTGTGCGCGTGAACCACGACATTACCGCTACTAAACATAGCGTGCGGAGAAAAATGTCGCGCCCTACACTAAGAAACTGTGCCTCACCGTGTAGGATAGGTCGCCAAAGTGCGGACTTTGTTTTATGGCGGTAATGGTAGCACCATACGGCAATGCCCAAACCAGTCCATTGGGCGAGCAATGTGCCTAACGCTACACCCTCCACTTTCATATTTAGCACAAACACAAAGAATAGGCTCAAGATGATGTTTGCCACATTTTGCACCACAGCAGTGAACATAGGGCTTCTTGCGTCTTGCATACCAAGAAACCACCCACAAAGGCTATTGGTGGTTAGTACGGCCGGAGCACCCCACACAAGAATAGAAAAATAGCGCGTTGCATACTCGGCCACCTCGCCCTCTGGAGCATAGAAATACTGCATCGCTTGAAGCAACGGCCATTGCATCACAACAATAGCAATACCCGCAACCCATCCGTAGGTCATTGCCTGCCAGCGCACGACATCAATCTTTTCTTGTGTTCCTCCGCCGTAGGCCTGCGCTGTAAGTCCGCTTGTGGCCATACGCAGAAAACCCAAGAGCCAATACATCATATTGAACATCATTCCCCCAATAGCCACCGCCCCGATGTAGGCCGTGGCTCCTAAGTGACCGGTAATAGCGGTGTCAACTAAGCCGAGCAACGGCACCGTCACGTTTGTGGCGATGGCGGGCAAGGCGATGGAGCGGATGCGGCTGTCAGTGGTGTCTTGTTTGAGCATAACTCAATGCGGTAAAGGCATCTTCGTAGTGTTTTATAGTGAACGATGAAGCCTGGCCTACGACGGCAATAATATCAAAGCGTACAGGCTTTTCAAGTTGGTGTATCTGCACGTAGGCGTTGGCCGCTTCGAGTAGGTTGGCTTGTTTCTCGCGATCGACGGCATCGGCGGCCTCGCGAGCGGTGGTTTTGTGACGCGTTTTTACCTCCACAAAAACGATGATGCCGTAATGCTCAGCAATGATATCTACCTCCAAGTGGCCGATGCGCCAGTTGCGTTCCAAGAGGTGGTAGCCCCTGCGTACGAGGTAGCGCAGAGCCGCGTCTTCGCCCTGAGTACCAAAGATACGTTTTGTGGTTGTCATCGTCTATGTTGGAAAAAAGTCTTCATCAAGGTAGCGCACTCATTAGCGAGTACGCCGCCTACTATTTCAGTTTTATTGTGAAGTGCTTGAGGCGCAAAGCGCGAGAAACCACGTTTCTCATCTTTCGCACCATAGACCAAACGTCCTAACTGCGCCCAGCCCAGCGCACCGGCACACATCACACAGGGTTCTACGGTGACGTAGAGTGTACACTGGTCTAAGTACTTGCCGCCGAGCGAACTTGCCGCGGCGGTGATGGCTTGCATCTCAGCGTGGGCGGTTACGTCGTGGAGTGTTTCGCAGAGGTTATGGGCACGGGCTATGATGCGTTCACGGCATACCACGACAGCACCCACGGGTACTTCGCCTGCTTGCGCCGCGGCCTCTGCCTCACGGAGCGCATAGCGCATATAGTCTTCGTCGGTAGGGGTGGAAATCATCGTTTGATAAAATGGCTGTATTAGGTTTTGCTCTATGTTCGTCTTCGCCAGACTTTTTCTCGCCAAGGCAAAGCTGAAACAAGTTTCGCTTTGCTCTCCTGTCTTAACGAAAAAGTTCTAATTGTCCATCGTCAACAATGTGGAAACTGCGGCGGTGGAGCGGTGTGAGACCGTATGTGCGTATTGCATGGCGGTGCTCGCGCGTGCCGTACCCGGCATTGTGTTCCCAACCAAAGTGGGGGTAAGTCTTGGCGAGTTCAGCCATATATGCATCGCGATGTGTCTTGGCCAGAATGCTTGCCGCGGCAATGTTTTGGTAGGTGCCGTCACCTTTCACAATGGTGGCAAAGGGAGTGTCGCCGTAGGGCAGGAATTTGTTGCCGTCAACGGCAATAAACTGCGGTCGCTCTTGTAGATTGTCCAACGCGCGATGCATAGCGAGAATGGCAGCGCGGAGGATGTTGAGACTGTCGATCTCTTCCACTGAGGCGCGCCCCACCGCCCAGGCCAGAGCATCGCGTTCTATCTCCGTGCGAAGGTGTTCGCGGCGGCGTGGTGTGAGTTGTTTGCTATCGTTGAGCAGGGGGTTGTCGTAATGGGGCGGCAGAATAACAGCGGCGGCAAAGACATCACCGGCAAAGCAGCCACGCCCCGCCTCGTCAACGCCGGCCTCTACCAAACACTCCTTATTATATATAGGAAGCAAGGGCATAGCGACTAAAACATCTTTTTCACGCGCTCAATGCTTTCGCAAAGGCTGTCAATCTCTTCTCTTGTGTTGTAGAGTGCAACACTGGCGCGCGCCATACCTTCTACACCAAAGCGCGTCATCAGTGGCTGGGCGCAGTGATGTCCCGTGCGAATGGCTATGCCAAGGCGGTCGAGCAAGGTGCCGAGGTCGAGCGGGTGGATGCCTGCGATGTTGAAACTCACAACGCTTTCTCTTTCCGGTGTATGGCCATAGATACGTAGCCCGTTAATGGCTGAGAGCCGCTTGATGGCATACGCGGTGAGTTGTTGCTCGTGGGCTTGTATCTTGTCTAACCCGACGCTGTCAATATAGTCGAGGGCTACAGATAGCGCGTGGGAGCCTACATAGTCGGGCGTGCCGGCTTCAAACTTATAAGGCAACTGTTCGTAGGTGGTGCGTTCAAACGATACCCGTGCTATCATCTCTCCGCCGCCTTGATAGGGCGGCATTTGTTCTAAGAGGTCTTCACGTCCGTAGAGAACACCAATACCTGTTGCCCCGTAGGTCTTATGCCCGCTAAAGGCCAAGAAGTCACAGCCGAGGGCTTGTACGTCAACACGGCGGTGTGGCACGCTCTGCGCGGCATCTACACAAAGCAACGCACCGTGAGCGTGAGCCATTGCAGCAATCTCGCGAATAGGATTTACCGTGCCGAGTACGTTGCTCACGTGGCAAAGACTAACAATCCGTGTGCGTGGTGTAAATAGTTGGGTCAACGCCACAAGGTCAAGGCTTCCTTCGTCTGTGACGGGACACACTTTGATAACAATGCCTTTGCGGTCGCGTAGGAGTTGCCACGGCACGATGTTGGAGTGATGCTCCATTTGGCTCAGCACCACTTCATCTCCTTCTTTCAGAAAAGCTTCGCCAGCACTGGTGGCCAGTAGGTTGAGGCTTTCCGTGGTGCCACGCGTGAAGATGATTTCCGCCGTGGAGCGTGCGTTGATGAATTGTCGCACACGCTCGCGTGCCGCTTCGTGAAGTTCGGTGGCTTGCTGGGAGAGGAAATGCACGCCGCGATGAACATTGGCGTTGCTGTTGTAGTATTCCTGGCTGATGGCTTCAACCACACAGCGCGGCTTTTGTACCGTGGCCGCATTGTCAAGATAGACGAGCGGGCGATTGTAAACCTTGCGCGAAAGGATGGGGAAGTCAGCGCGTATAGTAGCATTCATTGGAATAAGAAATATATAGTCAGCCTTCTTTTCCGCACAGTCCACATCCCGCGCAGTGCATATCGCTCTCGCCGCGAAAGCGTTGGTCGATGAGCGTGGTGAGGCGGTCGCGAAGGGCAGGGATGTTGATGCGGTTCACCACTTGGCTCACAAAGGCGTGTTGCAATAGCAAGCGTGCTTCGACCTCGCCTATACCGCGTTGGCGCATATAGAGCAAGGCGGCCTCGTCGAGTTTGCCAACGGTGGCTCCATGATTACACTTTACATCGTCGGCATAGATTTCCAGCATCGGTTGCGTCAAGGCTCTTGCGGTGGGACTCACACAGAGGTTTGCTGATGTTTGTTGCGAAATGGTTTGCTGCGCCCCAGGTGCTACATACACCTTGCCTGCAAAGGCACTGGTACTCTCATCATCAATGACACTCTTGTAGAGCATCTCGCTGGTGCAGGCCTCGGCGTTGTGGCGAACGAGTAGGTTGTTGTCAATGTGTTGTGTGCCGCCGGCCACGATGCCGCCGGCTAAGTATGTGGCGGCGTGTGCGCCATTTAGGGCTATGTCAATCATTGAGCGCGAGAGGCCAGCACGTAGCGTCACATCGCAGAGCGACAGACAACTGCCTGCACCCTGCTCGGCGTAGAGGTTATGCACGCGGTGGCACGAAGCGTTTGTTTCTTCAATGGTGTAAACGTTGAGGCAGGCATCCTCGGCCAGATACAACTCGGAGACTTGTGTGGTGAGCGTTTGTGCCTCGGTGTCGCAGTGGTCACAGATAAGGAGTGAGGCACTGCTCCCTTTTTCGCATATCACAATAAGCCGTCTGTTGTGCATCGCCGCCGTGCGTGTATGAGCGTGGTTGACCAACTGAAGGGGCAGGGTGGACTTCGTGCCTTCCTTTATATATATAAGGAGTCCGTCCTGTGATAGAAGTGTATTGAGTGCTGTGAATACATCGCTGTCTTTTGCAGCGGCGTGGTGGTAGTAGCGTTGTAGGATTTCAGGGCATTGTTCCGCAGCTTCGTGAAAAGAAAAAACATCTATGCCTGTCTGCTGGCTTTGTTCGTCAAGTGGTAGAACTACATCGCCCGCCACACAAATCATCTGTGTGCGCAGACCTGGTACCGTGCAGGCTGACGGCGTGTGGCGCGGTGTGTGGCGCAAGAGGTTCAAACCATAGTCGGGGGCGAGCAAGGCTTCAACATCGGTATATTTATAGCGTTCGTTGTGGCGGGTGGGTAGTCCGTCGGTCTGCAAGGTGCATAGTGCCGCTTGGCGCACTGCGTTCATCGGCGCAGGTGCAGAGCGTTGCAGGTCGATACCATAAGTACCATAGATGTCTATATATTGTTGGAGGGCGGCGGTCATGCTTCTTCCTTTGCAATGAAGTCAAACCCTTTTTCTTCAATCTCGTAGCCCAGTTCCGCAGTGCCGCTTCGCACGATACGCCCACCCATCAACACGTGTACAAAGTCGGGGCGTAGGTAGTCAAGCATACGCTGATAGTGGGTAATCACTAAGGCTGATGTCTCGGCATTGCGTAGGCTATTGAAGCCCTCGGCTACTACGCGCAGGGCATCTACGTCCAAGCCGCTGTCGGTCTCGTCGAGGATGCTGAAGCGTGGCTCAAGCACCGCCATCTGGAAAATTTCATTGCGCTTGCGTTCACCGCCACTGAAGCCCTCGTTCACGCCGCGGCTCATAAAATGTGCGTCAAGTCCCACGGCTTGACGTTTCTCGCGAAGCAGTTTTAAGAATGCGGCAGCTTTCATAGGCTCTTCGCCGCGGTAGGCACGCTGGGCGTTCACGGCGGCGCGCAGGAAATTGGTCATCGAAACGCCCGGAATTTCCACGGGTTGCTGAAACGACATAAAAATTCCCTCGCGCGCACGATCCTCGGGCGAAAGGGCGAGGAGGTCTTTGCCTTGAAAGGTGGCGGTACCCGAGGTGACTTCGTATTTGGGGTTTCCTACCAATACGTGGCTTAATGTAGATTTCCCCGAACCGTTTGGTCCCATCAGTACGTGTACTTCGCCCGCGTGAATATCAAGATTAATGCCGCGCAGGATAGGCTTTCCTTCTACCGAGGCGTGCAAATCGTGTATATGGAGCATAAGATATATATAATAAGGAGTGTGCCGCTGGCGGCTTTTCAAGCGCAAAAGTAACAAAAACAGACCAACAAGACGTGTAGCAACGCCAAAGATGCATCTTTCCAGTGCTATAAATGCAAGCAATGCTCCATCAAACAAAGCATTCCTTTACTATTTCCCTAAAATACGGACGGAGAAATCGCCAAAATGTAGCCACTCTCGTACTTTTTGTCGCAGGAAAAATTGGAAGAGGTGGCTTTTTTTACAAAAAAATGACGTAGTGTAGTGAATTTGCGTATATTTGCCACGCAAAGATAGTATTGCCGTGCGTTTTGGCGTTGGCAAATCACAGAACAGACAACTTCCTTATTCACATTATTAACCAATTTTTTGTATCACTATGAGAAAGTTTACCTCTCTGCTTGCGTTGATGCTTTGCTTCTTCTTAGGCATCAGCGCACAAGCACAGACGCTCGTGATTTCCGAGATTGGAGACCCGATCGTTGATGTAAGCGAACTGGAAGATGGCGGTACGTATCTCATCACAAGTATCGGCCGTCACAATTCCGACGGCTGGTATCTCTATGAGGACGCGTCCCACTATCTGTTGTTCGAGTCTGTGACCGAAGGACACGATGCTAACGCCGCACTCACTATTGAAGTGATTGACGACGAGCATATCTACATTAAGTCACAAACCGGATACTACATTCCGCCTTACGCTGATCCGCGTGGCAAATTCCAGTTGAGCAACATAGAGAAAGAGCCGTTGCTTATTCAGCCTATTGATGGTGCAGAGGGTCAGTTTACACTTACCTACACAACCTACTCGGGCGGTTCTACGGCCTACGCAGGGGCTTCAACCATCTATTTAGATGCCGATGCGGCCAACCTTTCCAACTGGAGCAGTATCAGTGCTGCCGGTGGCAATGGTGCTTTTCGTATCGTACCCGTGACGCTCGGTGAACCCGAGGCATATATGCAGCTCGACCAAGTGCTTGCAGAGATAGAGTTCGATGGCTCGTTGTATCAGGCTGATGTGCCTGGTGGTTATCCCTTGGAACTCATTGATGCTTGCCAGGAGGCTTACGATGCTGCTTGCGATATTCAGGCCGACTACGATTCTTACAGCGATGAAGAGATTATCGCCGCAGCACAGGCTCTGCGCGATGCATATAACGCATTGCTTGCAGCACAAATCCAAGTGGGCTTTGAGGCAGGTAACTACTACCTCGTCAGTGCACGTATCGGCACGAGCAACAACCTGCTCGACAATGTTGACGATCTTACAGCCGTTGATGCTGCCTATGGAGCCACTTCTGGTGCTCTCTGGGAAGAGAACTTTGATGCCACGCTGACGGGAGAAGATGCCGAGCCACAGTACATCTGGCAGATAGAGTCTGCTGGATACAACGATGAAGGTAAAGGTCTCTTCACGATTAAGAACCTCGCCATGGGACAGTATCTCAACAGCGTGACTGTCGCAAGTGCCAGTTATGGCTTTACAGCCAACGTGGACGAGGCCGCCAAGTTCGTTGCAGGCACCTCTACCGCAGTGGCAGGTTTTGTTACTTTCACCAACACCGCTGTAACCACCGAGTATGGTGCTCTGCATGCCGCCGTGTCTGGTAAGAAAGTGGTGAACTGGACGGCCAGCTCCGGTGGTAGTGCTTGGTATGTTGTGCCCGTTGATGATGAAACCATCGCCGCTATGGACGACAAGATTGAGGAACTGCAACGTCAGGCCGCACAACAGGCACTCAACGACACGTTACAGAAGTATTTCTCCGACGCAACCGCTGCACGTGAGGCAGGCCGCACCTTTACTTTTGATGGCACCAACGATGGCCAGTTCGAAGTGGGCGATGGCTTACTGCTTGATGAGACGCAGATTGTGGTAAATCCTGCCGACCCCGATGAAAACAACTCTCCGGGTCTCTTTGATGGCGACTACACCTCCTTTATCCACACTTCTTGGCACGCCAGTGTAGCTGGCACCGAGCCTCACTATCTCCAGATGGACCTTGGCGAGGAAGTGGAGACGCTTGTGTTGAAGTATGCTGTTCGTAGCAACGCCGGAACGCCCGACGTTCCTTACGTCGTTACACTCTATGGTACCAACGATGAGTCGCTCACCGTTGAGCGTGAGGAAAGTGGCACAGAAGGCGAGGACGACTATGTAGCAGCTGGCTACGCTCCCAGCTCAGAGTGGGAAGAACTCGGTCAATACACGCTCAGCTGGCAGTATCCTCTCCTTGATGCTGATGGCAATACCGTAAGCGTATCAATGCGCGACAACATTCGCAGCGTTATCTCCACGGGTGAGGGTGCTGGTGTCACCAACTTCGAGCTGCCTGCTGCTTATCGCTATATCCGTATGGCTGTAAACAGCTCCATCCAAAGCGTGAAGCAAGGTTCCTTGCGTACCAATGGTGACGGCTTCAATTACTGGTGTCTCTCCGAGCTTCGTGCTTATTCCGCTGTTTATGACCCCGACTGCGTTTACGCCCACATGGATCCCGAGGCTATTGCTGAGCTTGAGGCCAGTCTCGACGCTGCTAAGGCTGAACTCGACTCTGAGGCTGCTACGCAAGAGACCATTGATCGTCTGAAAGCCGCTTACGAAGCCTTTATGGCTGTCTTCCCCGACAGAAGTCAGCTGCAATCTGCTATCAACGATGCCAAAACGTGGAGCGAGAACGCTGTAGAAGGCGATGAAATCGGTAACTACAACAGTGGTGCTCTCGATGCGTTCCGAGCTGTGATAGATGAGGCCGAGGCTGCCCTTGAAGGTACACTGACCTATACGTCTTACAACACCGCAATGAACAACCTCTCCGCCGCTGTTTCACGCTTGGCAGGGCAGTTGGTTCTCCCCCAAACGGGCTACTACACCATTCAGAGCCTCACCACCGGTGCTGCCAATGGCTCCTACCTCTTGGCTCGCAACAGCAGTGTCTCCACCAATACCTCTGTTAGCGGTCTTGGTTGGGGCTGTGCCGATAAGAGTACTTCCGACTACGTGAACACGCTCTGGTATGTGGAGAAGCTCGACAATGGTAACTACACATTCAAGAATGTGGCTACGGGCTACTATATGCAGAACACTCAGACCAGCATCAGCGGTGGCGTGGCACAGGGTGAAGAGCCTTGTGAAATCGGCCTACGTGCTGCACGCGACACTATGGGTATCGGTCTGAACCTTATCATCAACAGCGAGGAAGGATTCTTCGGCAATGCACAACCCGGCGGTTCTGTATTCGTAACGTGGACCAGTGCTAAGGGCAACGACAACAGTGCTTGGTACTTTGAGCCAGCATCGTTCGGAGGCCTTATGACACTCGACCTGACGAAACCCGTCAGCATCTACGTGCTGCCCTACGAGGTAATGTCCTATGGCGACACCTATAGCGTAGCCGGTGTCACTGAAGACGGCACAGCCGTAGCACTCAACAGCATCACCACAATCCCCGCTGGCACACCGTTTGTAGCCGTTGCCGATACGAGTGTCACCAAGTCTGTTCAACTGGCTCTCACTGCTGCCAGCCCCGATGAGGTTGCTTACGTACGCGAAGCCCTCACGGTGGATGGCCTCGTAGGAACCTTCGAGCCCGACACCGTAAACGAACTCGCGCTCGTAATGAACCGCAACTGCACCGAGCTCATTTATGCAGCCACGGCAGCTTATCAAGTTATCGCTCCGGGTAGCGGTTACTTTATCTGGAGTGCTTTGCAGGCTCTGCCCAAAGTATCGGGTGGCGACCAACTTCTTGCACTCAACGAAGCCCTGCAAACTGGCATTGAGAACGTAATGCTTGATGCTACGCCGCTCCGCCGCCAAGGTGTTTATACGCTCCAGGGACAGAAGATTGCTGATACACGCAACCTGCCTGCAGGCGTTTATATCATCAACGGACGCAAAGTACTTGTGAAGTAAATCTTTCTGCTTCAAATCACCTATGGGAAGAAACTCAAAAAGGGTTTCTTCCCTTTTTTTGTTGCATTTTGTATAGCAAAATGTTGGACGCTTTGATTTTTTTGTATATTTGCCGCGAAAACGAGTTAATTACACTTTTTGTTTTTTTAATCAACCATTTTACTTTATGAGAAAGATTACTTCTTATCTCGTGTTGATGTTGCTGGCTCTGACAAGCCTTCCAACATTCGCACAGGAGGGTGTCACCATAGAGTATGAGGCTTATCCCGGTTGGTATCGCAACGATGGTGCGAGCATCTTATGGTGCGGTTTCACCACGCCAGGTACCGAAGATAAGTCTTATATGATGAGTGCCTTCCAGTTTGCTCAGTCTCAGGGTTATGGTGCTGCCGACCGCTACACCGCCATTGCTACCGCAGCCCCCACGGGTTCCGGTGCTACCCTTTCCGAGGCTGATGTATTGGCCGTATCTACTAACTCAGTGTTGGCAACTAATGCCAACGGAACGGCAGAGTTCTACAACTACGATCTCAGTGAAGAGATAGAACTTATGGGTGGTACTACCTATTATATGGTATTCATCACCTCCAACGAGCCTAATGAGGATGGTATGTACACCGTGGCTTCACAGCGTATCTGCTTGCTCTACAACGTAGCACAGTATCCTCCCACCGTGATGAATGCCAATGGTGTCATTTGCTACAACTGGATTCCGGGTTTCAAAGCCACTCTCACCGTTTCTGAGGAAGAGGCTGCCGAAATCAAATTGCAGCAGCTGGTCAACGAGATTGCTTTCGACATCAACAACTATGCTGTTGGCGTTCCCGGCGGTTATCCGCAGGAGACCCTTGACAACATGCAGGAGGCTTACGACGAGGCAAGCGATATCGTTGGTGCCGGTGCTTCTCTTGAAGAACTGCTTGAAGCAACAGAGAAATTAGAGAATGCTTGGAGAGACTTCCTTGCCAGCCTTATCCCCGTGGAAATCACGCCGGGCTACTACTATGTAGTTAGCGCACTTCCCACAGTCAGCGGCGATGCCGTAGCCGACATCGAGGACCTCAATATGGAGAGTGCTTTGGCTATGCGTATTAACGACGACGGAGACCTTCTTACTTTTGGCGATGGACTCAATACCACGCTGGAGGGTGAGGATGCTGAGCCTGCTTACATTTGGAAAGTGGAAAGCGATGGCGACCTCTTTATCTTCAACAACGTGCTTTATGGCACCTACATCAACAACAATGGTGGACGCAACGCTACCTATGGCTTTACCGAAAACGCTTCTGAAGCCGGACGTTTTGCTATAGAAACCAGCACGCATGTAGTAGGTACTGTTTATATCCGTCAGAATTCCGTAGATGCCTTGGATGGCTACAATTCTTTGACACCCGTTTCAAGTGCTATCTACGACCGTATGCAGCTGGGTGCCAGCTCTTGGCTCTTCGTTCCCGTAAGTGAAGAAACTGTAGCTTCGCTTGACGATAAAATTAAGGACATCCAAGAAGCCGCTGTTCAAGCCGCACGTAACGACACGCTCGCTTACTGGGCAACGCTCGCTGTTGATGCACGTGAGGGAGCTCGTGCTTTTGTCTTCGATGGAACCAATGATGGTGCTTACTCCGCAGAGGAAGACCTCGGACTCGTAACCAGTGTGAGCCAGATGTGGAGCAACTGTAAAGATCCTTCAGAAGGCTCTTACGAAGCTTTGCTCGATGCTGACTATACCTCTTTCTTCCACTCCTCCTGGCACGCCAGCACGCAAGCCGACGAGCCACACTACTTGCAACTTGACCTTGGCGAAGCCGTTCAGACACTTGTGCTGAAGTATGCTATGCGCCAGAACGCCGGTAACCGCGACGTGCCTTATATCGTACGCCTCTATGGTACTAACGACGCAAGCCTCCTGAGCAAGACCACCGTTGTTGAAACCGGCGATGTTGACGAAGAAACCGGCGACCCCATTACCGAAGAGGTGAGTGATACTATACCCAGCAGCGAGTGGACAGACCTCGGTCTCTATACCCTGCCTTACGCTTATCAGCTCAAGGATGCCGAGGGCAATCTGCTTTCTATTTCTGCCAGCACGACCAATCCCACCACTTTGGGTGCAGGTGTGACAGCCTTTGAGCTTGACGCTCCCTATCGCTACGTACGTCTGAGCGTTATTGAGACCGTACTGAGTTATGTGAACGGTACCGCTCGTACCAATGGCGATGGCTATAGCTACTGGTGTCTCTCCGAGCTCCGTGCTTACAACGGTGCTTACGATCCCGATTGTATCTATGCCAATATGGATGCCGCAGTTACTGCTGAGCTCGAGGCCGCTATCAGTGCCGCTGCCGCCGAACTCAACGAGGAGGCTGCTACACAAGAGACCATCGACCGCCTGAAGGCTGCTTACGCTGCTTTCTTGGCTGTATATCCCGATTTGGCCGGTCTTGAGGCTGCTATCGCAGAAGTAGAGAGCTGGGCCACCGAGACCGTTGAAGGTACCGAGATAGGTAACTATAACGCTGGTGCACAGAGTGGCTTGCAAGCCGCTGTCAGCGATGCACGTGCCGTAGCAGAGAACAAGCCTTTCACCTACGCTGCCTATACAAACGCTCTCGAGAGCTTGGCAAGCGCACTCGTTACTTTCCAGACTCAACTCGTAGCACCCGAGAGTGGTTACTACAACATCCAGAGCCTTACCACCGGTGCTGCCAACGGCTCCTACCTCGTGGCTCGTTCCACCAGCACCACCGACTATCGTACTAACAATGGTGTGGCTTGGGCATACGCCGAAAAGAGCCCCGCTGACTATGTCAACACGGTTTGGTACGTAGAGAAACTCGCTAATGGCAAATATACCTTCAAGAACGCCGCCTCCGGCTATTACTTGCAGAACACGCAGGCCACACTCAGCGGTGCTATCGCACAGGGTACAGAGCCTTGTGAGTTCGGCCTCCGCGGTGCTCGCGACAGCATGGGTATAGGTCTGAACTTCATCGTAAACGAAGAAGGCACACTCTTCGGAAATGCCGACCCGAGCGCAGGCTTCGTAGTTTGGAGCAGCGGTCAAGGTAATGACAACAGTGCTTGGTACTTCCAGCCTGCAGATTACGGCCAGTTGATGACAATTGACCTTACGAAACCCGTCAGCATCCACACTCTGCCGTTCGACGTAATGCCTTATGGCGATTGCTATGCCGTGGCCGGTGTCACCGAGGATGGTGCATCGCTCGCATTGAACGCTATCACTGGCACAATCTCCGCTGGTACACCGTTCGTGATTGTTGCCGACACAAGTGTGACGAGTAGCGTACAGCTCTATCTCACCGCTGCATCGCTCGACGACATCACCTACACACGTGAAGCCCTCACCGTTGATGGCCTCGTAGGTACCTTCGAGCCCGACACCGTTGGCGAGACAGCACTCGTGATGAACGCCAAGAGCACAGAACTCGTTTACTGCAACACGGCTGCGCTGCAGGCTATCGCTGCAAACAGTGGTTACTTCGTTTGGAGTGCGCTACAGGCACTGCCCAAAGTATCGGGTGGCGACCAACTGCTCCCGCTTATGGAAGACTTGCAGACCGGTATTGAGAGCCTCACCGTAGAACCCGTCGCTCCGGCACGTCAAGGTGTGTACACGCTCCAAGGCCAGAAGATTGCTAACACGCGTAACCTGCCCGCTGGCATTTACATCATCAACGGACGCAAAGTACTCGTGAAGTAAAATTCTAACAGGCGTTTTCGTAAATCCAGTGAAAGCGAAACTTTTCGCTGGTGAGAAAACGTTAGCTTAGAAAGTAATGCTAATTTGGGAGGAAGTCTGAACAAGGCTTCCTCCTTTTTCTTGCTCGCCTGCCATACGCCTAATTTCAAAGTACGTCATAAAAGGGCAAAAGCGCGCAAGAGAAAGCAGGTTGGATGGGTGTAAAACTTAGTCCGATTGATTTTAAAATCAAGGCTTTTGATTTTAAAATCAATGGCTTTGATTTTAAAATCAATCGGACTAAGTTTTAACACGGTCGGACTAAGTTTTAACACGGTCGGACTAAGTATTAGCACGGTCGGATTTTGTTCTATCATAAGTCAGATTTTGTTTTATTATATTGGTGTCCGCTAACAGTTTGTCTTCGACAGACTGTTATTCGCCAGCACCTGGCTGCGCTCCCGTTGAAGAAACGGTTAATCTGTCACCCGACGAACCGTCGCTTTCCGACATACCGTTGCTCTTCAGGCTTAACGCAAAAGATTTACACGCAATTGTCTTTTTTGCGCTATCTTTGCAGGCAGAAGACGAACTTTTGCGTTAAGCCAGGAGAGCGAAGCGAAGCTTGCTTCAGCTTTGCCTTGGCGAGCAAAAGTCTGTCAAAGACAAACTTTTGCGTTAAGCCAGGAGAGCGAAGCGAAGCTTGCTTCAGCTTTGCCTTGGCGAGCAAAAGTCTGTCAAAGACAAACTTTTGCGTTAAGCCAGGAGAGCGAAGCGAAGCTTGCTTCAGCTTTGCCTTGGCGAGCAAAAGTCTGTCAAAGACAAAAACACTATGAGAAACCAATTGTTTCGCCTAATGCTCTTTCTATCCCTCGTTCCTTGTTCGGTTAATGTTGTAGGTCAAGGTAGGGGATGGACAAGAGTTCGCAACGGCGTCTTGTGGTACACCGACCGAGGCGACACGGTGCAAGCCCATGCCCCCGGCTTTCTGCGCCACGAGGGGCGGTGGTGGATGGTGGGCGAGGACAGAGACAACGGCGGCCTACCCGATGTAAACCTGTACAGCAGTTATGATTTCCGCACGTGGCACTACGAGGGAAAAATCATTACGTTGCCTGACGAGGAGGGTCTTCCTGTACGTATGATAGAGCGGGCAAAGATCATGTATTGTAAGCGTACGGGACACTTTGTCATTTGGTGTCATTGGGAAGCACCCAATTACAGTGCTTCGGAGGCCGCTTCGTTCGAAGCCGAGAAGATTACGGGCCCTTATCGTTGCACCTTTCGTGGCCGCCCGCTGGGAGTGAAAACGCGCGACTGTAATGTCTTTGTCGACGATGATGGTACCGCCTATTTCGTAGCCACCACGAATGAAAACCAAGACATCGGCCTCTTCTTGCTTTCCGACGACTACACGCAACCCGTGAAGCATTACCCGCTTTTCGTAGGCCAGCGCCGCGAAGCCCCTGTCATTGTGCGGGTGGGAGACATCTATCACGTACTCACCTCGGCCTGCACCGGCTGGGCACCCAACCAGTGTCAGCACGCTTGGTCGGAGAGCCTTACACACGGATGGTCGGCACTTCACAACGTAGGCGATAACACTTGTTTTCGCACACAGCCCGCGGCAATTATTCGGGCGGGAAGTTCCAAAAAAAGCGGGAGTCTGCTTTATGTGGGCGACCGTTGGAAAGACCCCACGCTCGCAGAGTCGAAAACCATACTTTTCCCCATTCAATTCACCGACACAACCTGCCAAATCATCAACCTTGATAGCTTTGACATAAATTGGCGAGAAAAAGTCTGTCGAAGACGAGCGTGGCGTTGAAACTTAACGGACGTTCTATACGTTTCCTGAATAGACTTTTGTGCCATCTTGGAGCAGGCTTCGTCCTTAGGCTCACCGCCGCCAAGTTATGTGCCAACGACGGTGTAAGCCGAGAGTGAAGTGGCGCAAGCAAAAGGATATGACTAAAAAGACCAAGCGAGACAAAGCACACACAGCCATACAACGAGCATACTTCCTAACTTATTGAACACCCCTTTGTCTTAGCCTCTACCTGTAGTGTCTGTGTTTTTTTCCACGCAGCGGTCGGTTGATACTTTATTATATAACTATGCAAGACGAGAAAGAAAAATTCCTTGTTCTGGGCGAAAAACCAGTAGGGCGTCTGCTCTTTCAATACGCTATGCCGGCTATTGTCGCTATGGCAGCGAGTAGCGTGTATAACATTATCGATGGCATCTTTATCGGTCAGGGCGTAGGCCCCGCCGCCATTATGGGTTTGGCACTCACTATGCCGGTGATGTCGCTCACCGGGGCTTTCGGCGCAATGGTAGGTGTGGGCGGTTCCACACTGATGAGTGTGCGCCTCGGACAGCGCGACTACGAAGCGGCAAAAAAGATACTGGGCAGCGTACTCGTGATGAATGTGTTGATGGGCTTGTCGTTGCAAGTAGTGCTGCAACTCACGCTCACACCCGTGTTGCGCTTCTTCGGCGCCAGTGATGTAACGCTCGGACCCGCCTACGACTTTATGACTGTTATTCTTGTGGGCAACGTGGTGACACACCTCTATCTCGGCTTGAATGCGTTGCTGCGCTCCACCAACCGTCCCGAAAAAGCCATGCGTGCCACCATAGGCTCCGTCATCGTGAACTGCGCACTCGCACCCCTTTTTATCTTCGTCTTCGGATGGGGCATTCGCGGTGCAGCAGCGGCCACGGTCGCGGCGCAGTTTGTGATGCTCCTTTGGCAGATACGCCTCTTCTCACGCAAGGAGGATATGATACACATTCAGCGCAAGTATCTGCGTGTGGATTGGACCATCGTGCGCCAGTCGCTCGCCATTGGGCTCTCGCCGTTCCTTATCAATCTGTGCGCGTGCTTGGTAACAATCCTTATGACGCGCTCGTTGTCAGCATACGGCGGCGACTATGCCGTAGGTGCTTTCGGCATTGCTAACCGATTGATTATGTTTATCGCACTTGTAGTGATAGGTCTTAACCAGGGTATGCAACCCATCGCCGGCTACAACTACGGGGCTCAGAAATACGACCGCGTGATAGAGGTGTTGCGCTGGGCGTTGATTTTTGGCACGGCCACTACCACTATCGGGTTCGTCGTAGCGATGATATGGGCAGAGCCGTGTGTCACACTTTTTGCGAGCGATTCGCCCGAACTCATCGGAATGTCGGCACACGCTATGCGTATCCTCACTATGACCTTCCCCGTTGTAGGACTTTGCATCGTCTCAACGGCCTTTTTTCAGAGCCTCGGCAAACCGGGTATCGCCATCTTCCTCTCTCTGACACGTCAGATGCTCTTTATCGTACCGGCCTTGCTGGTGCTCCCACGTCTGTTTTCCGACCCCGTAGAGGGGGTGTGGTGGGCATATCCCGTGAGCGATGTCATTTCCTTTGTTTTGGCTGCCGCAATGCTATGGCGACAGGTACACCGATTTAAGCGCGACACCATAACTTTCCAATCCTAACTCACTTATGAAACCTTTTGCTATCACCATAGGCCGCTCGCTCGGTAGCGGCGGACGATATATCGGCAAACACTTGGCCGAGAAATTCAACGCGACTTACTACGACAGCGAAATCCTCTCGCTCGCTGCTCACGAGAGTGGACTCTGCGAGGCGGTGTTTGCACGCAAGGACGAACACAAAGGCTTCCTGCGCGGCGTGTTTGGCCAGTTCCACAATGCCTGGGCACCAAGTGAAATATCTTCCAAGGGGCTTACCGAAGAAACCCTCTTTCGCGTGCAAGCCGATGCCATTCGCAAGGCCGCCGAGAAAGGCCCCTGCGTGTTTATCGGGCGTTGTGCCGACTATGTGCTGCGCGAACATCCGTGCCTAATAAGCGTATTCATTGCCGCCGATGAGACGGATCGCATCCAGCGTATCGTAAAGCGCACCGGTTGCAACGAAAACGATGCACACAAACTTCTTGAACAAGGCGACCGACACCGTGCCACGTTCTATAACTTCTACAGCAATAAGCATTGGGGCGTTGCGGCCACGTACGACCTTTGTATCAATAGCAGCCGCCTCGGACTGCCCGACACGGCAAGGTTTGTGGAAGCCTTTGTGGCAGACAGGCTGAGACAGTTAGGGATTTTATAGGTGAGTCCTATTCATTCGCTTTGTCAGAAATCTGACACAAGGTTAAAGCCCCATCTATGTCAAACTTAACCGTGGAAACTAATAGAACCCACCTTTATTACTATGAAGCGCATAGGCATTATCTCTGACACCCACGCTTATTGGGACAACCGTTTTGCAGAGCATTTCTCGACTTGCGATGAAATATGGCACGCGGGCGACATAGGCTCTTTGGAAGTTGTGGAACGCTTGCAGGCTGTAGCCCCTGTGTTTCGGGCTGTCCACGGCAATATAGATGGCGGCGACATAAGGCGTTTCTTTCCTGAGATATTGCGCTTCAGATGCGAGGACGCCGATGTGCTGTTGAAACACATCGGCGGATACCCCGGACGCTACGACGCTTCCGTACGAAATCGTTTGTTGCAACACACGCCGAACCTCTTTGTGTGCGGACACTCTCATATACTGCGCATAGAATACGACAAGCAATTGAAGATGCTACACGTCAACCCGGGAGCTGCCGGGCTTAGCGGCTGGCAACGTGTTCGCACGCTGGTGTTGCTCACCATAGACGGTGCAGCGTTTAAGGATTGCCAAGTGGTGGAATTGGGACGGAGAGAGATTTAGGGTTCTTTTTGCTTCATTCTGTAAGTTTCATCGGTCGTGTAGCCCGACGCTATCTCCCCAAAAGGTGTTTAGATAGAAAGCGTTCCATGGCACGATAGAAATCGTAACGGTTTTCTTGGTTATGAAAGCCGTGGCCTTCGTCCTCCTTTACCATATATTCTACCTCAATGCCTCGCTCGCGTAGGGCATTAACCATTTGGTCGCTCTCGGCTTTGTTTACGCGCGGGTCGTTGGCACCTTGTGCCACAAGCAACGGTACGCGGATATTGTCGGCGTGGAGTGCCGGCGATGTGGCGGCGAGCATTTCGTGGTCGGCCTCGGGGTCGCCCACTTGCTCGTGGAGCATCTCTAAGAGAGGTCGCCAGTAGGGTGGGATAGTCTGCATAAACGTGAAGAGGTTCGACACACCGACATAGTCCACGGCACAAGCGTAGAGCTCGGGTTCAAATGTCACCCCCGCAAGTGCTGCATAGCCTCCGAAGCTACCGCCGTAGATAGCGATGCGCCGTGCGTCGGCGATACCGGTGGCGATGAGGTGGCGCGTGCCATCGTTGATGTCGTCCATCACGCGTCCGCCCCATTGCTTATAACCCGCCTCCATAAAGGCCCGACCATAACCTGTGCTACAGCGGAAGTTCATTTGTAGCACAGCATAGCCCCGGTTGCAGAGGAATTGTGCCTCGCTATCAAAACTCCACACGTCGCGCGCCCACGGGCCTCCGTGGGGATTGACCACCACGGGCATCTGCCTCGCCGTTTCGGGCGTGAGGCCTTGGGGCAACGACAGATAGGCTTCTATCTCTTGTCCGTCGGAGGCTTTGTAGGCAATAGGAAACATACGCCCCATCTCGTTTTCTTTAAGCCACGGTGCGAGTTCGGCAATAAGGAGCGGTGTGCTACCGTGCTCGTAGTAGTAATATGCGCCGCGTGTGCGGTCGTCGCCTACGTAAACGAGGAAATGTCGTTCCGCCTTGTCGCAGTCGGCCAGCCCGACAACACGGCCGGGGAAAAAGGCGTTTAGCGTTTCGCGAAACGTCTGAAACTCCTCGTTGAAATAGTGGCGCGCAGGGCCGCTGTGCGTTGTTACACTCACACTCATCAGTTGCTCTTGTCGCTTGGAGTAGTATATGCCGCCGATGTCGTAGCGTGGGTGTTGGTAGAGTACTTCTATCTCTTGGCACGTGGCGGCATCCATCCGCACCAGTGCCGTGCGGTCGCGGCCTATGTTTGTCGTGGCGAGTACCTCGCGGCTGCGGGGCAGAAAGGTAAGGAAATTCACCGTCTCGCGAAAGTTTGTGGTGAGTACGGGGCGGAAAGGCTCGTCCTCCGTGTCGCGATAGAGAATCTGTGTGTTCACACCATCTACCACCGCCGTTGCTACGCGCAGGCGGCCTTCGCGGTCGGTCATCCAGCCTTGTATGTTACCCGGGTTTTCGGCCACGAGGTGCAACTCGCCTGTGTTGAGGTTCAAACGATACGCATCGAAAATCTCGCGGTTGCGGCGGTTTAAGGCGATAAGCACCTCGTCGGGGTTGTCTTCCAGGTCGTCAATAAGGTTGGTGCGAACGCCGGGGAAATCGGTGTATGCGCGCAAGCCTTTACCGTCAATGCCCACGGCGAAGAGACGATAGTTCTCGTCGCCGCCCGTGTCTTTGGTAAAGATGATACGCTCGGGCGATGTCCACATATAGCCTGCGATGCTTCGCTCGGTTTCGTGGGTGAGTTGAACGGCCTCGCCGCCATCGGTGGGTTGCACAAAGATGTTCATTCTGTCGTGGTAGGGTGCGAAGAACGAAATGTGTTTGCCGTCGGGCGAGATTTGGAAAGCGGTTTGCGGACTATTCCGGAAGAAGTCTTCGAGGGGGAGCATTTCTGTGGTGTGTTTGTGGTTTTGCGGGGGCAAAGTTAGTGTTTTTGAAGTATGCCACATAGGCTGCGGCTCGGCAAAAGAGATCTGGACGGCAGAGTTTTTTTTGTGTGCCTTGAAAAATTTTTTCAGAGCCGTCCGGAAAAAATTTCAAAGCACTTGAAAAAAATTTCAAAGCACTTGAAAAAAAAATCAAGCCGTCCGGAATAATTTTTCAAGGGGCTAAAAAAATAATCCGCAATGCCGGAGCGCACGCGAGTCGCAATGCCGGAGCGCACGCGGCTCGCGTGCTATGTCCCAAAGAGCATAAAAAAACAGAACCTTGCCGTCGTAGCTTTTGCCCTTACAGGGCAATGCAGGCGAGCCGCCTGCGCTCCGGCAGGCTGCGGCTCGGCAGAGAAAAGAAAAACTGCGTATTTCCTTTTCTCTGCGCTCGCCTTGCACTACTTTGCTTCGCGAAGATAGGCTGCGGCTCGGCAGAGAAAAGGAAAACTTTTTGTTTTCCTTTTCTTTTGCGCTCGCCTTGCACTACTTT
>FLNX01002929.1_pt1 | contig 34580 bp, 31 predicted proteins | sample 1140341 | NCBI WGS metagenome assembly FLNX01 (sample SAMEA3878208, study PRJEB12797) | bioreactor metagenome | biome: Moose rumen | place: Sweden | collected 2011-10 | reverse complement strand
CCGGCAGCCGCTCCGCCTGCGGCTCCTGCTGTTCCTGCTGTGGTAAGTCCGCCAACTGTTCCGGCAGTTCCTGCTGCTGTCCCTGCACTTCCTGCTGCGGCAGCTCCTGTTGCAGCTCCTGCACCTGTACCGCCTGCTACTGTCGTGCCTAAACTTGATATTCCGTTACCGAGAGTGCCTATTGCACCGCCCTGTGTCCCGAGTTTAGCTCCGATATTTTGAAGTCCCTGTCCTGCAAAACCCTTAAAATAGTTTGCCGGTTTATCCAAAATATTTGTAGCGGTATTTGCACCGTTTTGCATAGCTCCGCCTACATTACTCATAGACGTGCCGATTTTTTTCGCAACTTCATTATTTATATTATCTTTTATTGCATCACCAACGATAGACAGTTTAGCTTCGAGGTGAACACCTCGGATTGTTCCATTTTTAGTATCTAAAAAATGTCAAATTTTGCAAAGTAAAGATTTACCATATTTGTATTCCATTTTTTTATCAACATATTTCTCACCCACAGGGAAGATTATTTGCAGTAATTATATGTTATTTCAGAAGGCATTGCAGCATCAAGTGATTTTATCTATACGCAAATATCTGCAAAATTTTTATATTGATGCGTGCATTTATGCTATTATGTATAAAGATAAAAGGAGTTATTATGGGTAAAAGAGTATATGCATTCGATTTAGGTAAAGCAAGTATAGGGTTTTGTGCCAGAGAAGATTTTAACATATTGGAATTGGGTTCTTTAATTGTTGATAAAGATCATGCAGAAGTTATTTCAAATCGTGACAGGCGCAGGGTTTATAAAACTTTATATGCTCATAAAAACAGAGAAGATTTTTTCAACAAATTATGGTCTGATTGCGGGTTAAATATTTTAGAGAAAGATGACAAAAAATTTACTACTGAATTTTCAAAACCAAATGATAATACTATTTATAATTCCGCATTATTGAGAATTGCGTTATTACAGGATAAACAATTAGAAGAATGGCAAATATACAAAGCATTACATAATGCAATACAGCGTAGAGGATATGATGCTGATATTGCTTGGGCAAATGCATCATCCGCGGATGAAAAAGATAATATAGAACGAGTTAGCAGGTATACACAAGATGATAAAGGAATTGAAATAATTAAAAATGAAAAATTCAAATATCCTTGTTATTATGATGCTCTCAGCTTGAGTTTGTGGGAAGAAAATAATCCCGCAGAGTATAAAAAACATCTTCCATTAGCAGATATAACAAAAGTCAGAACAAAAGGTCTTGTTGCCCCCAGAGCTTTTGTTGAAAAAGAATTAACAGAATTATTTTTTAAAGCTCAAAAACAACTTCCTCAATTAAACAAATATTCTGTTGAATATTTTTTATATGGCCAATATGGCAGCGCTTATGCAACTTTTAGAAAACCTGAACAGGGTAAGGAAAAAGACTACGGAGTTTTAGGGCAAAAAATTCCAAGATTTGACAACCGTATTATTGCCAAATGCAAACTTTTACCAAAAAGAAATGTTTGTAAAGCAAATACTAAAGAAAATGTGTCATTTACATTATTGATGAAGCTGAAAAATTTACGATTTACAGATTCTCTTGGCAATAAATGTATGCTTGATTCTGAAGCAATAAAAGAAATTTTTAATAATTGGTTAATTAAGGCAAATAAGAATGATATTCTGAAATTAGATACAACTATAACAAAAAAAGAGATAGAAAATGTTATCGGTTGTAAAATACAGGATAAAATTGAACCGTTAAAAGCAAACATAAGTGGTCGTTCATCGTTTTGCCGCAGAGCATGCCAAATAATGAATAAGATTATTTTGGAAGGCATTCAAAACCCTGCGACAATGGATGTTGCTGAATTTACTGATGACATTAATAGTGATAACGGTATAACGGAGGCTGAAATTCGTGAAATGTTGTCAAAAATCGGGACTTGGGATAATTTATATATTCCTGACAACCGTTATGAAATGGCAGAATTATCTTCAGATGACAGGCAAAAAACGGATTTCCTAATCGGTAAAATTACAAATCCGATAGTAAGAAATCGTTTGCAAATCCTGAGAGATAAACTTCTTGAATTAAAAGATAAACATGGTATTCCTGATAGTATTATATTTGAATTTATTCGTGATGGTGCAGATAATTCTTTATATGGTGCTAAAAAAGCAAATGACTATCTGAAAAATACTAAAGAAAATGAAAAAGAAAATTTAGAAATAAAAAAAGAATTAGAGGATGCAAATGCGTATTCTCCGTCAAATTTTGAAAAATTAAAGTTATTAAGAATGCAAGGCGGGGCTTGTATTTATAGCGGAAATAAAATTGGTATCGGAAACTTTGATGAATGCGATATTGATCATATTTTCCCTCGAGCAAAAGGTGGTAATGATGCTTTATATAACAGGGTTCTTTGTTACAGCAAGCTGAACAGAGAAAAAGGCGACAGAACTCCTTATGAATGGCTTTCATCAGACAGAGAAGAATGGGCGAAATACCTTCTTCACTTAAATGATTTAAAATCAAGTCTTGGGAAGAAAAAATTTGAACTTTTAACATGTAAACCGCAGGATTGTGAAAAACTTATAGAAAGTTATAACGGTCTTGTCGAAACCGCACAAATCGCAAAAGTTGCGCAGCAACTTGCTGCTTTTATTTTCGGCTGGGGGCTTCAAACAGAAGGTGATAAAAGGCATTTGTTTGTAAACAACGGCTCAACTACTGCTGCAATTCGTCGCAGATATGGTTTGAATAAAATTTTGGGAAATGATATAAAGAAAAATCGTGAAAATGACAAACACCACGCTCTTGATGCAATTTGTATAAGCTTTTCACAAGATTTTAAATATGACCCGAAATCTAAAAAAGATGTTATTCAAGATTTTACATACGATTTTGTTAAAAATGCAATTGATAAACTTATACCTTATCCGTACTCAAATGATAAACCATTCAAGGGTAATACAAGACCTTTAGAAACAATTTACGGTTACAGAGAATATGGAGAAAAAAAATATATAACAAATAAAATTGATATAAGCACTTTAGAACAAAAAGAAAAGAAAATAAAAACAATAATAGATGAAACTATAAAAAATGACTTGTTGAATAAAATGAATCTTTCCAAAGAAGATTGGAAAAATATGCTTCAAAATTATATCCATCCTAAAAAACAAACACATGTAAATAAAGTAATGGTAATTGTTTCTGAGGGGAAATTAGATTTTGATAAAAACGGTCGGGCAAGAATGAATGAATATGTTGATTTTGGTACAAAAGGTGTAAAAAATCAATTTAAACACTCAAAAGGGCATAAAGGGCAAATTCTTTATTACAATGAAAAAGGTGCCATAAAAGTAATGCCTATTTATGCAAATCAAAAAACATTGGATGTAAAACTCAAATTGCTTGATATGGGTTGCAATCTGTATAAAAAAGGCATAATTTTTTCATCAGGCTGTTTGGTTGAAATTCCAAATGATTTTGAGGCAAATGTTTATTATCATTTAGCAGATAATGATGGGAAAGATAAATTAGTTCCAACAAAAGAAAAAGTCAATAACGGAATATTCAAAATACGAACGATTATGTCGGACGGTAAAGTTAAACTTGAAAATAATAATGGTATTGAGATACTAACAAATGCTGCAACTTTAGTTAATGCCAATTTTCACAAATATAAAATTTGACTTTTAAGAAATTGACATTATACATGCAGGCATGTCCTATCATATATTACATTTAACCAAACCTAACGGCTTCCTTTTTTCTGAAAGGGGTATCCTGTTTGCCAGATATGATAATGATGAAACAAAAATGATTCCTTTACTTGATTTGAAAGCAATCATTGTTGCAACTTTTGGAGTATCATTCTCAAACAGTTGTCTTGCAAAATTGCTGGAAAACAATGTTATAATTCTGCATTGCAACAATAAATATAAGCCTGTCGGATGGAGTTTACCGATAGAAAAAATTGTAAGACCAAAAGTTTTTTATAATCAAATTGCGCAGAATTCGGAATTTGAAAAAGAATTATGGGATAAAATATTATATGCAAAAGTTTTAAATCAGGCAAATAATCTTAATTTGATAGGAGTAGAAGAACACAATCTTTTTAAACTGATAGACAAACCACTGATGAGTGAAGCTAATATAGCCAGACAATATTGGCAAAATTATTTTCCGTGTATAGGCAATCCGATAAAAAGGGAAAGGCAAGGTGCCGAAACTTTTGAAAACTCCTGTCTGAATTATGGTTATGCAGTTATACAAACGTTAATTTATCGTTCTATTATTATCCATGGGCTTATCGGGAGTTTAGGTGTTCATCATTTGGGGAAATATGACAGCACTCCTTTGGTATACGATCTGATGGAGCCATATAGACCTTTTGTGGACTATTATTTTTATATGTTTGTTAATGACAATGATAAAGATTATTCGGAAAATAATTTCAAAAGTTGGGTAAAATATATTTCGGAATGTATCAAGAATTACCGTATTGAAATAAATTCAATAAGTTATAAAATAGTTGATTCCGTAGATATTTATATAGAAAAAATAACAGACGCATATTTGAAATATGACACCTCAAATATATTTTTACCTGATATAACAAAACAGTACCTATTTATTGATAAACACAGGAACAGAGAATATGAGGAGTAAATATCGAATGGGTTGGCTTATTGTATGTTTCGATTTGCCTGTTGAAGAAAAAGAAGAAAGACGTCAAGCTGCAAAATTCCGTAAGAATTTGCTTGATTTGGGGTATTTCATGCTCCAAAATTCAATTTATGTCCGCTCATGCGTTACCTATGATAAAACAGAGACCCACATCAGGAATTTGAAAATGATTGCACCTTCGACCGGTTCAATTACTGCATTTTATCTTACGGACAGACAATGGAGTTTATCTGTTAATATAGAAAAAGCTGGTTATAAAAATTCAAAATACCTGCAAAAAGCAGGTGAAACCGCACCAAAACAAATGACATTCTGGTAACTTTGTGCTACCATTAAGTCATGGATAAAAATTTTTTAAATGTTTTAGAGAATGAGATCTTTACGTGCTTTAGCAGAGGTACCGACTATTCTCTTGTCAATTCTGATTGGACTCTTAACTTGAAATATCTTATGGATTTATTATATCATAGTTTATTTAATTTGTATATCCTATTATAACATATTTTAAATTAAGAGTAAATCAAAACGTGTCAAGTCATTACGTGGCATGTTTAAATTATAACATATTTTAAATTAAGAGTAAATCAAAACGTGTTAAGTTATTACGTGGCATGTTCAACTATTATAACATATTTTAAATTAAGAGTAAATCAAAACGTGTTTGTCATATAATCCGCCTTTTTTTTCATTATAACATATTTTAAATTAAGAGTAAATCAAAACATAATGGTTATATCAAGGCACATGACATAATTATAACATATTTTAAATTAAGAGTAAATCAAAACGCGTCAATTCATTACGTGGCATGTTCAACTATTATAACATATTTTAAATTAAGAGTAAATCAAAACCCATCGTCTGTCCTTTATTAACTCTTCTCTATTATAACATATTTTAAATTAAGAGTAAATCAAAACCATAACCTCTATAACTCAATCATATCAACATTATAACATATTTTAAATTAAGAGTAAATCAAAACGGAGATAACAACCTTTGCAAAAGTGGTTTTATTATAACATATTTTAAATTAAGAGTAAATCAAAACTATTTATCACGATAATATACAACACCCTCATTATAACATATTTTAAATTAAGAGTAAATCAAAACTTGGTCTTTATGTAATGAATAAAGATGATGATTATAACATATTTTAAATTAAGAGTAAATCAAAACAACTCCTAGATGTAGATGCAATGCTTAATAATTATAACATATTTTAAATTAAGAGTAAATCAAAACAAGGTATTGAAACATACAACATTGAACAAATTATAACATATTTTAAATTAAGAGTAAATCAAAACTAATTTTATCAGCGGGTGGTAAAACTTTTTATTATAACATATTTTAAATTAAGAGTAAATCAAAACCAACGGTCATAGCGGTCCTGCTGTATGGTGGCCTAGTAAAGGTCGTTCACAATCATACAGCCATACTCGTAGGTATTCTAAAACACGATAGTTGCTATTATTATTGATGTTATACATCCTATTATTGTTATTACTATACAAAATCTTATAATATTAATTATGCACCATTTAATAACATTTTTAAGTTCTTGTTCCGTCATTTACTAGCTCCTTGTCAGTGTAGTATATTATAACATATTTTAAATACCTAAATTTTATTTGCAAGAGTCACATACTATATCTTATTATATTTTTGTTTGTGATTAGTAAAATATCAAAATTTTGAATGTTTATTTATTTTAACTCCGCAAAAAATTTTTTGTTCTGATTTTATTTTGTATGAAAAAGGAGTAAAAAATAATGGTCTCTATAAATACATTTACCGTAACTGCCTTAAATGCAGGTAAAAAAGCTTATAAATATGCTGCAAAAAAAGCATATAATATAACTCATTTTGCACAAATTGATGCCCAAAAACCACAGGTAAACCTCGGCTGGTATCATAAAGTAAAGTGCAGTGAAGAGGAACGTGCAGCAACAGGACAAAAATACAAGTTGGTAGAAGCTACAATGTCTCAGGAAAGATATAATAACCTTGGTAAAACGACAAGAAATATGTTTTACGGTTATTTATTGGTCTGCTCGGGACTTGTTGCAAAAAACAACATTGACGCATGGCGATATATTGAAAAATTGCCAAAAGTCGTAGCCGCAAATATATCAAAAGCCCAAAGAGCTGCTTCTGAAAAAGATTCTATAATTTTTGACAGCATACTTCCTTTACCCTCAAAGCTTGCAAAGGCTACTGCTAATACATCAACCCCTGCGGGAAGATTTTATCAGTCTTTAAGAACAAATAAAGAAAATCTTATGGCTGATTTGGGCATTGATGATGCAACTTTTAACACTTTTGCAACCGTTGCACTAAAAATTGCCAAAGAAGAAAGTCAGTTTGGACAGAGCAAAAAATACAAAGCTTATGAATGGATAGAATCCTCTAATACAGGCAGAGATTTGATATCAAAAACAAGAGAATTTGTAAACGGTGACGGGACTTTATCTTTAGGTATGACAAGGTTTAAAATTGATTTGGCTTCTCCTGAAGAAAAAGCACTGTTTGACAAGTACGGCATAACCTACAATAGTAACGGCAGTAATATCAGAGAACCTGAAAAATCTGCAATTGCAACGGTTATACACCTTTCAAGACTTGCAAAAGATTACCCCGTATATCTTGAAAATGTTAGAAAATTACATCCCGATTTATCTGACCCTGCGGTTAAACAATCTATTGCCCGTGCACAGAGAATTATTTTTGAAGATTCCAAACGCCCCGTTGCCGCAGAATCTCTAAGAAACGGCTGGTGGGGACAGGAGCAGGAAGCATCAGTAAGTATCCTAAATCCTATGAATGACATCTATAACGTAAACGAAAAAGATATAAAAGATTTAATGATTTATGCGTCCTCAATAGAATTATCTCCTGAAGCATATTTAGCGGCGAGATGGAATAATCAGAAAGTTATTCCGTCAGGGGAGAGAATGTATATTGCCTGTAAAAATCTTATGAATATTGCGGCTCAAAAAGGTTATATCGCAAATATAGACAAAACTTCCCGGATTATATATTAATACCAAATTATTCTCAGACCAAAGATTGTAAATGTGAGATAACAGTGTTATAATTCTTGTATCCGTTTATTATAGATAAGGAGAGATTATGACTACTTATGAACTGAATTTGTCTTTAGATGAATTAAAACAAAGAACTCACAAAGATTATTTAACAACAAAAAAATTCCTTAAAGCTGATGCTCCGGAATTTACACAGCTTGCCCAAGGGGATAAAGAAGCTCTTAAACATCTTGTAAAAGCAGCTTTGATTTTGGAAAAAATAAATATGCAGATAGACTGCAAACACAATCTTCCGTTCAAGAAATTTCTTGAAGAAGAAATTAAAAAAGGAAATGAACAGGCAAAGCTGACAAAAATTCTTTTTGATGCGCAAAAAGGTGTAAATGCTATTGATTCAATGTCTACCCCGATACATTTGATAAAAGGGGTTGAAACAAAGCTTGGCAAAGGGGTTTATCCTGAAGATTTGTCAAAAGAAGAATTTCATTCTGTCCTTATCCGTATGATTCATGACGGAGAAATTCAGGAGGTCAAAAATATTCTCACCCAGCGTTCTATGGTTGTAAGAGAGGAAGATAAATTAAAAGGAATTGATTATATAGATTATTTCAAAGACGATTTTGCAAAAATGGCGGATGAACTTGACAGGGCAAGTGAAGTTTCAACAGATGCAGATTTTAACGAATATCTGAAGCTTCAGTCAAAAGCCCTGAGAACAGCAGACCCTATGCTTGATGCTTATGCTGATAAAAAATGGGCAACACTTCAGGATACTCCGCTTGAATTTACAATCACACGAGAAAACTACGAAGATGAAATGACAGGCACAATAGTAGAAAATGAAGAATTGTCAGAACTTTTGAAGCAAAATGATATTTCCCCTATACCAAAAGATTTTCTTGGCGGGAGAGTTGGTATTGTAAATAAAAAAGGAACAGAAACTTTGCTTGCCATAAAAAAATATCTTCCGACCCTTGCAGACAATATGCCGTTTAAAGATGAATATGAACAGACTATTTCTGCGGATGAAGATGCACAGCAAACTATGGTTGATGTTGATATGGTTTATGCTGCGGGAGATGTTGGGGAATACAGGGGCGGAATTACATTAGCTGAAAACCTCCCTAATTCCGATAAATTATCTTTGACTATCGGCGGTGGCAGAAGAAACGTATATCACCGACAAATCCGTTTTATAAGTGACAAATCAAAACTTCAAAAAAGACTTGATGAAATTCTTGATAAAGAACAGCATAAATACTATCTTGATGAAGCAGATCACTGGTTTACAATAGGTCATGAAAATGCTCATTCTCTCGGACCAAAAGAGGGCAGTGAAAAGTTGGGGAAATACAGAAATATCATTGAAGAAAACAAAGCGGATATGGGGGCATTGGCTTTTGTTGATTTGCTGACAGAACTGGGTATGTATACACAGGAGCAAAGACTGCAAATTATCGTAACCTTTGTGGCTGACAACTTCCTTAAATCAAAACCGACAATATCTCAGGCTCACAGAGTCCGTACCGTTATGCAGAACAAATATATGCACGACAGAGGTGTTTATGAAATTAACAAAGACGGGAAAATTCATGTAAACATTGACAAAGTTGTTCCTGTTGCTAAAGAAATGCTTTCAGAGATTGTAAGAATCCAGATAGACGGTGATTTCACAAAAGCAGAAAAATATGTCAATGACAATTTTGTCTGGACTCCGGAGATGGAGCTTATTTCAGAAAAGTTGCAAAAAGTTAATAAAACACTTAACGGAACTCTTGAAACCGAGCTTGCGGACAAACTTGCAAATGAATAAAGTATGATATAAAAATGTTGTTAATTTGTATAAGTGTTTCTCTTTTTTTTAAAGAGAAAACACTTAAGTGCAAATTTTTAATTATAAAGTACATTGAAAAATTAATAAAGCACAGGGTAAAAGATACTCTTTTCTAAAGAGAACAGCCGACAAAATACTTAGCCATTCGGGTTGTTTCCCGACTAGAAAGAGGTGCTTATGGATGAAATCAATTTAACACTAATTATGCTATTTTTGATAATCTTCATAATAAAAAACGAAAAAACGGCACATACTCAAAAAAGTAGATACCGCTTAGCCTTTAACAGAGTATCGATGGTCTGACAAACCATCACCCTGTTGCTTTTATTATAAACTATTATTTTACAAAATTCAAGTGGGGCAATTATTGTTTGTTCCTAATCCAATCAGAAAAAATATTTAGTGCTGTTTCAAGTTTTTGGGGGTTATTGCCATAACCTATGCGCAAATATTTATCCATTTCCATTGTTTCCCCCGGTAAAATCATTACGCCTGTTTCGTTTTGAAGATTTTTACAAAGCTTTTGCGATGAAACAGGGAAATCATAACCGACAAAAGATGTTGTTCCCCCGCAAGGTTCGGCGCAGTGAACTTTTGTTTCGGTATTAAGCCAATCTGTCAAAACTTTTTTACCCTCAAGTATTTTGTTTATATTGCGTTTGATAATTTTATCTTTATTTTCTATTGCAATTGATGCAAAATAATCGTCTAAAATTCCGACACTAATTGTATTATATTCTCTTTGGGAATTTATTTTACCAATAATGTCTTTATTTGCTGCAATCCAGCCAAGTCTAAGCCCTGCAAGGGAAAATACTTTTGATACGCTTGATGTTGATATCCCTTTTTCATAAATATCCGCTATTGAATCAGATATAATTCCGTTATGCTCAAGTCCTCTGTATACCTCGTCACAAAGAATATATGTATCGTTTTCTCTTGCAATATCAACAATTTTTTTTAGCATTTCAGAGGGAATTACAGCCCCTGTCGGATTGTTCGGATTATTCATGCAAATGAGTTTTGTATCATTATTTACAAGTTTTTCAAGCTCATCTAAATCGGGAAACCATTTATTTTCTTCTTTAAGAAAGCATAATTTAACATTTGCCCCAAATTGTTCTGGGATGGAATAGTGCTGTTGATATGTCGGAATTATTGATACAACGTTGTCTTTTGGTTCGACTAAAGTCATTATAACAAGCTGATTTGCACCTATTGCACCATGAGTTATTGTAATATTTTCATTAAATTGTTTTTTATATAGTGATGATATTGCGGTTTTTAATCTTTCTGAACCGTGTATATAACCATAGTTTAGTTTTTTGGCAAAAATTTCCGCTATATCGTCTTTTTTGTCTGTAATTTCGAGTAGTTCATCTAATGATAAAGATTCAACACATGTATCCGCAAGGTCATATACCGCATCTTTTTCATATTTATTAAACCATTCTTCTACTTTAAATTTACTTATATACAAAAATCTCTCCTTATTTGGGGTGTTTTATACCTGATAATTTATTTCATGTTTTTCGAGCATTTCATTCAGATATTCTCTGTTTTTTACGGTATCAAGAGCAGAAAATTCCATGTGTGCATGGTTGTATAAGTCATCACTGTCAATTTTTTCGCCGTTTCGGATTTTGCTTCTGAGATAATCTCCGACAACATTATTTGCAAGTTCAAAATTGTCCCCTCTGTTTTGCGGGTCTTTCATTTTGCTAAAGAAAAATTTTGCCGAATTTGCGCTGTCGAAATATTTTCCGTCCTTTTCCTTTGTAACAAATTTCAGATTATGCAAAACTTCATCAGGATTTTTTGATCTTATATTAAACCCGAATTTAGCATAAAAAGGTATGGAATCCCTGAGCGAAAAAACTTTGAAAAGATTGAATTTATTTTCATTAAAAATAATTAGTGATGCGAGATTTAAAACCTCTCCTATACCTTTTTTCTTTGGATTTGCAACTAAAGAAAGCCCTTCAGCTTCTTTTTTTTCTCTGTCAAAATTGATTTCATACAAACTGATATCGCTGTTGTAAGTATCTTTTGCAATAATCGAGGAATCAGATTCTAACGAGATTTTTAACGGTTTTTTGAATTTATCGACAGCCTCAATTTCTTTGAATAATTTTATGCCGTCATGCTGATAAAAAGTTATGGGATTTTTTCTTAATATCTGAAATGTCATACAAATATTAAATCAGAACAAAATATTTTTTGCACCGTAATATTAAAATAAATTAAGCAAAAATGTGTAAAAATGAGAGCTATATGCTATTTTACAGCGATATTTTAAATAATTATCTGCATAAATAATATTATTGATGTTTTTTTTCATAAAAAAACTATTTGCCGCATTTCTTTGACCGCAAAGGAACTCCCCGACCTGAACTACGGAGGGCTAATCATCTGTAATTTGCTCAACATCATACTCCGCCTCGAATGGGGAGGATGAAAGGGGTACAATAAAAAGATATGGCAATTATATAACCGGATATCACAAAATATATTGACCTGTTATACTGAACTTTACTGTAACATTGTATATAGTTATCTTATTTTATCAACAATAGCAACAACCTGAGTTTTTAAATTTTCATAATCGGAATTGTTATCAATGATATAATCCCACTCTTTTATATGGTCTAAACCAATCTCAGTAACATCATTTTCCCCGACTAAATCGCCTCTTTTCATACGGGTGTCACGGGATGCTTCAACACGAATTGCAATTGCACCTGCAGATTTAAAAACTTCGTATTCATGCTCTACACGAACATCTGTTACAACTATATTTCCATCCTGTTCAAGAATTTTTTTCAACCAATAATCAGGATCCTGAGCTCTGCCCCAATTGCCCAAATTTATTAAATCAGGTCTGTAAACAGACTTATTTGCTTCAATTTCCTCATAAGTAAGCCCTTTTTCTTTGCCGTAAGTTAATTTTATAATATCACCCATTGCACATCTGCGAAAATCAGGCATAAATTCAAGCATTATTTTTGCCGCCGTATCTTTTCCCGAATACTGTTTGCCCGAAAATATTATAATTCTGTCCGCCATAAAAACCTCTTTTTTCATTTGAATATTACCATAAATCATATAAAAAGTCTAAAACAATGGTGTTTGATGTATCCGAAAAATTGTGCTATTATTTAAGCAAAAGGGGATTAACTTGAGTATAATATCTGATGACAATGATTTTTTAACCAATAAACCGCAGAAAACGAAAAATCCTGTGGTAAAACCCGATATAAATGATAATGACAGAGCATTTGAAAACAGCATCCGCCCAAAAGATTTCAGCTCTTATATCGGACAGTCATCATTGTTAAGTACTCTCAAAATTACAATTGAAGCGGCAAAAAAAAGAAACAAAACCCTTGATCATCTGCTTTTTTACGGACCTCCTGGGCTTGGTAAAACTACCCTTGCAGGGGTGATTGCAAACGAAATGAATGTTGCGGTAAAAATTACATCTGCACCTGCACTTGAAAGACCCCGTGATATCATCGGGATTTTGATGTCTTTAGAAGAAGGTCAAATTTTATTTATAGACGAAATTCACAGATTAAACAAAGTTGCAGAGGAAATTCTCTACCCTGCGATGGAAGATTTTTATCTTGATATGACAACAGGTAAAGCTCAGACTGTAAAGACTTTAAGGGTTACATTACCCAAATTTACACTTATAGGTGCAACAACAAAAGCAGGGGAACTTTCAGGTCCGTTGAGAGACAGATTTGGTATAATTCATAGGCTTGAATTTTACACCAATGAAGAATTGTCAAAAGTTATAAAAAGAACAGCCGACATTCTTGATATTGAGATTGATGAAGAAGCTGCATACGCTATTGCAAAACGTTCAAGAGGAACTCCGAGAATTGCAAACAGATTGATAAAGAGAGTAAGTGACTTTGCGATAGTAAAACATGACGGGAAAATAAATAAAAATATTGCAAACGAAGCACTTGATATCTTAAAAATAGACGAATTCGGACTTGATACAACAGACCGTAATCTTTTAAAGCTTATTATTGAAAAATATGACGGAGGACCTGTCGGAATTGAAACTATTGCAGCCGCTATCGGAGAAGATTCCAGAACACTTGAAGATGTTTGTGAACCGTATTTACTTCAATGCGGACTGCTGCAAAGAACCCCCAGAGGAAGAAAAATTTCACCTGAAGCATACAGACATCTTGGATATAAAACGCTCACTCAATCGCAGCAAAGTCTGTTTTAATTTTGGTTCAGCATATCAATCAGTTTTTTATGCAATCCTACATTATGCACCCTTATATAATCAACCCCGTCATTTATAAGGATTGAATTTAGAGCAAGTGTATATATATCTTTTTCCTCGTTCAAAGCCTGAGGCATATTTAAAAGACTTTTTCTTGATAAACCTATCATAACAGGGAAACCAAGTGTATTTAATTCTTTATGGCGTTTTAAAATTTCAAAATTATGCGCCATGGTTTTGCCAAAACCAATCCCCGGATCGACTATAATATTATCACTTTTTATACCTTTAGAAAGTGCATATTCAGTTTTTTTGAACAAATCCAATACAATTTCATCCATAAGATTGTTATAAGTCGGATTTGACTGCATATTATCGGGGGTACCTTTGCTGTGTTGAATTACAACCTTCAAGTCAGCATTCTGCGACAAAACATCTGCCATATTTTTGTCATAATCAAGACCCGATACATCATTTACAATCGATATTCCGTATTGTATGCACTCTTTTATTACTTGTGAGCTTCTTGTATCTATACTTATCGGAATGTTTATATTATTTGTTTTTATATAATCCAAAACAGGAATAAGCTTATTTAATTGTTCCTGAGGAGTTACCCCCTGCGAAAACGGCTTTGTAGATTCAGCACCAATGTCAATTATATCGGCTCCGTCATTTATCAGTTCATGCAAATGTTTTATTGAATCATCAAAATTATAATATTTCCCGCCGTCAGAAAATGAATCCTGTGTCAAATTCAAAATCCCGACAAGCTTTGTCTTTTTTTTTGTGGCAGTTGATTCTCTGTCAATTTGTTTTTCCAATAAAATACCAAGTTGTTTCAACCCGAACGGCTGAAGCTGCAATTTCTTTGCAATCAAAGATAACTGAGATAAATTGCCGCCTAAAATACAATCTGATTTTTCTATTTTACCGACAATTACATCCCTGTGAGTGCCGCAATCGGCACCGACAGCCAATGCTAATTGTTTTATTATATTTCCTTGCGGTGGGGTTATAGAAAATATTTTTAAATTAATATAAGAAAATTTGTCTTTTGCTTTAAAAGCGTAAGACTTATCATAACCGATATTTTTTAATTCGGTTTCCATATCCGTTGCGGATAGTATTTTTAATGTAAAATCGTTCATAAAATAAAATTATCACGATTCAGCCTTTTTTTCAAACTACTTTGGGGTAATGTTGTATACAACTTAAAGCCCAGCCTGATTGGATAATTATTTTCACAGAATTGTCGAACTCTCACTTCGTTCGTGACTGTCTTGACCTTTTCGCATTAAACGCCACCGGCTCCAATTATCTTGCTGCGCTCGCATTATACGGCATTACAGGTCACGACCCTTGTCGTGCCTTTCCAGCCTCTGCTCGCTTGCGCAAAATGCTCAAAAAAAAACCCTTTCAAAATTTTTGAAAGAGTTCGGAATCTTTTTCAATTCCTCGTGTGTAGAAGGTTAGTGTGTAGTAGGTAGTGTATAATTTATGTCTCGTGTTTCGTAATTATTTATTCCTTACATTTATATAAAGTATTTTTCGAGTATATAATTGCTATATCATTTTTATTTTGTAACAAATCTTAATGTTTATTTCATGCAGCAAAAAACACCGCACGATTTATTCGCACGGTGTTTTGACTCTTATTTATCCAAAATCCTAAACTTTTCTCTTGCGAGCAGCTTCAGATTTATGTTTTCTTTTTACGCTTGGCTTTTCGTATCTTTCACGTTTTTTTACTTCTGATAGAATACCTGCTTTTTGAATTTTCTTTTTAAATCTTCTTAAAGCGCTTTCTATTGATTCGTTTTCGCCTACTTTAACTTCTGCCATTTTATATTTTCACCACCTTTAATAGCTTTTTGTACCCGTTAAATATATAACAAAAGAAAATATTTTGCAAGTTTTAAGCATTTTTGGGTTGATTTTTTTTGAAATAGCCACTAAAATAGCCCTATGGATACCGAAAAAATTAATGCTATTAATTCTGTTAAAGGAATAAAACCGGTTGATTTATATACTGTTCAGAAAGTTCTGCGCTCTGCAAATCTGACGGATTCTCAAAAAGTTCAATTTATGAAAAATCACAGTACGGAAATTACTAAAATAGCAGAACATCAGATTACAAGCTCTGATTACAAAACAATTATGAGCAACAGACCTCTGATAAAGTTCAAGCCTATACGAAATTCATACACCAAAGCGGGAGATAAGAGGATACTTGCAAAATCTCTGAATATTTCAACTGCTGATGTTGATAACTATATAAAAAATATGAATCTTCAGATTATGAGTGCCGAAGATATCAACAATATTGACCCTGAGAATTTTGAAAAAGTTAAGGCTTATGTATACAGACACGGCAAAAAAGAACAGCTTATAAATTTTCTTGATTATGAGCTTTCTCACGCAAAACACATACTTAAACTTTTATACAGCTCACTTGAATACCACACAGGCGGGGTTGCAGATTATTTTATCAGACCTATTCACAAGCTTGATAACAAAACTATGCTTGGAATTTACACAACCATTGACAAAAACCTCAAAAAATCCGCTTCCGCAGGACAAATTGATGATGTTCAGAGTCGTGAAGCTGCAGAATGGGCATTAGCAAGAATTTACCAAATTCAAAATAATACCAAACTCATAAATGCAGTAAAACTTTACAGAGAATTACCTCACTAAATTACCATACGGGAGGTACTGTTCCACCTCTGAAGAAATTTTTCCAAAATGCTTTTGAACCGTCTTTATTGAAAAACGTTCTTTCCGGCATACAATCGGAGAACTGATATGTCTGAAATTTACGGTTACCGGTAGATTGATAATATTCCGTATAATGCATTGCTTCACCATTTTGCTGAGATATTGTGCAATCACCTTTTTTATTCAGGCAAAATTCGACAACATTTCTGCTTTTACCATCAGAAAAAGAAATCATCACATTATTTGGATTATTTTGAGAAAAGCCGAATTTGCCCCAATTGACAAGCTCTAATACAGGTTTTTCCCCCTTTGAAGCCAACACAACATTATCTGTTTCACTTCCTTTTAGCAAATTTTTTGTTATTTCCTGAGGATTAGTTTTCCATATTTCGTTTAATAATCCTCTAAAACCACCATTTTCATATATTTCATCCATTGCATCAAATTTAGGAAAAATTTTAGATATTGTTTTATCTTCTTTTAAAGACTTAAACAATTTTGCAAAAGCATTTTCTACTTCCGTATCATTTTTATACATCGAAGATGCAACCGTACTCAAAACCTTTGAATATCCGCAAAATGATACTGAATCAGCATTATTTTGTAAAGGCTGACAATTTTTGGCGGCAGACAATTTATCCGCATTAATTTTTGTATTATAACAACCTGAGTTTATAGCCTGTATCTGCATATTTTCACACTTCCCTTTTTCTGACATTATAACAAAACACAGGCAAAATTTTTTTTGCTATTATTTATTTTTTTCTGAATATTTTTCATACAAATCAGGTCTGCGTTGTTTTGTGCGTTCTATTTGCTGATTTAACCTGTATTGTGCAATTTCCTGATGATTACCGTTTAATAATACCTCAGGAATTCTCAACCCTCTATACTCTCTTGGTTTCGTGTATTGAGGGTATTCTAAAAGTCCGTTTGAAAAGCTGTCTGTTTGTGCTGATTCTATTTTGCCCAAAGTACCTTCAAGTTTTCTGCTAACAGCATCTATCAGACACAATGCAGGTAATTCCCCTCCTGTTAATACAAAATCTCCGACAGAAATTTCTTCAGGCTTTATTATTTCCCGTATTCTTTCGTCAAATCCTTCATAATGGCCGCAGAGCATAACTATCTGACTATAATTAGCCAAAGAACATACAACACTCTCATCTAAAGGTTTGCCCTGAGGGGAAAGCATAACAGTTTTAAAATTCGTTTTCTTTTCTATACTCTCATAAGCATCAATATAAGGCTGCGGAGCCAAAACCATTCCCGCACCACCGCCATAAGGAGTATCATCAACTTTTTTATGTTTATCAAGAGTGAAATCACGGGGATTTATAGCATTTACTTCAAAAATACCAGCTTCCCTTGCCCTTTTCATTATACTTACATTACAATAACCTTCTATTATTTCGGGAAAAAGTGTTATAACATCAAATATCATTCCAAAAGCCCCTCAATATTGTTTATTAAAATTTTCTTTCCGCTAATATCAACATCAGGAACTATTGCCTTTACAAAAGGTATCAAGCATATATGTTTTGTTTTGGTTTTAACGGAAAGCAAATCCGTTGAACCGTTGTTCGAAACCCCGATAATGAAACCTAATTTTTCGCCGTTTTCTTTATCTAAAACATCCATCCCGACAAGCTCATCTATTAAAAACTCATCTTCGTCAAGATTTTCTCTTATTGTTTCTTCATTTACAAACAAAAGCTGCCCTTTATAAGACAAAATATCATTTATGGAATTAATACCCGCAAATTTTATTATCAAAAAATTCTTATTTTTTCTGACAGAATCAATAGTCAAAGGCTGATATTCATTATTATTCTTCACAAAAACCTGTTCCAAAGAAAAAAAGAAATCCTGACGGTTTTTAGAAAAACCGACTTTTGCTTCTCCTTTTATTCCATGGAAGTTTAAAATCTTACCGACAGAAACATACTTGGTCATATTTACTCTTCGGATTCGGACTTTTTAGGTCTGCCTCTTTTTTTCTTCGGTTCATCAGATTTTGCATCAGTTACATCTGATTTTTGGTTTTTAAATTCTTCAGGAACATCAGGTCTGTCCTGATTCCAACGTTCCAAACCCATTTGAGCTCTTACTAAGCCTATACCGACATGTACTCTCCATTCATCCATTTTTAATTGAGCCGCAATAATTTTGTGACATCCGATAGGAGGAACAGGCAACAACGGTTCATAAAGCATTTTAATTGCATTTAACTGATCCGGAGTAATTGCAAGTTTACGTTTCGGATAAGGCAATTTCGGAAGCATCATTTTTTGTCTGATTAAATTTATTCCGAAAAATACTTTTCTCGGTTCCAAACCGATTTTTTCACCGATTACTTCGTGTGCATCAGGATTTGGCAAAGGAAGCATCAACTTATACAGCAATTCAATCTGTTCCAACTGCTCCTTGCTGACAAGTAACGGCTTAGGTGCTTTATTACGGTTGTTAGGACGTCTGTTATTGTTGTTATTAAATCTGTTATTCTGAGGTCTTTTGAAACCACCGCCCTGAGGTCTGTTGTTATTAAATCTGTTATTATAGCCGCCTTGGCGATTATTATTGTACCCTCCCTGATTATCACGGTTATACCCACTCTGGCGGTTATTATTGTATCCGCCTTGTCTGTTGTTATACCCGCCCTGACGGTTGTTATTATAATTATTTCTCGGTCTGTAACCCTGATTATTGTTGTTATTGTACTGACGCTGAGGTCTTGGTCTGTCGTCACTTCCCGCAGAATAACTGTTGTAGAATTGCTGATTATTTTCCTGTTGCTGTGCTTGATGTTCAGGAGCAGCAGAAAAGCCACCCTCAGAAGATGATTCTACCATCATATTCTTATCGGGGTACAAACAATCGGGGCAAATTACCCTTTTAGGATTCTTAGTCTCAAACTCACGACCGCACTTAATGCACTTGTTTACATACATAATAAAAGCCTCTTAATTAAAAAATAAAAATACAGTTAAATAAAAATTAGTTAATAAATTTCCTCACAATATAAATCGATTTAAAGATAAATTAATATTTATATTAACATTGTAACATATAATTAAAAAATTGTAAACCCCTTACCCAAAATTGTTAAAAATAATAAAACACAGACTGCAGCATACGCTGCAGTCTGCATTCATTTTATATTACAATAATTTATTTATTATAATGATGTTGCCGAACCGTCTAACAAGTAGTCATAGTGCCTTACGTCATCATAGTTGTTTGGAAGATCCAACGGTGGCAATTCAGGTTCCGGTTCAGGCTGCGGTTGTGGTTCCGGAGCAGGTGCCGGAGCAGGCTGAACTTTCTTTGCTCTCCTTGCTAACAACGAATCCAAATCAGGTTCAAGAGTCAATTCAAAGTGGAATCTTCCCATGTGTCTGTGGTTTTCGTATTCATTGTTAATCAACGGATAGCCCCAATACAATCTTGCACTCAAGTCACCCGGTAACTGTACTCTTAAGCCCATACCGATTGAAGCTAAGAAGTAGCAGCCGTCGTGATTCATACCGTACAAATGGCTTCCCATATAGTCTTCACCGTTCCAAGGGAATACCCCTGCCGTATCAGCAAATACCGCACCTTTGAGGTAATTACCGATAAAGTTATGAGTACCGCTCTTTGTAGTTATTGTTCTTGGCAACAATGGGAACATCAATTCGGCACTTACATAGTAACCGTTTTTACCCATTAACAAACCTTCCGAGTATCCTCTGACTGTTGCCAAACCGCCTGTCTGGAACAAATCCATATAAGGAATGTGTTTTGAGTTAGGAATTACCTGATAGCTTGATCTCAATTGACCGATAAAGCCGTGAGAGAAGTCATGTAATCTTAACAAGCCTCCCGAATATTTGAAGTAGCTTGATTCACTGTCAAATATAGGAACTGCCATACTTGCCATTTGGTTGAAGTACCAAATACCGTATTTCGTATCTTTTCTTAAATTGAAGCCTGCATCAATACTTGTAACTTCGTCCTTATCTTCAATGTATGGTCTTAACATACTAAAATCGTCGTTAGAGAACCAAGTTCTCGAACGTTTGTAATTCAAAGCAGCGTAAGTCTTAAATTCTATACCCTGTTTTCTTATAATCGGTTGATCATAGTACAAGCTGTAAATATATGAATTAGCTTTCAATCCCAAAGCATTTACTAAAGCATTTTCACTCTTGATTTTCTGAGCAAAAGTTGAAGAGAATGAAAATCCGATTCTACCGTCTTTTTTGTTGATAGGTACACTGTAATCGAAGAACGGACTTGTTGCCCCGCGAGAGAAATATGCACCTAAGGACATCTGATCTCTGTGGTGGAATAATGAATCAACAACGATTGCAGGACCGCCTCTTAATTGACCTGTTGAACGACGACCTGCGTTATCCATCATACCGATTAAGTGGAACGGGAATGTTTCCTGCGCAGTCAATTCAATATCTGTTGTTCCGGGTTGCTGACCAGCTTTAAGGTTTGCCTGCAAATTAACACCGTCGTGATATCTGTTAAAATCAAGTACGTCACGTTCCAAATCAACAATATCAAACAACTGACCTGATTTTTCAGGCATACGTTTTAAAATATAACCGCTTGTAGTATATTTGTTGTTTACGACAGTTACATTACCGATTTTACTTTCGATAAGTTCGACTTTAATATTTCCGTTGGTAACTGTTTGTTCGGGCAAATATGCTCTTGCCGTTACATAACCTTTTTCGGCATACAATTTATTCAGGGCATTGATTGCCTCCTGAATATCGGACATAAATACGTTTTTACCAACGTATTTACCGATTACGCTATTGATTTCATCTCTTGTTAAAATTTCGGACGGGGAAACTTCAATAGAGTTTATATAAACACCCTTTGAACCCATCTCATCAATAGTGGCTTTCATATAGTTGTCGTTAGGAGCAGCATAATTGGTAACAGCTTCACCGCCTGTACCGTATTTTGCCTTTTCGTACTCCCTGTAATCCATTTCTTTGATACGGCTGTTTTTGTCATATCTCATCATATCACTATCGTGGATACTTGATGCTCCTGTTTGGGTTCTTGCTTCAACAACACTTGCGTTGTAACCAAAACCGTTGTATGTCGGAGTGGTTGCAATTCCCGCAGCAGAAACGGCAGATGATGATAAAGCACAGCATACGGATGCTACCATGGCAATACCAAAGAATCTGTTAAAATTTCTCGTCTTTTTCATTGATCTATTCACCTTCTATTTTTATTATATATCTAGTTGTATATCCTTAAGTATATTGTCTTATAAATATATGAAATAAGAACTCTTTATTACAACATTTTTACAAAAAACCGTAAAAATATTCTTTGCCACTAGCAACATTATATAAATTTTATTTATGCGTGTAAAGAATGTTACAAAAAAATAAATCAAACGGATGATAAGTGGTCAAAAAAATACATTTGTGGTAGTATATAAATTGTTAATAAGGAGAGTTTAATATGAAAAAAACATTAAGAACATTGGCTTTGACAGCAGTTGTATTAGGCGGATTAGCATTTGGTAACAGTGTAAAAGCTGCGGACATTTCAGTTGCGGTTATCGACGTTCCTGTCGTTGTAAACGCATCAGCTCAAGTACAAGCTTTGAAAAAAGAACAGCAGGCTAAGGCTGAAGAAATTGTTAAATTTATTGAAAAAGCAAGAAAAGACGTTGCTTCTATCAGTGACGCAAAGAAAAAACAAGCAGCAGAAGAAAAATATAATAAAGAGCTGCAAGCTAAAAAAGAAAAAATGGATACTGAGTACGCTGCTAAGTTAAAAGCTATCGACGAATCAATTTCTGCTCAGATTGCAACAAAGGCAAAAGCAAAAGGATATGACGTTGTTTTAAGTAAAGGTATTGTTCTTTACGGCGGACAGGATATCACTTCTGAAGTTGCTAAATCTATCAAGTAATTATTTGTAACATTCGTTAATAAATAAAAAAGCCTCTCAAAACTGGAGAGGCTTTTATTGTAATAAAACTTAATTATTCTTAACATTATTCTTTATATGCAATATACGGTAAATTTCTGAAATATCCGTCATAATCAAGACCAAAACCTACAACAAATTTATCCTCCGCTTCAAATCCGTAATAATCAGGCTCTAAATCTATTTTTCGCTGTACTTTTTTATCCAGAAGCGAGCAGAATTTTGTACTTTTTGTGTGAAAATTCACTGCAAGAAAATCCAGTAAAAATTTTGCGGTAAGCCCTGTATCTACAATATCTTCTACTATTAAGACATTTTTGCCGTTCAAATCAGGCAGTTTAATATCTACGGCATTTACTTTCCCTGATGTGACCGTAGAAGAACCGTAACTTGATAGTCGGATAAATTCCATTGTTATCGGCATTGTCATATATTTTACAAGAGAAGTTGCAAACATTACTGCGCCTTTTAGCACACATATTACAACCACTTCTTCCCCTTTGTAAAATTCGTTCATCTCATCGGCAAGTTCTTTTATTCTTTTTTCAAGAACATCTTCACTAAACAATACTTTTAAATCTTTTACGTTCATAATAAAGCACCTTCTTATAAATATTTTATCTCAATTTTATGAGTCGGAACGGTTTTAACTTTGATTTTTTCACTAAGTCCTATCCCAAAAGCAAGCAGAATTTCATTTCCCTGAGCTAAAAAGAGCATAGTGTCCTTTTTATAGTTAGGGATTTTTCTTGAATTAAGGTATTTTTTTAACTTCTGATGTCCTTTGAGTCCCACAGGTTCAATAATATCACCTTCTTTTCGGGTTCTTAATTCAAAATCAAAATCTAATCCTCCGAAATCAGCATAAACAACCCCATCAGAAAATGGAGCATATTTGTCAGAGTTATTATCATATTGTGAAATATTGATATAAATTCCGTCATTTTTGTATTCTCCTGTTTTATTAATTTTTATACAAACTTCTTTCTTTTCGGTTTTGGTTAGCAGCTTAAAATATTTTCTGCTGACAAACAATTCATAATCTGTTGTAACAGAGCATACAGTGCCTGATTTTGATTCACTGTTGGCAAGAATAAAATCTTTCAGTATTTCAAATCTTTCTCTATCATAGTTTTGAGGAACAAGCGGCGCAACAAGAGAATATAAAATTCTCATTTGGGTTGCACAAGAAAGATTTAAAAAATTTTTTGTATTATATTCACCGCTGTCGGAAATTTTATTTTTTATAAGTTCAAGATATTCATTAATAATAATACTGTCTTCTTTTGCACTTTCCGATAATGAATTAATTGAAGCGATAACATCAGAGTTAATTTTTTTCATTTGAGGTAAAATGTTGTGCCGTATAAGATTGCGGTTATGAACAGTGTCATCATTAGAGCTGTCGTGATTAGGTGTAAGCCCAAATTCAGCACAATATGCTTCAATATCTTTTCTTTCCGAACCAAGCAGTGGGCGGTAAAATATATCTCTTACATCTGCAATTCCCTGCAAGCCCGTAACACCTGTACCATGGGCAATTCTGTATATTAAAGTTTCCGCATTGTCATTTTTATTATGTGCGGTAAATATAATATTACTGTTAAATTTTTTACAACAATTTCTGAAAAATTCATATCTTGCATTTCTTGCTGCGGTTTCTGTGTGAGGAATATTTTCATCCAATTTTTCACTGTAAAATTCTATCCCGAGATTTTTACAGAAATCCTTACAATTTTGTTCTTCCGCATCACTTTCCTGCCCCCGCCAATTGTGGTTGAGGTGAAGTGCAATAATTTTATTTTCGGTAATCGATTTTAATATATGCAGCAGGCACATTGAATCTGCACCGCCTGAAAAAGCAACAAGATAAACCAAATCAGCAGAATTAATTTTATATTTTAACAAAAAATCTTTGACTTTTTCACTTACCTTATTCACAAAAAAATTTTAGCATAAAAATATACTCATTTATATGTTTTTGTAATATCAATAGGCACGAATTTCCTTTTCAAGCAATTCTCCGCATTTTGGACATCTTTTTATATTTTTATCCTTTGATTTGAAAGTATAACCGCATTTTGAACATTTGAAACTTTTTGGCAGTAAAAGTAAAATTAAACCCATAAAGGCATAGAAAAATAAATTAATCAAAGCCATAATAATTAATACTACAACAATTAAAGCAGTTAAAGATGTTATACCGGATGAAAAAGCCATAAACGGAGAATAAATTTGCAAAACACCGTAATCGTCCTGAACCCCGCCGCAACCGCAGGACTGAGTTTCCTCAGGTTTGGGACTTGAAGGGACATCCGTTTTTACAACAACTCGTTTTACCAAAACAGGATTATTTGCCATATTAATATTATAACATATCTTGCATTATTCTAACTAAATTGACCAAACAATTTAATATTGTTATTATTGTTATTAAGGAGAAATAAAAATGTATAGAATAGGTTTGGGCTATGATATCCATAAACTCGTTACGGGGCGTGATTTAATAATCGGCGGAGTAAAAATAACACACGAAAAAGGACTCTTGGGACATTCCGATGCGGATGTACTTATACATGCTCTCATTGACGCAATTTTAGGAGCGCAGGCTCTTGAAGATATAGGAACACTTTTTCCCGATACGGATATCAAATACAAAGGGGCTGACAGTACTGTGTTATTAAAAAAAGTTTTTGATAACACAAAAAAATCAGGTTATAAAATAGTCAATATTGACAGTAACATTATTGCCCAAGAGCCCAAAATGATGCCTTATATCCCTAAAATGAAATCTGCAATCGCAAAAATACTTGAAATTTCACCTAATGATATCTCCATAAAAGCAAAAACCAAAGAGCAGCTTGATGCGGTCGGGCAAAGACTTGCAATAGAAGCGAATGCCGTTGTTTTACTTGAGAAATTGTAAATTTGTATATAGTCAATCAGGAAAAATATTGACCTTGAAGATAATGTATTCAATACTGTTAGTATGTCAAAACAGGAAGTCATTGCTTTAGTTGATTGTGATTCGTTTTTTGTTTCCTGCGAACAAAAACGCAATCCCGAGTTAAAAAATAAACCGGTATGTGTCCTTTCAAACAAGAAAGGATGCGTTATTTCCCGTTCAAAAGAAGCAAAACAAATGGGCGTAAGGATGGGAGAGCCCTATTTCATGTGCGAAAAAGAACACCCTAAAGCAATTTACCCCGTTGCCGACCACAGTTATTACGCTCAGGTTTCTTATCAGGTTATGTCTGTTTTAAAGGATTTCAGCCCGAATGTTCAGATTTATTCCATTGATGAAGCCTTCGTAGATTTAACGGGATTACAACGGCTTTATAAAAAAAATTATTATGAATTGGGAGTATATCTGCGGCAAAAAATCATTGATGAAGTTGATATTCCTGTTTCTATCGGAATTAGCAGCTCAAAAACTCTTGCAAAACTTGCATCGGACAAAGCGAAGAATTATGACGGCCATATCTGCCAGATTAATATGTCCGATATACTTACAGAACTTGAGAAAACAAAAATTGATGAAATATGGGGAATAGGCAGGCGTTTAAGCGTTAAAATGAAAAAGAACGGAATACTTACGGCTCTTGAACTTGTAAAAAAATCGGATGAATGGCTTGATAAACAAATCGGAATCAACGGAATTGAAATGAAGCACGAATTATTGGGAGAAATGGTGTCGGAAATATCTAATGACCAAACAGTGCCTAAGTCAATCCAAAACAGCAGAGCGTTCGGAATTTTTACCTCTGATTTTAATTTTATTAAAAATGAGCTTAATATGCACATTCATACTTCTTGTCGGAAATTAAGGAGTTACGATACAAAATGTCTTCAGGTCGGAGTAATGCTCAGAACAAAAGACTTTAAAGTTTATTATACGGATAAAACACTTGAATCTCCCGAAGATTTTGAACTTGAAATTTCAAAAATTGCAATAAATCTGCTTAAAGAGATTTATAATCCTGACGTTCTTTATCGTGCGGTCGGGGTAGTTTTAAGTAAAATAGGGGAACAAGGGACACAGCAGCTTTCACTATATGCAGATACGGACAAAGAAAATAAGAAAAAGAAACTCTCTCAATGTGTAGACAAACTTGAAAAACGGATGGGCAGAAACATTGTAAAAATCGGATATTCCGACCTAAAAAAAGACTAGACAAACAATATTTTAATCTTGTATAAGTTACTAAATAGCTCCATACACAGATTTTAACATGAGGCTTAATAATATTGAACCTGAGCGATAAATATGTTATAATAGATATAAGCTTGGAAATTTTTGGAGTCAATTGAGGATGAAAACAGGAAACAAAGCATTTTCACTTACAGAAATGTTAATCGTACTGGTTGTAATTGCCCTGTTGTTTGCTGCAATGGCACCTATTGTTACAAAAAGACACGTTGTTGATACTCACGAAGCAGAAGCTATCTGGAATTTTGTATCTAATGACAGTGAACGAAATGCTTATTTTGATCCCGGCTCCGAAACTTGGACTTCTTCTGTTTATGTAGGGTATATACCTACAAGTGCAGATAACAGTGCAGGCAAATTATCAATAAATACCGGTGATATTACATATAACAGCACAACATACAAACAGCCTCAAATGCAATTCAGATTTTCACCTGACACAGACCAACAGGGCAGAGGAATAAACACAGGAACCCTTCTACTTACTTCAAATAATGTCTATTTTGGCTCAAATATGAGTACTTCTAGCGGAGAGAGAAACACTGTTGCAGGACTGTCAAATCTTGTAAACGGAAACACCTCAAACAATAGTACTATTTTAGGGAATTATGCAATGGAAAAAGCTCTTGTTGCAAATAATACCCAGAATAATTACATCACTGCAATCGGGCACCGTGCCGCTTCGCAATGGGGGACAGCATCCTCGGGAGCAAAAAAAGGAATTTATATAGGTGCAGGTGCAGGTTCGGGTTTAGACGAAATTGATTCTGCCGCAACAGGCAACATTGCACTTGGCTATCTTTCAAACAGTTATATCGGCTATGAAAGCTCCAGCTGGACAGGTTCAAGAGGTTCTTATAATGTATTCGCAGGAGTAAATTCTGGTTCGGGATTTACAAACACAAATGCTTCTTACAATACTATAATAAATTCATCATTTACCGCAACATCTGCGGCTAACAATACAATAATCGGTTACGGAACATACAATAAAGGTGACAGTGCCGTTCATAATATGACTGCTATCGGATACGAAGCTTGTGACTCAATTTCAGGAAACAATTCAGGCAGAAGGGTTTGTATAGGATATAATTCTGCAATATCTTCAAATAATACACCTGAAAGTTTTAATACTGACAGTGCAGAACATATATATCTTGGCGGACGTCCGCAATCAGGGACTTCAAAAGGTTTTGCAGGCAGAAGTATGCTTGAAATTCACAACGACGGTTCAAATGCCAATGTTGTTATAAATTCAAACCTTGTTGTAAGAGGCAATTTTTATCCATCTGACGGCACAAATATAGTGTTTAACAGATTCAGTGATACACAAACAGTCGGAGCAGAGGGGGCATATTATCGCTGTGATTCCGACAGTTACAGAAATATTCTTGTTTTTAACAATTATATCTGTACCACCCTGAAAGCCGCAGAACCTAAATCAAAAAACCTTCTATATAAAGGCGGGAATTGCGGTACAAGTGACGGATATCCGAACGGAAGCGGATGTCCTAATATAGCATCAGACATAAGGCTAAAAACTGATATTGCCGAAAATAATGACGGCATAGAAAAAATTCTGCTGCTTGAACCGTACAATTACGTTTATAAAAATGACAAAACAAAAACACCTCAAGTCGGAGTAATTGCGCAGGATTTGCAAAAAATCTTCCCTAACTCGGTGACAAAAAACAAAGATGGATTTTTAAAAATCCGCTGGGATGAAATGTTTTATGCAATGATAAATGCGATAAAAGATTTTGCGTCTAAAGTGGAAAAAATCGCTTTAGATATATCAAATATTGAAAACAATATAAAAAATATCCACAATAAACAAAAAAATATCCAAAAACAAATTTCCGTACTAAATCACAGATTAGACAGGCTTGAAAGGAAGTAATGAATGTTTAATAAAGTGAAAAAATTTCATAAAGCATTCACACTTGCGGAACTGATGGTTATAATGGCCGTCATGACCGTAATCCTTGCGGCTGTTGCACCGATTTTTACATCCCGCTACACAAATGCGGCTTTTGATAATGTATGGACTGCTGTCGGAGCAAGCTGGAATAACGATATTTATGCCGATGCGCCAGGAAGATTTATGATGCAGGAAGCTTTGATAGGGATTACACCTATTGATATGGAAGATATCAGAAGAACTTATCTGCCTGTATCAAAGGTTATAATTCGTTCAACAGACAGAGTAGGCGGCAACAAACAACAAAAACAAATAGAATTTCGATATGCCAATTCTAAAGTCGGTTATTTAGGTGCGGCAAACGGAAGTATTTTGCTTGGCGGCTCTTATCCTAACGTCAATTTTACAAATGCACAAGGTAATACCGCAATAGGAACAAATTCACTTAATGATTTAACAACAGGAACTCACAACTCAGCTATCGGATACGAAGCATTAAAAAGTTTAAAAACAGGACATTACAATACTGCTATCGGAATGTCTGCCGGAAGTAACATTACAGAAGGCGACGGAAACGTATTTATCGGAAACAACGTATATAATGCAACAAAAGGCGATTATAACACCCTTATTGGAAACAATCCCGAAAATCGTTCGTCAGAAAGTAATTATACAACTGCAGTCGGAGATAATATTTATACAAAAGGCGATTATAACGTAGCTTTAGGATATTCTTCATTTGCAGGCGGCAAATATAATACTGCAGTCGGCTACGGTGCTTTGCTTACTTCAAGCCCGAGCGGGAATAATTTTTCAAACTTCCAGTATAACACGGCTATCGGATACAAATCCTGCTCAGGTATAAATGCGACATCTAAATATACAACCTGTATCGGCGGTGTCGGGGTTGATACTAATAATATGAGTACGGTTGCACAAAGTTTTTATCAGGACACAAAAGAGCGTGTGTTGATAGGCGGGCCTGTCAGTACATACAGAAGTGCAGCAACTCTTGAAGTACATAATTTAGCAACAGCAAGCAGTAAATATCCTTATCCTGATGCTATTTCCGGAGCTTCATCTTTGGGAGATTCTTCCGTTGTTGTGAACGGGAATTTAATAGTAAGAGGACAGACATATCTTATAGGTAAATCTCCTTTCCCTGCGGAAAATCCAAAAACAACTTCCGTGTCGGATGCAAATACAATTTCTCTGATGGGATTTAAATTGTATAAAGAAGCAATCTCATCTCATAAACCTTTAATCGGTTTTGACGGCAGCGAAAGGTCTGTAAGAATCAAAGATGATAACGAATATATGCACGAAGAATATGCAGGCAGAGAACACTGTATCTGCGCATATTCCTGCTCTTTAAGCAAAAAAGATTATTACGGAGGACAAGGATTTTTCGGCAGGGATGCTTACGATTGGACTTCCCCGCTTGATTATGATTTTCTGTTTGATAATCCTTTTGAAGATACGAACTATTTGTGGGGAACAAATCCGCACAGATGTAACAGTGTAAATAATAAAGATTACAATGACAACGTACATAATGCTCACAGTATTGAACTTGATGCAGCAAGAGCACTTTTCCCCGGAGGGCCTGATGCTTCGGAAGACCAAATTACAAGTATAGGTTCATGCTGTCCGGTATTAACACCAAACGGTGTCAGAAATATGAAAAGTGATATAAGACTCAAAAATATTGCAGGCAAATTTAGTGCGGGTTTTGATAAGATTTCCAAACTAAAAATATACAATTACACCTACAATTCGGATAAATTTAAAATCCCTCAACTTGGAGTTATTGCGCAGGACTTAAAATTAATATTCCCAAATGCGGTAACAAAAGACGATAACGGATATTATAAAATCCGTTGGGATGAAATGTTTTATGCCGCTATAAATTCCGTAAAAGAACTCCATAAAAAAATTGTTAATCTTGCGGCAAAGGTTGAGCATAATATTGAGAGAATAAACAACCTCACGAAAGAAAATGCAGAGCTGGAACAAGAACTGATAAAGCTGTCCAATGAGATTGACAAACTTGAAAACAAATAATTATTCATTATTTCCAAGTAAAAAATCCAAAATCTTCTCATTGCAGCGGTTATTATTTGCGCTGAACGGAAACACTTCCCCGCCAAATTCACGTTTTACATGAGCAATTGCCTGTGCAACTTTGTTATGGGAAGATATGCAATCGGTTTTTGTAATTACGGTAATAATCGGCAAATTATATGCCAAAACCCATTCCCTCATTTGGTAATCATTCTTTTGAATTTCATGACGACCGTCTATGAGCTGAATTAAATACTTTATTTCATCACGTTTTAACAAATATTCTTCAAGATTTTTCTGCCAGCGGTTTTGAACCTCTTTTGACACTTTTGCATATCCATATCCGGGCAAATCTGCGAGCATAAATTTATCACTAAAATTAAAAAAGTTTATTAGTCTTGTTTTTCCCGGGGTATTAGAGGTTTTTGCAAGTTTTTTATTATTAGCAAGTCCGTTTATAAAAGATGATTTCCCAACATTAGAACGGCCCAAAAGCGGATATTCACTCAAACCAAAATTCGGACATTGAGAAAGTTTTTCAGCACTTATAATAAATTTTGCCTGTAAAAAATTTGCCATATAATATTTGTATTACAAAAATATCAGCTTAGCAACGCTAAACTGAATAAAACTATATATTTACCTTTGAAACATCTGTTAAATCATTAAAACTCATTGAAAAAACTTTTGCAATTTTTTCTAATGTATCAATAGAGGGAGAAACCTCTCCTCGCTCAAGCTTTCCTATTGTATTTCGATTTAAACCTGCTATAATAGCTAATTGTTCTTGAGACAATTTACGTTTTTGTCTTTCCAATTGAACTTTTATACATATTTTTTTACTAAATTCACTGACACTTTTATTCTTCATGCCTATTATAATAAACAATTGACATATTTTATACAACCTGTTAAAATATACAATATACATAATTTAATAGGTAAAAGAATGGAAGAATTTGAAAATTTGGAACAACTTACAAAAAATATAGCAGTAAATCTATTAGATGCGAAATATTTAATTAATACTCTTACCAGAATTGTAGATGGAGATGCTGAACAAACTACAATTTTAGATATTATACTATTAAAAATTGAGCAATCATTTAAATACAATGAAAAGTGCAGAAGTTATATATCAAAAAATTAATAATCTTATTTTTTTGCCAATTCTTTCTGCTCTAATAATTTCTTTTTCCAAAGAACGGTTTGGAGCAGATTATACATTTTAGGGTTATTTATAAGAGTTATTTGAGTTTTTCTGTTTACAAAATCAATATGAAAAGACGGTTCTTGCTTAAAAAAGTTGTCCTCTTCGATATTCACAATCTGAAACAACCCCTCAGTCAAAATACTAAGCGGTTCTTTTAAAAACGTTTCAAATGTTTTTCGTATATCAAACTTCTTTTTCATTTACACAAAAATCCCTGTTTGATTTATTATACTATACAAAAGAAAAAGTTTGCAAATTGCAAACTTTTTCTTTATATATTTTACTCTGTTTAATAATAAGAATTACATATGCTGACTGAATACCTGAATTCTTTGTTCAACAGCTGCTTTATCAGAAGCATTAGGAGCTAAAGCAAGATACTGAGTATAGTACTTGACAGCACCTTCGTAGTTCTTTTCTGCTTCATAAGCCTGAGCTTTAAGTTTTGCAATTGACGGAGCATTGTGATAGAAGTCGATTGCTCTGTTACAATATTCGATTGTAGATGCGTAGTTGCCTTCTTTATACTGTCTTAAAGCAATTTCAAAGAATTCGTTTGATTTCATTTCGCATAAATCAATGTAGTGAATACCGTTCAATGCAATTCTGTTATCAGGATCAGCCATCAAAACTTTTTGCAAAGCTTTTCTTGCTGTTCTGAATTGTTTATGCTGAACAAGAATTTCTGATAAGTATAATTCATCATCAATACTGTTTGCAAAATTGATTGCATTTTCAAATGTATAAACAGCATCAGCTTCACGACCTAAAGATAAATAAGCTTCCCCTTTGATTACGGTATCCATCAAAGTATTAGAAGCAGATTGAACAATGTAGTTCAGGTTATCTTCAGTAAGTTCAAGCTGGTGAGTCAATTTACCGAGCTTAATTTTTGCAAGATGAAGTTTCAAATCATTCGGAGTTCTCTGAATAGCTTCATTTACATAGTCATAAGCAAGATAAACATCTTTATTTGTTGTAAAGTCACGACTGTCAGCTGTATCTTTTGACATTTCATAATATGTATTAGCCAAACCGACGATTGCAGCATTGTTGTATGTTGCATCACCTAACAATCTTGAATAGAATTCAAGAGCCTGAGGATATTTTTTAGTTTCGAGTGACATATTAGCGACTCTGTAAATACCTTCTTTATAGTTAGGATTAAGAATAATAGCTGTTTTCAATTCTTCCATAGCAAATTCGTGGTCTGATCTTCTTTCATAAACCCCTGCTAAATTAACATAAGGTCTGAAGTTTTCAGGTTTTACATATTTTGCTTTTTTGAAAGAATTTATTGCTGCAGCTTGGTTGCCTTGTTTTAAGTATAATTCACCCTGCAAGTTCCATCCCGGAGAAGATTGCGGGTTGATATGCAGTGAGTGGTTTAACCAAGTCAATGCTTTTGTGTAATCCCCACGTCTTGATTCAACCTGTCCCATGTGGTACATAGAAGTTGCATTGTGTGAATTACATCTTATAGATTCCAAATAATATTTTTCTGCCTGATCCAAATCGCCGTCAAGCATAGCAATATTTCCCAAATTATCATAAGCCGGAGCAAAATCAGGATTGATTTTTAAAGCTACTTTGAACAAATCTTGAGCATCTTTTTTGTTGCCCAATTTCAAAGTTGCAACGCCCATTGCATTGTATGCCTGATAGTATGTGCTGTCTAAATCAACAGCTTTTACAAATTCCTGAATAGCGGCATTTGATAAATTTGTAATATTTTTAATATATTCAACGTCTGATGATGTTTCTCTCATCAAATACACTAAGCCCTGAGCATAGTGGAACTGAGGATTATTCGGATATTTAGCCAAAAGTTTATCCAACTCTGACTGAGCCGGAGCCAATTTCCATTGCTTAGCAAATGACATCAGCTGCAAGGCTTTTGCTTCCAAATCATCAGGATTTTTCTGTAAAATCTCTTTCAACTTTGCATCTGCTTCTGCGTAATTGGTATATTCAATCATTCTGCTTATATCAACATAGTTTTTGGAGATTTGAACTTTCATAGGTTCAGCAGAAAAAGATTGAGGCGCAAAAAGAAGACAAGATGTCAAAATCATTGATGTAACCAGTAATTTTTTACAATTCATTGTTTTCTCCTAACCTTCTAGCTTAATATTATTCTAAATCTTATAAAAGTATTGTATAATAGTTATTATAAAAAAGCAATAGAGTTTACAAATGGGTTTAAATACAATTTCAAAGAAAGATTTAGAAGATTTTAAGGGCTATATTCTGGTCGAAAAAAACTTTTCGCAGCATACGGCAAAAGCCTATTGCTCAGACATATTGAGCTACCTTATATGGCTTGGAAATGACACCTGTGAAAAGGCAGATTCTTCAAAATTGAAAGATTATTTGCACTTTATGCAGAAATTCAACTACAAAAAAACTACAATAGCCCGAAAGATAGCATCCATAAGGACTTTTTACAAATATTTATTTCGGGAGAAAAAAGTTGAATCAAATCCTGCACAAAATTTAATTTCCCCCAAACGACCGAAAAATTTGCCAAAATTCCTCTCAACGGATGAGGTGGAAGAAATATTAAATAATATAAATATAGGAACACCGGCGGGATACCGTAACAGAGCAATTTTGGAATTGTTATGGGCTAGCGGAATGAGAATTTCGGAGTTAAGCAACCT
>FLNX01002238.1_pt1 | contig 34644 bp, 25 predicted proteins | sample 1140341 | NCBI WGS metagenome assembly FLNX01 (sample SAMEA3878208, study PRJEB12797) | bioreactor metagenome | biome: Moose rumen | place: Sweden | collected 2011-10 | reverse complement strand
AGCCGAGCCGACCATTCCCCTGTGCCCCGCGACATAAATCTTAGAATTTTTTTCCATAAAACAACCTTCCTTATAAATTTTTTTCCGCGACATCACCCAAGCAATCACTCTATAAAATCACCGTCCATAAGTTTTTAAATCGGCTTGAATCATAATTTTAACCAACTCGCGGAAAGAAACTTTCCTTTGCCAGCCGAGAACTTTTTGCGCTTTCGACGGGTCGCCCAAAAGCAAATCGACTTCGGCGGGACGAAAATATTTCGGATTTACATCAACCAAAAGTTTTCCCGTCTCCGCGCAGTAACCTTTTTCCTCGACGCCCGCGCCGCGCCAAATAATTTTTTTGCCGACTTCTTCAAAAGCCGCCTCGACAAATTCTCTGACCGTGTGAGTTTCGCCCATCGCCAAAACAAAATCGTCGGGCTTTTTTTGTTGGAGAATCAGCCATTGCCCTTCGACATAATCTTTTGCAAAACCCCAATCGCGTTTGGCATCCAAATTGCCAAGCGACAATTTTTCCTGCAAACCCGCGCAGATTTTTGCAACGGCGATTGTAATTTTCCGCGTGACAAAATCTTCTCCGCGACGCGGCGACTCGTGATTGAATAAAATCCCGTTGCAGGCGAACATGTCATAAGCCTCGCGATAATTTACCGTTATCCAATAAGAATAAAGTTTCGCGGCGGCGTAAGGACTGCGCGGGTGAAAAGGAGTTTTCTCCGATTGCGGGGCAGTTTCCGGCAAGCCGCCGAAAAGTTCGGACGTCGACGCTTGATAAAATTTCGCGTCGATTTTATTTTGACGAATCGCCTCAAGCAATTTTATCGTGCTGACGCCCGTCGCCTCCGCCGTGTATTCGGGCACTTAAAAAGAAATTCCGACATGCGATTGCGCCGCCAAATTGTAAACTTCATCGGGCTGAATCGTGCGAATCAAATTGTTCAAACCTGATGAATCGGTCAAGTCGCCGTAGTGCAAGAAAAAATTTGCGTCGGCAATGTGATTGATTCGCTGTGTGCAAGGCGTACTGTGCCGCCGAATCAAGCCGTGAACCTCATAGCCCTTCGACAACAAAAGCTCCGTCAAATACGAGCCGTCTTGTCCCGTGACGCCCGTTATCAGTGCTGTTTTCATAAAAAGCCTCCCAAAATTCATTTCGCCCAATATTATTTGACGCGCCGCATAAAGTCAATTAAAATTTGAGGGAAAAGGGAAATGGGAAAAGGGATAAGAGATTTGGAAAGGTTGATTCAATGCTGAAAAACTCTTTTAAGACTTTGGAGTTCGATAAAATTTTGTCGCGACTTCGTGACTGTGCCACAAGTAATTTCGGAAAAGAACTTGCCGAAAAACTTTTGCCCGCCGACGATTTTGAAACCGTCCGCGAAAATCTTTCTTTGACAACCGAAGCCGTTAAAATTTTCGCCGTAAGTTCGCCACCGCTCGGAGGATTCAGGGATGTCCGCGAGACTTTCAAAAAAATTAAACTCGGAAGCTCCGCCGAAGCCGAAGAACTTTTGGACGTGCTCTCGACAATGTACACAATGCGGCAAGTCAAAAATTTTTTCAAGGAAACCGAAATCGACGCGCTGCAATTAAAAATTCGCGCAACCGAAATTGAAATTTTGGGCAACCTTGAACGGCAACTTGATAACGCCGTTGACGATCACGGAAATATTCGCGACACGGCAAGCGCGGAACTTCAAAAAATTCGCCGAGACCTGCGCGGAGCTCAAAACAAAATCAAGACAGAAATTTTTAATATCCTGCACGATTCTTCCAAGCAAAAATTTTTTCAAGACGCGATTGTCACAATGCGCGGCGACCGTTACGTTTTGCCCGTCAAACTCGAATACAAATCGCAATTTCCCGGCATTGTTCACGACCAATCGGCGACGGGCGCGACGGTTTTTATTGAGCCGATGTCCGTTGTGACTTTGAATAACAGCGTTAAAGAACTTGAAGCCGCCGAACGTCACGAAGTCGCAAGGATTTTGCGGAGCTTAAGCGACGCCGTAAGAAAAAATCTCGACCCGCTGATTAACAACATAAAAATTTTGGCGGACATTGATTTGCTTTTCGCCAAAGCCAAGCTCGCCCGCGATTTAAATGCGACGGAACCTCTGCTTGAAAATTTCACGGATTTAAAATCTGCGCGGCACCCGCTGATTAATCCCGTCGAAGTTGTGCCCGTCGACATTCAACTCGGAGAAAATTTTTCAATGCTCCTTGTCACGGGACCGAATACGGGCGGCAAAACCGTTTCCATGAAAACGCTCGGACTTTTGGCTTTGATGACGCAAGCGGGACTTTATATCCCTGCGGCGAGCGGCTCGCGCATTGCGGTTTTCACAAATATTTTTGCCGACATCGGGGACGAACAATCCATTGAACAAAGCCTTTCAACTTTCTCCGCCCATATGAAAAAAATCGTCGCGATTCTGGACGAAGTCACGGCGACTGATTTGGTTTTGCTTGATGAAATCGGCGCGGGCACCGACCCCGACGAAGGCGCGGCTTTGGCAATGTCGATTTTGGAACGGCTTTTGCAAATCGGCGCGGCAACAATCGCTACAACTCATTATTCCGAATTGAAAACTTTTGCTTACTCGACGAACGGAATTGAAAATGCTTGCGTTGAATTCGACGCGGAAACTCTTCGCCCGACTTATCGTCTGCTTATCGGAATTCCGGGCGCGAGCAATGCTTTTGCCATAAGTCAACGGCTCGGCTTGCCGCAAAGTTTGATCCTTCGCGCCAAACAATTAATCACCGCCGACCATGCAAACTTTGAAAAAATTATTTCCGAGCTTGAAAGTCAGCGCATGATTTTTGAACAGCGCAACGCAGAAATTTTTGAACGTCAACAGCAAATCGTTAAGCACGAGAAAAAAATTTCCGAAATGCGCGATGAACTTGCCAAGACGAAGGGCGAAATTATTCGCAAGGCAAAAGAAAAATCCGCCGCCATGATTCGCGAGACAAAGCGCGAAGCAGAAGAAATTATCGCCGCACTTAAAGAACAATTTGACGACGCGGGCGTTAAACGCCGCCAGCAAGTCATTCAGCAAGCCCGCGACAAACTTCGTGAAGCCGAAATGGATTCGACGGTCGGAATTATCGCGGATAAATATGTCGGCACGCGCATTGACAAGAAAAAAATTTTCATCGGCGACACGGTTTATATCAAGCCGCTTGATCAAAAAGGAACCGTGCTTGCCGTTGAAGGCGACGAACTTTCTGTTCAAATCGGAGTTATGCGTACCAAAATAAAAATTTCCGCTTGCCGCTTTGTAAGTCACGGCACCGAAAAGCAATTAGGAATTAGGAATGAGGAATTAGTAATTAAAAACGATTCGTCCGGTCGAGGCTCTTTCGGCTTATTGCAAAAGACTGCAACCGTCACGCGGAGTTTGGACATTCGCGGCATGACAGTTGACGAGGCTGAACAAATTTGCGGCAAATTCATTGACGACGCGCAACTTTCTGGGCTGAAACAAATTTTGATCATTCACGGCAAGGGGACGGGCGCACTTCGCAAGGGCATTCAAGATTTTCTGCGCGGAAATAATTCCGTTGCAAATTTCCAATTCGCCGACCAAGACGAAGGCGGCACCGGCGCAACTCTCGTCACAATAAAATAGTTTCAAGCTTTAAAATTTCATCGGCAAAATTTATGACTGCCGCCCGATGCGTCGCGATGATTATCGTTTTGCGCAGGGAAATTTCTTTTATCAGCGCGAGAACTTTTTGTTCCGTGACTTCGTCCAAGCCCGCCGTCGGTTCGTCGAGTAAAATTATCGGCGAATTTTTCAGCAGGGCGCGAATCAAGCCCAAGCGTTGAAGTTGTCCGCGACTTAATTTTTGCGGCGAATTTAAATCAAGCGTCGACAAGTTCAGCGCAAGTAAAAATTTTTGCAACTGCGCGGCGTCGAGCGCGTCGAACATTGTAAAATTTTTTCGGAGCGTCGTCTCAAAAAGATGCGGGGCTTGAGGCACGTAGGAAATTTTTGACAGCCGAGAATTTTTTTCCATGCGCGAAGTCGGAATTTCGTTCCAGAAAATTTCTCCCGCCGTCGGTTTCAAAATCCCCGCCAAAAGTTTTAACAACGTCGATTTACCCGCCCCCGATTCTCCGATTAACGCCGTGATTTTTCCCGCTTGAAATTTTAAACTTACGCCGCGCAGGACGGGAGAAAATTTTTTCGGATAAGTAAAACTCACGTTATCCAAAAAAATTGTCGGCGGCATTAAAATTTTTTCGACGGAACCCGCAACTTCTTCGCTTGCGAATAAAAATTTTTTCAATCGCTCCAATGATTCCCGCGCAGAAATCAGAACGTGAAATGCCGCGCCGAATTTTCTTATCGGCAAAAAGAATTCCGGCGCAAGCAACAACAAAAACAACGCCGCTTGAAATTCGACGTTGCCCGCAACAAGTCGCAAACCCAAAGTCACGGCGACCAACGCGATTGACAATGTCGTTATCAATTCCAGCGCGAAAGATGAAACGAACGCCAATTTCAAAACGTCCAGAGTTGCCGCCGAAGATTTTTGCGAAGCCTCTCGAATTTTTTTTGCGCCCGCGTCAATTCGATTGAACATTTTCAAAGTTGTTATCGCCGCCAGAAGTTCTCGGAAGTCGCCGTTCAATTTTTGAAGTTCAGCCCATGCCCGCGAATTTTTTTCTGCCGTCGCCTTTCCTATCAGCCATAACAAAATCGGAGCAATCGGCAACGTCAAGAGTAAAATCGCCGCCGTCAACAAATCGACAACCGCCGCGCAGATTAAGAATATCGGCAGGAAAATTATTGCGGAGAAAATTTGCGGCGCAACTTTCAAAAAAAATTCTTCGACGGCTTGCAAGGTATCAAAAATCAGCGTCAAAAGTTCGCCGCTCGGAATTTCTTTGTCAAAAATTTGTTCGTGAATTTTTTTTCGGAAGGAAAATTGCATGTTCCTTGAAAGGCGGGCGAAAAATATTTCTGCGCGGCTTGAGATAAAAAATCTCCCCGCGAAAAATCCCAACGTCGCCAATAAAAATTTTTCGGACGGCGCGGCGATAAATTTCACCAAAAAGCTCGCGCCGAGCAAAATAAAAAATCCTTCGACGATTTTGCAAGCCGCAATTTCGGCGAGGATTTTTTTATTGTCCTTAAAAATTTTAATGATAGTGAACATCGGCAGGCGTCACACGATCTTTGAAAACTTTGTAAGACCAAGCTTGATAGATTAAAACAATCGGCACGAAAATTGCCGCCGCGCCCGTCATAAGTGCCAAAGTGTGCGGCGTGGAAGCGGCGTTGTAAATGTTCAAAGAAAAGTCGGGCGAAATGCTTGAAACCATAATTCTTGGAAACAGCGCGTTAAAAAATCCGATTGTCAAAAAGGCAATGGCGAGCGTCGAAGAAACAAACGCTTTGCAACCGTTGCCCGCCTTCGAGCCGGCACAACTTGCGATAATCGCGGCGATTGACAGCCCCAAGAAAATTACCGTGCCGAGTTTTGCCAAAATATCTGTCTCAACGGCGGCGACGGCGGCAAATAAAACGTAAGCTGTCAGCGTTGCCAAGCCGAGACAAAAACTTTTTTTCTGAACGTTTTGCATCAATCCCCTGTCGGCAATTTTTATCGCCAAGAAATTTGCTCCGTGAAATGCGAACAGCAACAGGAAGAAAATTCCGCCGAGCAATGCGCAGGGATTCAGCAAGTCAAGAAAATTTCCGACGTAATGCATTTCAAAATTTATCGGCAAGCCGCGCAGAAGATTCACAACGGCGACTCCCCATAAAAGTGCGGGCACAAAACTCCCGAACATTATTCCGAAGTCCCAAAAATTTATCCAATCGGAATATTGAAGTTTTCCGCGCAGTTCAAAGGCAACGCCGCGCATAATCAGCGCAAGCAACATCAAAAACAACGCAAGATAAAATGTGCTGAACATCGTTGCATAGACGTGCGGAAATGCCGCAAAAGTTGCGCCGCCCGCCGTGATCATCCAAACTTCATTTCCGTCCCAAACAGGTCCTATTGCGCGGACAAATTGCGAGCGTTCATTTTTTGAGCGACCGAGCATCATCATCCCGACGCCGTAATCGAAGCCCTCCAAGATAAAAAATCCCGTGAAGAGCACCGTTATCAAGATAAACCAAACGATATTTAAATCCATAATCCTCACTCCCTTACAAAAAAATTTTTCAGCGCGACAAAATTACGAGAGTTGCAACGGCGATTGACAAAAACATAACTACTGCGGACGCAACGGCAAGTCCTCTCATAATGGTTGTTAAAAATTTAAGCTGTTTGTCAAGACGATTAAATTCAGAATTATCGCGCTCCGTCATTGTAATCAGCCTCCTAAAAAATTATTCCTCATCCGTGATTTTTGTTCTGCGAATGAACATAACTGCCGCGAAGACTGCCAAACAAGCCAAGAATAAATAAATTGCCGTGAAACCGATTAAAGTTATCCAGACTTCGCCCGCCGAAAGATTCGGGCTGACTGCAACCGCCGTTTTCTGCAAGCCGACGACGATCCAAGGTTGACGCCCGGCTTCGGCTATGTACCAGCCCGCCGAGTTCGCGATAAACGGGAGCGGCAACAGCAACGGCATAAATTTTAAGCAACAATAATGCTCGCGAATTTTACTGCGGAAGAAAAATGCAAGGCAACCCGTCACGAAAACAATCATCAGCAACAAGCCGCCCGTGCCGATCATCGCTCTGAAACACCAAAACATGCCGCGCACGTCATTTGGAATGTAATAGCCGCTGCCGTATTTCTCGACGGCTTCTTTTTGCAAATCGTTAATGCCTTTGACTTCTCCGCTGAAAGAATTGTGCACCATAAAGCTGAACATTTTCGGGATTAAAATTTCGGAATCGTTGCGGCGCATCTCTTGATTAATGTCTGCAACGACGGCGAAAGGCGCGGGATTTTCCGTCTCCCACAAAGCTTCAAACGAGGCGAGTTTCATCGGATTGCCTTGTGCAAGATATTGCGCGTGCATATGCCCTGAACCCATTACGCCCAAAACTCCGAGCATTGTATATAAAACTGCGCGGCGAAGAGTTCTTGCAAACATTTCACGAGAAATTTCGTCCGTCGCAATTTTCCACGCGCTGACGACGATAACCAAAAAACCGCCCGTCGTTATCCCCGCAAAAAGCGCATGGGAATATTCGCCGACAACGTAAGGATTTGTGACGAGCTCGACAAAATCCGTCATGACTGCGCGTCCGTCCTCAATCGCGTAGCCGACGGGGTGTTGCATGAAAGAGTTCGCAACCAAAATCCAAAACGCCGATAAATTGCTCCCGAAGGCAACAATCCAAATGCAAAGGCAATGAACTTTTTCGCTGAGTTTATCCCAACCGAAAATCCACAGCCCGATAAAAGTTGATTCGATAAAAAATGCCGTCAAAGCCTCAAGCGCGAGCGGTGCGCCGAAAATATCGCCCATAAATCGCGCATATTCCGACCAGTTCATACCGAAATGAAATTCCTGCACAATACCGGTCACGACGCCCATTGCAAAATTTATCAGGAAAATCGTCCCGAAAAATTTTACCAACTTTTTGAGTTTGATCCGTTCTTCGTAACTGCCGCTTGAAATGTACCAAGTCTCAAGCAGTGCAACGAAAATCGATAAGCCCAGCGTCACGGGCACAAATAAAAAATGGTAGATTGTTGTTATTGCGAACTGCAGTCGCGAAAGAATAAGTGCATCCATAAAAATCACTTCCTGTCTTTAAAATTTAAAATGCGTCCGAGATCTCGGCGGAAGGCAAAAAATTTCGGCGTCGTCTATTCGCCGCCCGAAGGCGACTCAACGAACAAGGATTTTCCAATTCCCTGTGGCGGTGTGTTTTTGTTTCGTGAAAGAAAGAGTTTGCAAGTTGAAGAATTTTTGATTGTCGCGCTTGCGAACGAACGTTTGGCTTGACGGAAAATTTAACGATGCAACAGTTCCCTCTTGCATCCCATCTAAACAGCTTTTGCAGTAGCTTTTCAAAATGTGCAGCCTTTCAGTTCATCTGCACCTGAACCGACTTCGCCAAAACCTCCGCCCTCCGCCGAGATCTCAAACGCAAAAATTTTACTTGTTTGTGATGAAGTCTTCCAAAATTTCGGAGCCGCCCGCGTTCATGTCGAAAGGCAATTTGTATTTTACGTTCGTTGAGATAAGTGCGGAGTCAATTTCGTTGGAAATTTTGTTTGCCTGCGCCTGAAGTTTTTTAATCAGCTCGCGGACGCGGTTGCGGTCGAAGTCAATCGTTTTTACGCGCTCAATGTCGTAGCGATAAGTTGTTTGGTTGCCTTCCTTGTTGAAGACGTAGCCGACGCCCGAATTTTTTTCCAACAGACTTGAACTTTTGAAGTTGCGGAGCGTGCGAAGAGTTTCAAGGGCATTGTGACGTTTTTTGTTCACGTCAACCGCGCTGTCCAAATCAAATTTCATGGAACTTTTCGCCGCATGAATCGCCTTCGCCAATTTTTCGCGCTCGTCAATCAGCATTAAAAGAAAATCAATAACTTTGTCGGGCGGAAATTTATCTTCGACGACGATATTAATTTTTTCGTCCTGCTGTCCTTCCGCCGCCTTTGAACGAAAATGTTTTTCCGTGACGCTGATTAAATTTTTTTCGTCGTCAAGATAGCCCGAAACAAAATCGAACAACGCCTCGATTTTATTTTGCGCTTGAAACGCTTCTTTTAAATTCATATTGCTCACTCTCCCAAAAAATTTTTCAAGGTTATTAAATCATAAATCGCGCCGCTTGACAAATTATTTTGCAACAAAAAAAGAGCCCGAAGGCTCCCAAAAAAATTTTTACTGCGCGGGTTGAGGCGGAGGAATTTCACCGCGTTGAACTTGCAGAGAAAAAGCCGCCTCCATAATTTGTCGTCCAATCGGAACAGCGGAGCTCGCGCCGTAACCGCCCTGCTCGACGATAACCGAAACGCTGATTGTCGGATTGTTGAAAGGACCGTAGCCGACAAACCAACCGTGATCCGTGCCCTGCGAATTTTCAGCCGTGCCCGTTTTGCCCGCTATGTCGTAAGGAAAGCCGATAAAATTTCTCGCCGCCGTGCCGTTCACCGTAACGTCGTGCAAGCCCGATTGAACAAGTTCAATTACCCAAGGTTCAACTTGCAATTCGCTCAAAAGTTCGGGCTGAAAATCTTTTATGACTTCTTTATCCTGCGTGATGATTTGTCTGACGAGATGCGGCTTGAATCTTTTTCCGTTCGCCGCAATTTCTCCCATAACCATTGCCGCCTGCAAGGGCGTAACCAAATTAAATCCTTGTCCTATCGCCGCGTCCATTATCTCCGACAAATAAAAATCATCGTTGTAAACTTCGCGCTTGTATTCTTTCCAATCGGCAAGCCCCGGCGATTCGTAAGGCAAATCAATTCCCGTCGGCGAGCCCAGTCCGAACATTCGCGCATAACTTTCCAATAAATCTGCTCCGAGTCGATTTCCCATTTCATAAAAATAAACGTTGTCGGAATGACTCAACGCCGCGTGAAAATCCAACCAGCCGAGAGCTTCGCCGCCTGCATTTCCCTTCGGAACCAGCCAGTGCGTGCCGCTGTCGAAAATTAATTCATCGGGATAAACTCTGCCCGTATTGAGCGCGGCAGTTCCCGTGACAATTTTAAACGTCGAGCCGGGCGGGTATTCGCCCGTTATGGCTTTGTTGTCCATCGGGTGATAAGGATTGTTGTTTATCGCGTTCCAATCTTTTGTGGAAATGCCGTGCGCAAATAAATTCGGGTCGAAGGCGGGACGACTTACCAACGCAAGCACTTCACCCGTCTGCGGATTCAAAACGACTGCCGCCGCCGCGTGACAACTCAACTGCGCAAGCATGTCGTCAACGGCTTTTTCCGCCGCTTCCTGCAAATCTTTATCTATCGTCAAAATTAAATCGTAACCGGGCTTGGGCTCCTTCTTCCCCAAAATTTGAACGGGCTTGCCGGCAACGTCAACTTCAACTTGCTCGCCGCCGTTTTCGCCGCGAATTTCTTTATCATAAATTCTTTCCAAACCGAATTTCCCGACAATATCTCCCGACTTGTAGCCTTGATCTTTTTTTGCCTCAAGTTCGGCGTCCGAAATTTCGCTGACGTAGCCGAAAGTGTGTGCTCCTTCCTGCTTGAGTTGATAATTTCTTATCGGCTGGACTTCGATTATCACGCCCTTGTATAAATCTTTTTGCTCCTCGATTATCGTAACAATGTCCTGCGTCACGTCGGGGCGAATTCTTATCGGATCAAAGCCCGAATGCACAGAAATTTTCTGCTGAATTTCTTCAATGGGAACATTCAAAAGTTTTGATACGCGCTCGACGACTTCGGGCTTAATCGGCTCGGTAAGCGGCAACAAACTCACCGTGAAGCCGGGACGATTTGTCACGAGAAGTTGTCCGTTTCTGTCGTAAAAAGTTCCTCGCGGTGCCATTGAAGGAATTATTCTTATTCGGTTGCCGTCCGCCAAGTGCGCGTAATAATCTCCGTCATAAAGTTGCAAATAACCGACTCGCGCAATTAAAATCGCAATGACCAGCGTCGACATTATCGCCAGCACTTTCAATCGCCCGATATATTCTTCTCCGTTGTTAGAGTTATCAATCACAGTTATAATCCTCCATATCATAGCTTATAGCTTATAGCTTATAGCTTATAGGATTTCTCCCTATAAGCTATCTCCTATAAGCTATTAGCTGAAATTATATCATGCAAAGGAGATTTTTAAAGTGGAAAAAAATTTTCCGCCAATCTGCGCGGCAATGAAAAAATATTCGGCAGACGGAGTAATTCCATTTCACACGCCGGGACATAAGCAGGGGCGCGGAGCACATGAACTTTTGCGCGAACTTTTGACGGCGGAAGGTTTAAGGCAGGAAGTTTCTTTGATGGACGAATTGGACGATTTGCACGAGCCGCATTCCTGCATAAAGTCCGCGCAGATTTTGGCGGCGAAACTCTGGCGCGCGGACGAATGTCTTTTCATGGTGAACGGGACAACTTCGGCGATACAAGCAATGATTTTCGGAACGCTCAAGGCGGGCGATTTAATTTTTATTCCGCGCAATGCCCATCGCTCGGTAATTTCGGGATTAATTTTGTCGGGCGCAATTCCGATTTTTTTACCCGTCGAGTTTGACGAAGAATTTAATTTGCCGCTGAATGTAAGCGTTGAGACGATTGAACGGGCGATAAAAAAATTTCCGCAGGCAAAAGCCGTTTTGTTGGTTTCGCCGAATTATTACGGCGCGGCGACTGATTTGGAAAAAATTTCGGAACTAGTTCACTCGGCGGGCATGATTTTATTAATCGACGAGGCGCACGGAGCACATTTGCAATTTTGCGCGGAACTTCCGAAGTCGGCGATGGATTCGGGCGCGGATTTGGCGGCGCAATCGACGCATAAAATTTTGGGCGCGCTGACGCAGTGTTCAATGCTTATGTTCAAAAAAAATTTCGCCGAGCGCGTGAAACGGGCGGCAAGTCTTTTGCAAACAACCAGCCCGAATCAATTACTTTTGGCGTCATTGGACATTGCAAGATTTCAAATGGAGCTTGACGGGCGCGAAAAAATTTCAAAGGCAGTCGAACTTTCCAAAAGACTCCGCGCAGAGATAAAAAAAATTCGCGGCTTGAAAATTTTCGACGCGCCAAAAAATTTTTCACTCGACCTAACGAAAGTAACCGTGAACGTTCAAAATTTGGGCTTGACGGGCGCGGAAGCCGAAGAAATTTTGCGGCAGGAATTGAAAATCCAATGCGAACTTTCGGACGCGGCAAATCTTTTGTTTCTGATAACTTTCGCCGACTCGGACGAAACAATTTCAAAGTTGGTTGACGCATTAAAAGTTTTGGCGAGCCGTCCGCACAAAAAAATTTCCCTGCCGCCGCCGAACTTAAGCAGAGAAATTTTATCGGCTGAACTTTCGCCGCGAGAAACTTTTTATTTGCCGACAGAAATTATTCCGCTTGAAAAATCTGTCGGGAAAATCTGCGCGGAAGAAATAACATTTTATCCGCCGGGAATTCCGCTCCTCATGCCGGGCGAAAAAATATCCGCGCAGGTCGTCGAAATGATTCGACAATCGGGCGGACGAGTTATCGGAGCTTCCGACAAAACTTTGTCGACAATAAAAGTTGTTAATCAACGCGAATAAAATCGCTGATTGAAAATTTTTTTCCGGGCGGAGCTTTCTGCGCGGGCGTCAACAAATTTTCCGAAGTTTCTTTGCGAACGGGAACTTCCAAATCATCAAGCGGTTTGAACTCCATTCCGTCGGGCGTTTTCAAAGTGACTTCGAGTTGGTCGCCGCTTTTAACCGAATCGGCAAATTCGACGGGCAAGCCGTTTACTTTTATAACAAAACTCATGCGGCTTTTCGCGGGCGGCGGTTTGAAGTTGACGGCAAGGAGCGCGTCGCTTACCAAGACAGATTTTTTTTCGTCCTTTTCAAAAATAATGTCCGCGCCGTCTTCGATAATCGTATTTTCATTGGCAATGCGCCCGTTGACGCTCAGCAAAACCGTTGTCGTCGTCGGTATGGAATATTCCTTGCCGTTGTAAAGAATTTTAATCGCGGAAACTTTGCTTTCGTCTTTGACAATCTCGGCAACTTTCAGCGCGTCGTTGGCAACGTATTCAATCACGTCATCGGGATGCGGGAACTCGTTAATTTCTGCGCGGTCGCCGTTGCAAAAAATTTCGGGCTTGCAAACGTAATGAGATTTTTTTCCGTTCAAAGTGTAGTAAATTTTTTTGCCTGCGGGAGGATAGCCCGCCAATCTCAAAACTTCGCCGATTGTCCGCCGCGATTTCGTATTGACTTCGTCGCCGTCCTGAAGAATTCTTGTCGGCAAACTCACTTCGTCATTAACCAAAATTTTTGGCGTGACAGAAAAATTTTTCCCGTTGACAGTCACCGAAAAAGTCGGATCAATGGCAATGATGTCGTCGATTTTTATTTGCGGAGTGATTCCGTCCTCGCCGCGCAAAATTTCTATGCGGCAATTATTTTCCAGCGGCGTCTCCAAAGTTGCGGGCTTATCGTTGATTGTGATTCGCGCAAAAGTTCCGAGACTGCCCGCGAAAGATTTTTTCTCTCCGTTCAGAGAAATGATGACGCCGAGTCCGGGCTTGCCGTTAAATTTTTTGTAATCGATGCCCGCACTCAAAATCGCGTCGCCGACAGTCAAATCGCGGAAATGGAAAAGATTTACTTCCTGCCCGTTAATCATGACGTTGAAGAAATGGAAAGTATCCGTCGAGGCGATTTTCAAAATTCCGAGCGGCGTTGCGGCGTCAGGCGATTGAAGAGCGGGCGGAATATTTTTTATGCCTTCGACTTTATCGGGCTTGCGAACGGCTACGCGGTCAAGCGGCATGTTCAAAGCTTCGGCAACAAATTTATTCAGATTGGGCGAAAGAGCTCCGCCGCCGACCAAAAGTAAAGCTTGCGGCGGTTCGTTGCCGTTGAGTTCAAGAATTGTTTTGGCAATGGCATTTGCTATCATGGAAATGTTTTCGGCGATTGGATCGAGAATTTCTTGTGCCGTGAGATCGTAACTTCGTCCGAGAATGTCATAAAAAGTTGAGCCTTCGCCGTTGGCAGCTTTGCGCTTAATTTCTTCGGCAACGTTGAAGTCGAGAAGAAATTTTTGCGAAATGGCTTCGGTAACTTCGTCGCCCGCGAGCGGAACCATTCCGTAAGCGATAACGGAGCCGTTTTTTGTTATTGCAACGTCGGAAGTGCCCGCGCCGATGTCGACAAGCGCGATATTTAAATGACGCATTGACGGCGGGACGAGAACACTTATCGCGGCAATCGGCTCCAAAGTCAAAGCGCGAACGTCGAGACTTGCATAAGTCAGCGCGACTTGCATTGAATCAACGACTTGACGCGGAAGAAAAGTTGCGATAACTTTTGTTTTGGCGATTTTGCCGCGTTGCCCGACCAAACTTTTTAACTTAATGCCGTCAAGTTCGTAGTAAATGATGCTGAAACCGACGCAGTAATAAATTTTGGCGTCGATTTTCTTTTCGGTTGTAAGTTGCGACTGCGCGAGCTGAACGGCGGAGAAATTCAAACTGCTCTGAACTTCTTCGGTAACAACGCCGTTGACTTCGATTGCAACTTCTCCCGTCATGGTGTAAAGTGCTCTTCCTGCCGCCGCGATTGCCGCATTTTTTAATTCGCCGACTTTATCAGCCAAAAAATTTTTCACGCGAATAATCACTTCCGCGACTTGCGGCACGTCGTGAATTTGTCCGTCAAGCATGGCGCGGCTTGTATGTTCCAAGCGGTGCGTTGCAATGATATTCATTTGCCCGTCGTCGTCCTGCTCGGCAACAATTCCAATAACACTTCGCGTGCCGATGTCGAGTGCAAAAATTTTCTCGCGCCCGTCGTCCTTGTAACTAATTTTTTTCCGCTTGCGTTTCGGCTTAATGTTGGTTTCAAAAATTTTATCAGCCATAGAATTTTCTCCTTGTGCTTAAAGGTTATTGCGCCTATTTCGCGAATTAGGGGAATTATCCTTTAAAAGGCACTTGGCAATTCATTGCACATTACTCATTACTAATTGCTAATTGATTGGGGGTGTTTATATGACGGGAAACAGAGAAGTTATAACGGGCGGCGATTTTAAGCGCATGGTAGCCGGCGCGTACAGCGAATTTCTTTTGGAATACGACAGCATAAATTCTCTCGGCGGCGCGGGGACATTGCCGGGCACGCACATTTTGCGAACGATGGGCGCGGCGGTAATGCCGCTTGCCGACGCGAAGGACGACAGCATAGGCGGCTTATCGCGAAGAGTTTCGACGGCGGCGGTTTTTGGAGCCAGAGGAAATGCGGGCGTGGTTTTGGCGCAAATGTTTCGCGGAATAAGTGCGGGGCTTGCGGGCAAATATGATGCGACGGGCTCGGAGTTCGGCAAAGCATTTCAATACGGAATTTTATATGCGCAGAGAGTAATTCCCGAAGAGCCGGAGCGACCGTTTATCACGGTTGCAAAAGCTGTGGCGAAGGGAGCTTATCACGCCGTGCGGGACGGGATGCCGATTGTAGAAATTTTGTTGAAGGCGATTCAAACGGGCGAAGAATCCGTCAAGCGGCTTGAACTTTCCGAGGCGGGCGCGAGCATTATGTTAAGTTTTCTGCGCGGTTGTTTGAAAGGTTTGGACGGGAATTTTGTTTCGCCCGCCGTAAGTTTATCGTTGGGTTTGGGGACGCATAAAAATATGCCCGACCCGCGAAATGATTTGGTGCGTCCGTATTGCATAAGACTTCGCGTTAAAAATTCAAAGGCGAGTCAGCCCGAATTGGAAAGGCAAATGCGAGACTTCAGCAGTTTTTCTATCGTCGAGCGTTCGAGCGGCGGCTTTGACATTCATCTTCACACAGATCACGTCGGAAAAACTTTGGAACAAGCAATCGGCTGGGGACCGCTTAAGGATGTCAAAATCATAAACATGAGCGAGGCACACGTCCTGCCTGCAGGAGATGCCCTCATGAAAGTTGCCGCGCTTGCCGTCGCGAAAGATTCTTTCGAGGCGCAAAAACTTCAGGACGCGGGCGCAACGATTTTGGTTTCGGGTAGCGAAGAATCTTCGCCGTCGTTGTCGGAAATAATCGGGGCGGCGCACTCCGATTTGGCTTCGAGTTATGTTTTGGTTTCATCGAGCCCGGATTATCGTTTGGTTTTCAAACAGGCGAAGAGACTTTTGGGCGGTCGCGTCGAATTGGTTTTGGCTGACACTTTCGAGAACACGATAACCGCGCTGAAAAAATTTTCGCAGGGCTTATCGGCGACAGAAAATGCCAAAATAATGTCACAGTTTTAAGGAGGTTTTTGCTTATGGTAAATTTTGATTATCTTTACAATCCCGCCGCCGCCAAATCACTCTTCAATAGAAATTATTTTGTCGACAAGAAATTAGGCTTTCAAGTCATAGAGAACGGCACAATCCTCCCATATAAAAAAATGATTGATGACAAATCTACAAAAGACGGCTGGGGATTCGGCGGTATTTTGGACAGTAGCGGAAATTTTATCAAAAGTAGCCATGTACAGGATGGTGCCGGTGAAAGTTATACCCCCCCCCCATGAATCGATTTTAAAAAGTTCAGAGGCAGTAATTTATCTTGGAATGTTTCACAGTACTTGGGGGCACGCCATTACCGATAATATTCGCCGCTTGTGGTTCTTAAAAAGTGACGACTTCAAGAAGGAATTTAAAAATTGTCCGCTTGTGTATCTTCTCTGTACAAAACGAGAAAACTTCACCCTTGAGAGTTATAAAAATTTCCGTCGGCTGTTGGAAATTCTGGAGGTAAATGTTGACAGTCTCCGACTCATCACCGAGCCGACACAATTTGACAAAATCATTCTGCCTGACGAATCTTTTAAATTCAATTTTACAAAAGAATATTGCGAGGCAATTAATTGCGTGAGAAATTTCGCGCTGAAAAATAAAACGCCGACTTCCTTTAAAAAAATTTATTATTTTCATGGCGTAAGACAAATGGGCGAAGAACATCTTGCAGAATATTTTCGTTCAAAAGGTTATGAAATTGTTCGCCCTGAAAAATTAACACTCGACGAACAGTTGAATCTCTTGATAAACGCAGAAAGTTTTGCTTCTACTACGGGTTCAATCTCGCACAATTCGGTTTTTCTGCGTGACGGAACGGAGGCAATTTTTATTCCTCGCGGTACAAATTCTGTTTCAAATCCTTTTCAACGCGCACTTAATCAAATTAATTCGGTTAATGCCAATTACGTAGACTCGACGCTTACCTTATATTCTCTTTGGTACAGCGATATTCTTTACATCGTCAGTCGACAGCTGAAAAAATTCTTCGGCGATAAAAATGACGATTATGATGAAGAAGACTTCAAAAATTTTTTGCAATATGTCAAAGTTCATATGAAAAAAGGGCGTCTTGTGGAGCCGAAGGCAAAAGAACATTATGCATCGATTCTTCAGAACTTCATGGCTCAGCTCAAGCAACGCGAAGATTTAATTGCGGCTTGTAACATGCCGCCGAAATGGGATGAGTTTAAACCAATGCTGACTTATCAAACGCATGTCGCAAAAAAAGGTTGGAGCGATTGGCTTGGCGAAGAGCAAATAAGCAATGACATTGAGCAGAAACTGCAAATTGAAGCGATAAAAATAAATTTCCCGACGCACAAAATTTTTTATTCGGTTTACTACAGCGCGGATGAAGGTTGGTCGGAAGAAGTTTTGTCGCCAAACATGGCGGGTACAACCGGCAAAGCAAAAGCAATCTTTGGGATAAAAATTCGGTTTGACGAGGCGGGAGAAAAATTTTTTGACATTCTCTATCGTGTTCATAAATTCGACGGCTCTTGGACGGCTTGGGCGAAAAACGGCGAGGCGATTTATTCTCACGGACAAAAACTCAACGCCATTCAAATAAAATTGGAAGACAAAAAATCTTAAGGAGATGATTCAATGCTGGAAGACAGAAAAGCGGAGTTGACTGCTCTGCGCGACAAATTGAACGAAATGGGGAATTCACTTTGACATTGCCCGCAAGGAAGAGAAAATCGCCGAGCTGGAATACAAAATGGGCGAGCCGACTTTCTGGGACAATCCCGACGCCGCGCAGAAAATTACTCAGGAATTGAACGACGTTAAATCGGGCATCGAGACTTACAAAAATCTTTTGGCGAAGTTTGACGACGCGCAGATTCTTTTGGAACTCGCAATGGAAGAAAAAGATGATTCGCAGGAGTCGGACATTGCGGCGGAAATTTCCGAGATTGAAAAGGGCTTGGAAAATCTTCGTTTGGAAATTATGTTGAGTGAACCTTACGACGGCAACAACGCGATTTTGACATTGCACGCGGGCGCGGGCGGCACCGAAGCCCAAGATTGGACGCAAATGCTTTTAAGAATGTATGTTCGTTGGGCGGAGCGTCACGGCTTTGAAGTCGAGACGGTTGACTTGTTGCCGGGCGACGAGGCGGGCGTTAAATCGGCGTCGCTTTTCATCAAAGGACATAATGCTTACGGTTATTTGAAGTCGGAAAAAGGAATTCATAGGCTTGTGAGAATTTCGCCGTTCGATTCAAATGCGCGGCGTCACACTTCCTTTTCTGCCTGTGACATTATGCCCGAAATTGATGATGCGGTTGAAGTTGATATAAATATGGCGGACGTTCGCGTTGACACTTATAGGGCGAGCGGCGCGGGCGGACAGCATATCAACAAAACTTCTTCCGCCGTCCGCATGACGCATATTCCGACGGGAATTGTCGTTCAATGTCAAAACGAGCGTTCGCAAATTCAAAATCGCGAGCGTTGTTTGAAAATGCTCCGTGCAAAACTTTTTGAACTTGAACTTGAGAAAAAAGAAGCGGAGATCGCGGGGCTTGAAGGCGATTTGAAAAAAATCGAGTGGGGCAGTCAAATTCGCTCCTATGTTTTTCAGCCGTATAAATTGGTTAAAGATTTGCGCACGGGCGAGGAAACCGGCAACGTTCAAGCGGTTATGGACGGCGAACTTGATCCTTTTATTCGCGCTTATCTTGCCGCCAAAGCCAACGTCAAAATCTGATGAGGTATCACCATGAAAAAATTTTTAGCTTTTATAGTCGTCCTGCTTATCGCCGCCGGCTTGTTTGTTCAATTCGCCGTTCCGAAAGCTTTGACGAATTATCTTAAAAATAAAGTTGTCGAGTTGACGAACGCGCAGGAAGTCACTTTGACGCTTGATTCTCTGCCGAGCGCGAAAATTGCTCTTGGTTATGTCGACAGCGTTCACTGCACAGCCGACGACGCGACAATCGGCGAACTCAATTTGAAACAAGCGGAGCTCAACGGCTCGTCTATTCACATTGACATTAAAGAACTTCTCATGCCGACCGACGGTTTAAGCCGCGAAGAACGTACCAACCGAGTTTTGAAACACGCAAGCAGATTGGAACTCAGCGGCGTTATCACGGAGGACGCTTTGAAAAATTTCCTTGCGCAGAAAATTGATCAGCTGAAAAGCCCGCAAGTCACCATAACGCCCGAAGGAATTACGGCGGAAGGCAAAGTTAAAATTCTCGGACGAGATGCGGACGTTCAAATCGGCGGGCATATTGTCGCTCGCGACGGAGATCTTTATTTCCAAATGAATCACATCAACCTTGAAAATGCCGTTTTGCGCCGCGTCAATCTCGATAAATTTTTGGGCGACTTCAATTTGACCGACAAAGTAAAATTGCCGTTCGGTATGCAGTTCAGAGATGTCGAATTGCGGCAAGGCGAAGCGTTTGTAAAAGCAATTAGGAATTAAGAATTAGGAATTAGGAATGAAAAGATTTCTTTATAACAGGACGCTCTTAATAATTATCGGCGTCGGACTTTTTGCCTCGCTGATTATCGCGGGGCAAAGATTTTTTGTCGAATCGGAGAACATGCAGGTTGATTTGGCGGTTGATTATCAGAGCATCGCCGACCTTGCCGAGCGCGAAGGTTTGGAGATTGAAGACGTTTTGAACATGACAAAAGAGACGGGAATAACTTCGCTGGCAATTTATGATTCGACTTTGGAGAAATTGGTGCGCAAGGGAAAAGTTTTCACATTGGCGGGCAGTGAAATTTTGGCGAATTATCAGACGGGCACTTTGTCAAACGAACTTTGGCGACAGACGATTGAATTTGATTTAATCGCGCCGAACAGAGTTTATGTTATCGGCGGAGATCTCGGAAGTTATTACGATACAAAGGAAGCTTTGATTCAGCGGCTCGGAAATGATCGCGTCAAAATTTTTTCTGTCGGCGGAATTGAGGTTATCGAAGTCAGGGCGCAATTCGGGGAGCTTATGAAAATGCCGCTCGGCTTGCCGCATGACGAAATGAACAAAGCCCGCGCCGCAGGATTTACAATTCTTGCGCGCCCTATGAATTTCAGAAAATGCACGGCGGAGAATGTCCAATTTTTTTTCGACAGAATAAGTAATTATCCGATCTCGGAAATAGTTTTCGACGGTCCGGAAGTTTTGGGCGCGTCGAATTTTCTTGACTTGACGGCGAAAAATTTTTCGGCTCGGAAAATAACTTTCGGCGTGATTGAACACACCAGCCAGCTGAAATTTTATCCTCAGTTGGGAATGGAATATCTCTCCGAAAAAATCGGCAAAGATCATGTCGCAAGACTTTATGCAATTCCGAAAGATGAACAGCCCAAGCTGGAAATGGCGGCGGCGGTTAATCGTTGGTCGACGACGGACAGAGAAAGAAATATCAGAATAAATCTCTTGCGCATTTACGAAAAAGCTGAACACGAAATGACTTTGCTCGAAACCAACATGAAATATTTCCGCGAAGTTCACGACGTTTTGGAAAAGGACGGCTTTACTTTCGGCAAGGCGGGCACTTTCGACAATTATTATCCGAATGTTTTTCTTCGCGCTCTCGTGATAATCGGAGTGGCGGCGGCAGGCGTTTTGTATCTGTCTTTAATCTCGCGCAGGCTCAACCGCAACAGAAAATTACAGTTGCAAATTTTTGCCGTCTTTGCGATAATGACTGCGTTGCCCGTTCTGATGGAGGCGGGCGGCAAAATCAGAATCTTGGCGGCGTTTTTCAGCGCGAATTTATTTCCCGCGCTGGCGATAATCTGGCAGCTCGATTTGCTCCGAATAATTCAATGCAAAATTCGTCTTCAAAAAAAATCTGCACGGACGATTTCGACATTTCAACTCGTTTGGATTTCGGGCTTCGCACTTTTGGTGACGGGCGTATTGTCTTTGACGGGCGCGGCGTATTTATCGGGCGCATTATCGGACGTGTCTTATTTCTTGGAGTTTGAAATTTTTCGCGGCATAAAATTAACTTTCATCCTGCCGCCGATTTTGGTAGCCGTTGCATTTTTGCAAAGGTTTAATATCGTTGACGAAGTAAGAAGAAATGTTCCCGCGACTCAACAAATAAAAGAGCTCCTCAACAAATCTATCAGCGTGAAATTTTTTTTGGGGCTGATGGTTGTCGTCGGAGCATTGGTAATTTTGATTGCGCGGAGCGGACACACGTCGGGAATGCCGGTTTCGGATTTTGAAATAAAAATTCGCGCCTTGCTCGAACAAATTTTTTATGCGCGACCGCGCTCGAAAGAAATTTTCTTCGGACATCCCGCGTTCATGTTGGCATTTGCCGCCTTCCTTAAAAAGTTCCCGAAGATGATTTGTTTCGCATTGATTATGGCGGCGACAATCGGGCAAAGCTCTATGGTTGAAACTTTTGCGCACATGCGCACGCCGATTTTTATGTCGTTCATGCGCGGGCTCGACGGCTTGATACCCGGCGCGATTATCGGCGCACTGCTGATTGTTTGTCTGCAGCTTTTCTTGAACAAATTTTATGTCAAGGAGTGATTTTATGATTCATGTTTGTTTTTGCTTTACCGATAAAACAGGGCATTATTCAAAGTTTGTGGGGACAACAATGTACTCGCTCTTTGAAAATACCAATTCGGAAGTTACCGTTCATATTCTTCATGACAACACGCTTTCGGATGAAAATCGCGACAAATTTCTTTACCTTGCCGTTCGTTACGGTCAAATTGTAAAATTTTACAACGTCGAGGAACTTTGCGCGGATGATTTTTCCAAAATGGTAGAAAACAATCCGAAACTTTTGAAGGATAATCGTTTCACAATCGGCATGATGTTTCGTCTTTTTATCCCGCAAGTTTTGCCGAAAAATATCAGCCGCGTTATTTATCTCGACGCGGATATTGTCGTCAACACGGATATAAAAGAGCTTTGGGAAATTGAACTCGGCGATAAATTTTTGGCAGTCGTCACGTCGAATTCCATTGCCATGAAAAAACACACGCATCAAACGCGCCAGCTTTGCATAGATGGTCTTGTGGAGCCCGATGATTATTTCAACAGCGGCGTTCTTCTCATGAATTTACTCCTTCTGCGCGGCGAAACTCAAAGAATCATGGACGGAATAAATTTTATCGGCTCGGATCCTCGCCACACACATTTTGATCAAGACGTTTTAAATTATTGTTTCACAAAAAATATTTTGAAACTGCCCGTTCGATTCAATAACTCGGTATCTTTCGCCCGCGCCAAAAAGGAAACGAAGATAGATCAAAAAATTTATCATTTCTTGGGGAGCAATTATCGGAGCTTCGGACTCGACATGAACGATCCTTTCAATCGTTTGTGGATGAGTTATTTTATTAAAACGCCGTGGTTCGACGCCGATTCAATCGGGCGGCTTTATTCGGGCTTCCAAAAAATTCGTAACGACTTGGAAGACAACAGATTAAAAATTTCTGCGAACATGCCCGGCAAAAGTCGCGTGTTTTTTATTGAGCCGTCCAAAATCGACGCAATGAAAAAAGTTTTCTCAATCGGCAAAGACGAAGTGATTATCCCCGCCGAAAACGTAGCCTCCGCGCAAAAATTGTTCAACACAATGAAAGCTTATAAAGGCAAATGCGTTTTCTTCATCATGACGGAAAAAATTTCCGATAAAAAAATTCCGTTCGATCAACTGACCAAAGCGGGCTTCGTCAACGGAAAAGATTTTCTGAAGGGTTGGGAACTTTTGTCGGAGTCTGAAGGCGAAAATTTCAATTCCTATCCTCTTGTTCTGTCCATGTAAAGCAAAAATTTTCTCGACAACTCAAAAAGGAGTAATTTTATGATCCATGTTTGTTTCTGTTTCAGCGACAAGACGGGGCGTTATGCGAAATTCGCAGGCACGTCCGCTCTGTCGCTTTTTGAAAATACAAATTCGGATGTCACAATTCACATCCTCCACGACAAAACTTTGACAAATGACAATCGCGACAAATTTAATTATCTCGCCGGTCGCTACTCTCAAACCATAAAATTTTACAACGTCGATGAACTTGTCCCGAATAAAATCGCGGAAATTATAAAATTGGTTCCCGAAGTGGAAAAGGCAAAAGTTACCGTCGGAACATTTTACAAAGTTTTGATCCCGCAAGTTCTTCCTGCCGAAATTGAAAAGGCAATTTTTATCGATCCCGATACTCTGGTTAATCTCGACATAAATGAACTTTGGCAAATCGATCTTGAAGATAAAGTGCTCGGAGCCGTTCGGGAAATTGATAACGGCGCAAATCCCAACAAATCTTTTCTCCTTTGCAGTGAAGGCGTCGTGAATCCCGAAGATTATTTCAACACGGGCGTTTTGTTGATGAATCTGAATGCTCTGCGCGGCGAAGAAGAAAAGATCATGCAGGGAATAAAATTCCGCGGCGAAAATCCCAAGCAGAAATTTTTTGAACAAACCGTTTTGAATTATTGCTTCTCTGCGCGGGCTTTGACGTTGCCGACAAAATTTAATTGCTTCGTCAAGACGGAACGTCAAAGCGGCGAACAAAATCTCGGACGAAAAATTTATCACTACACGGGCGGTCCCTCAAGAATGTATCTCGACATGAATGATCCCGCCAATCATTTGTGGATGAATTATTTCGTTAAAACGCCGTGGTTCAATGAAGAAACTGTCGGGCGGCTTTATGCAAGTCTCCAAAAAATCAGCAATGACGTGAGAAATTCTTCTTTAAAATTCACTTCGACTTTAGCGGGCAAAACTCGCGCATTTTTCATTGAGCCAAAAAAAATCGACGCAATGAAAAAAACTTTTTCAATCGGCAAAGACGAATTGATTATCTCCGCCACGAACGACGCTTCCTTTAAAAAATTGCTCGACACCATGAAAGCTTCCAGAGGCAAATGCGTTGCCTTTATTTTGACGGAAAAATTTTTGAATAAAGGCTTCCCGTTCGACACGCTGAAAAAAGCCGGCTTCACCGAAGGCAGAGATTTCTTGAAAGGTTGGACATTCCTTCCTTCCGCGCAGAATCCGCCGCACAGTACTTATTCGCTCATTGAATCGTTATAAATAAATTTTGTGATGATTTTCTTCCGAACTTTAAAAGGAGTAATTTGATGATTCATGTTTGTTTCTCTCTCCATGACGAAACGGGATTGGACTCGAAATTCACGGGCACGGCGATGCTCTCGCTCTTTGAAAATACTTCAAAACCTGTTCCGTCAATTACCGTGCACATTTTGCACGACAACACCTTGACTCAAGACAATCGCAGTAAATTTTCTTATCTTGCCGGGCGTCACGGTCAGATATTGAATTTTTATAATGTCGAGGAACTCTGCGCGGAGAAAATTGAAAAAATGAGCAGAATCTTGACGAAGGTAAAAGAAACTTCTCTTCGCAACGAATCGATTTACAAATTTTTTATTCCGCAAGTTCTCCCCGATGATCTCCAAAAAGTAATTTATCTTGATTCAAATATCGTCGTCAATCTTGACATAAACGAGCTTTGGAAAATCGATCTCGGCGAAAAAATTCTCGGCATCGTGCCCGCGCTTGCCATCGGCTCCGATATTCACATTCAAGATAAAGTTGTTACTGACGGTTTCGTTAAAGCCGAAGATTATTTCAATTCGGGCGTCCTGCTGATGAACTTGAAACTTTTGCGCGGCGAAGAAGAAACTTTAGCCAACGGCTTGAAATTCGCCAACAACCGCAGCTATTTCAATTTCATGGAGCAAGTCGTCTTCAACTATTGCTTTTCGACGAAGGCGTTAAAATTGTCGGAGGAGTTCAATCAGTTCGTGAGATGGGCGCGGCGCAATAAAGAACCGTTGATAAAAAAAATTTATCATTACACGGGCGATTCACTTCAAATGGACAAAAACGATCCGTTCAATCAACTTTGGTTGGAATATTTTTCAAAGACGCCTTGGATTAACACAGAAACGCTCGGCAGAGTTTACGAGAGTTTTCGACAAAGTTACGGTCAACTCAATCTCAAAATGAAAAATGCAATGATAAATCTTACGGGGTTTATGGCGGGCAAAAAACGTGCCTTCTTTACCTTGCCGCAAAATGTCGAGGCAACAAAAGAAATTTTTTCCGTCCGTGCAGATGAAGAACTTATTGTCGGTGAAGATCAAGAGTCGCTGAAAAAATTGATTAACGCCATGAAACGTTCTCAAGGCAAAAAAATTTTCTTCATCCTTGTTCCGAGATTTCCTTACAGCGTATTGAACAAAGCGGGTTTCACCTTCGGAAAAGATTTTCTTAACGGCATGGAACTTATACCCGCAGACAACGAGCCGATATTTAATTCTTATCCGATAATCAAAGCGATGTAAAAAATTTTCCCTGTCGAAAAACTCGGCGGGGATTTTTTTCAATTAGGAATTAGGAATTAGGAATGAAAAATTTTTGCCGCCGAATTTTTATCCGATAATCAAAGCGATGTGAAAAATTTTCCTTGCCAAAAAGCTTGGCGAGGATTTTTTTCAATTAGGAATTAGGAATTAGGAATGAAAAATTTTTTGCCGCCGAATTTTTATCCGATAATTAAAGCGATGTGAAAAATTTTCTCCGTCGAAAAACTCGGCGAGGATTTTTTTTGTGCAAGAAAATTTTTCTGAAATTTTCGGCAGGAAAAAGACAAGGCGCGTAGAAATGGCTTTGACAAAGAAGCCTTGCTTCGGAAATGTTGGAGTTTGTATTTCGTTCAGGGGGGATTATTCTATGAGAAAGACAGAGTGCTTGGCAATGATCTTGGCCGGCGGGCAGGGCAGCCGCCTTAAGGCCTTAACGAAAACCGTTGCGAAGCCGGCAGTACCGTTCGGCGGAAAGTATCGCATTATCGACTTCCCGCTTTCAAATTGTGCAAATTCGGGCATTGAAAAAGTTGGCGTGCTCACTCAGTATAAGCCGTTCGAACTTCACAACTACCTCGGCGCAGGCAGTTCGTGGGATCTCGACCGCACGGGCGGCGGCGTGTTCATTCTTCCGCCTTACGCTCGCGAAAAAGGCGCGGATTGGTATCGCGGCACGGCAGACGCGATTTATCAGAATCTCAACTTCATCGACATAACCGATCCCGACTACGTTTTGATTCTTTCCGGCGACCATATTTACACAATGGATTATTCTTGGATGCTCAAAGCTCACAAAATGAATAATGCCGACGTGACAATAGGCGTCTTTGAAGTTCCTTGGGAAGAAGCTCCGCGTTTCGGAATCATGGTTACCGATAAAGAAACCGGGCGCATTACCGAATTCCAAGAAAAACCGAAAGAACCCAAATCGAATCTCGCCTCAATGGGCATTTACATTTTCTCGAAACCCTTCCTCAAAAAGTATCTCGAAGAAGACGGCGTGAAAGAAGATTCTACTCACGACTTCGGCAACGATCTTATTCCGAAAATGCTCGCGGACAACGCTCGCATGTTCTCCTATGCTTTTGACGGCTATTGGAAAGATGTCGGAACGATTGAAAGTCTCTGGCAGGCAAATATGGATCTTCTCCAAGATCAGCCGCCCTTCGATCTCAAAGGCGATCAAAAAATTTATTCGTCCAACCCGTCGCTTCCGCCGCATTTCGTCGGACCTTATGCCTCCGTCAAGCAGTCAATGATTAACGAAGGCGCACAAGTTCTCGGCGACGTTGAAAAATGCGTTATCTTTCAAGGCGTTCGCATCGGCAAAGCCGCGAAAGTCACCAACTCGGTTGTCCTTCCTTCGGCAGTCATTGAAGAAGGCGCGGTCGTCAACTATGCGATTATCGCTCAAGATGCAATTATCAGAGCGGGCGCGAGAGTCGAAGGCAAAGAGGGAGAAATTGTCGTCGTTCCCGAAGGATCCGTCGTTAATAATTAAGAATGAGGAATTAGGAATGAGGAATGACAATTCCCCAATTCCTAATTCATAATTCCTAATTCCTAATTGAATTTCGGAGGTGCTTTGAATTGAAACAAGTAGTGGGGATTATAAATCTTCAGGAAGGCAACAGTCTGATTAGAGAATTGGCGGCGACTCGTGCGGTTGAGGCTCTGCCTTTCGCGGGACGCTATCGCCTCGTTGACTTCGCAATTTCAAATATGGTTAATTCGGGAATAAGTGCCGTCGGGCTTCTCCTTCCCGATTTCTCCCGCGCAGTACTCGATCACATTCGTTCCGGTAAAGATTGGGATTTGGCTCGTCGTCGTGACGGCTTGACATATTTGCCCGCCGCTCTGCCCGATAACGATTCGCGCAAAGGCGATCTCAAAGACATTTATACAAATCTCGACTTCGCCGAACTCAGCGGGCGTCAATATGTTCTTTTGACGAATGCAAGCTACATTTACAATATCGACTTCGAGAACGTTTTGAACTTCCACAAAAAGAGTGGCGCGGATATTACTATGGTTTATTCCAAAGCTCAAGTTGATCGCGAAGGCAAGAGCGTTGTTATCGAAACCAGCACAAACGGCATTGTCACCGACCTTGCCGAAGTGCCCGCGATTAAAGCCGGACAAAAAGACGTTATGGGCGCATATCTCATGCCCGTTCCGACGTTTGCTTATCTCGTTCGCTCGACTTATGAACGCGGCGGTCAAGACTTCCTCCTTGACGCTTTGATTCGTCATGCCGAAGAATTCAAAATCAGCGCGTACAAACATGAAGGCTACGTTGCGCATATCAATTCGACTGCGGAATATTATGCGGCTAACCGCGATTGTCTCAAACCCGAAGTTTGGGAAGAACTTTTCATGAACAACGATCGCCCGATCTTCACAAAAGTTAAGGATGAAGTTCCCGTTCAGTACAAAGAGACTGCCAACGTCAAAAATTCTCTCATTGCGAACGGTTGCGAAATTCGCGGCACGGTTGAAAACAGCATACTCTTCCGCGGCGTTACTGTCGGGGCAGGCGCGGTTGTAAAAGATTCTATCCTTATGCAACGTTGCGACGTTCAGGACGGAGCTCGCGTCGAAAATGTCATTTGCGATAAAGAAGTTATCATCACCAAAAATCGCTGGCTCAAAGGTGCAGAGAACTATCCTTATATCGTTAAAAAGAAAGTCAGAATCTAAAAAGCATCGGGCTTTGGCTCCGATTAAAAATCTGTAATCAAAGCGGCGGATTTTTACCGACGGGAGAATTGCCCCGAAGTGAAAATTCGCCTTTTCTGTGATTTTTATTGCCAATTTTTTTTCTGTTTGATAAAATAGTACCAGAAGCAAAAATTTTTCAGGGAAGGAAAATCACGCAGTAAAAGGAGGAATTAACTTGCCAAAGGAGACAGAAAGAAAAATTACACGCAGTAAGGAGTACGAAAAACTCAAGGAAACGCTCAAGTCGCGCTTTATCAGCTCGGCGCACATTATGTTTGGTCGCGATATTCACGAATTGCCGATGAACGAAATTTATAAAACGGTCGCGGCGGTTGCCAAACAGGTTATCTCGGAAAACTGGATAAAAACCAATCGCGCCTACATGGACAGACAGGAAAAACAGGTTTACTATTTTTCGATTGAATTTTTGATGGGACGTTTGCTCAAGGCAAATCTCATCAATCTCGGCATTGACGAGGCTTTTCGCGAAGTGCTCGAAGATCTCGATTTAAATCTCGACGAAATTTATGAAGAAGAACCCGACGCAGGTTTGGGCAACGGCGGTCTCGGACGTTTGGCGGCGTGTTTTATCGATTCATTGGCGGCGCATCGTTTGCCCGGTCACGGTTGCAGTATTCGCTATCAATACGGACTTTTTGAACAGAAAATTATTCAAGGGCAACAAGTCGAAATTCCCGATAACTGGCTCCGCGACGGTTTTGCTTGGGAATATCGCAAGCCCGACAAATCTATCAACGTAAAATTCAACGGCAATGCTTACATGAAAGAGCAACCCGACGGCTCGCTGAAACTCGTTCACGAAAACGCAATGACGGTTATGGCTGTTCCCTACGACGTGCCGATTGTCGGCTATCACAATAAAACCGTCAACACTTTGAGACTTTGGAACGCGGAAGTCAATCGCGATTTTTCCGATTACGGCATGTTGACGCATGAACAAATGCGCCAGAAAAATGAATACCGTAACTTTGTCGAAAGCATTACCGAATATCTTTATCCCGACGACAGCTCCAGCGAAGGCAAGCGGATGCGTCTGATTCAAGAGTACTTTTTGGTATCGGCGGGCACGCAGAGCATTATTCGTCATTACGTCCGCTCCGGCGGGAACATTCGCGAACTCGACAAGAAAATTGCCATTCACATTAACGATACACATCCCGCGCTTTGTGTCGCCGAACTTATGAGAATTTTGGTTGACGAACACGGCTTGGAATGGAACGAAGCTTGGATAATTACCCGCGCAGTCGTCGCTTACACCAACCATACGATTATGCCCGAAGCTTTGGAGAAATGGCCTGTCGGCATGTTCAAAGAACTTTTGCCGCGCATTTACATGGTTATCGACGAAGTTAATCGCCGTCATCTGGAATATGTGCGGGCGCGTTATCCGAATAACGTTGAAAAACTCCGCGCAATGTCGATTATCGAAGGCGGAGAAGTTCATATGGCGCGCCTTGCGATTGTTGGCTCCCACTCCGTCAACGGCGTTGCGAGAATTCACAGCGACATTCTCAAATCAACGACGCTCCATGATTTCTACGAATACTGGCCGCGCATGTTCAACAACAAAACCAACGGCATAACTCATCGCCGCTGGCTTATGGGCTCCAATCCCGAACTTGCAGATCTTATCGACAGGACAATAAGAAGCCGTGTCTGGCACCGTCACCCCGAACAACTGGATCTCTTCAATGAATCGGTTGACGACAGAAAAGTTCTCAAGGAACTTGACGAAATTAAATTGATTCGCAAAACCGCGCTTGCCGATTTCATTTTGAAACATCAAGGCGTGGAACTTGATCCGAATACAATTTTCGATATTCAGGTTAAGAGAATTCATTCCTACAAACGCCAGCTTATGAACGCGCTCCACATTATTTGGCAATATGAAAAGTTGAAAAACGATCCGAGTTACAAGCCGCTCCCGACAACTTATCTTTTCGGCGGCAAGGCGGCGGCAGGATATTACATTGCGAAAGAGACAATCAGACTTATCAACGCCATTGCCGACAAAGTCAACAACGACCGTTCGATTGACAATCGCTTGAAAGTCGTCTTCATTGAAAATTTCGGCGTATCAATCGGCGAGATTGTTTATCCTGCGGCTGATGTCAGCGAACAAATTTCTACCGCGTCAAAAGAAGCGTCGGGCACGGGCAACATGAAATTCATGATGAACGGCGCGATAACTCTCGGCACTCTTGACGGCGCAAATGTTGAAATTAAAGAGGCTGTCGGCGACGAAAATATTGTTATCTTCGGACTCAAGGCAGGCGAAGTTTTGGCTTACTACGAAAACGGAACTTATTCCGCTTGGAACGAATACACCGGCAACCCCAATGCGCGGCTTGTTGTCGACAAACTCACCGACGGTTCCTACGGCAATTTCCATTCAATCCGCGATTATCTGATTCAAGGCAACGACGAATTCTTTATCTTGAAAGACTTCAACGCCTATATCGACGCGCACAACGAAATTTATGCCCGTTATGCCGACAGAATGGGCTGGCTCCGCTCGGCGGCTATGAATATTGCCAATTCGGGCAGATTTTCTTCCGACAGAACCATTGACGAATACGCCGCCGAAATTTGGAATATCAAACCTTGTAAAATTCAGTGATTAGTTAAAAGGTGGAAAGATTGAAAGTACTTTTCATCTTGCCATCTAACCATCTTTCCATCTATCAAAAACGAGGGGGAGGCTTAATCATGAAGACATCCAACCTCAACGAATACGATCTTTATCTGTTCCATCAAGGCACAAATTATCATACCTATGAAATGCTCGGAGCACATTTTATCGAGCGCGACGGCAAAAAGGGCGTCCGCTTTGCAGTGTGGGCTCCGCACGCAAAATCCGTCAGCGTCGTCGGCGACTTCAACAACTGGGATAATCGCGTCAATCGCATGATTCGGCTTGAGGACGGCGAGACTTGGGAAATTTTTATCGAAGGACTTCGACAGGGCGACAATTACAAATATGCAATTCTTCCGCAACACGGCAGAGCGCATATCATGAAGGACGATCCGTATGGTTTTTATGCGGAAAAACGTCCCAATACCGCGTCGAGACTTTACAACCTTGAAGGCTACGAATGGCAGGACGGCGAGTGGCAGGAATTAAAAAAGCGTCAATCTTCTTATTCGCACCCGATGTTGATTTATGAAGTTCACGCGGGCTCTTGGCAACGCAACGGCAAAAAATATTTGAGTTATCGCGAACTTGCCGACCGCTTGATAAAATACGTCAAGGAAATGAATTACACGCATATTGAGTTCATGCCGCTTACCGAACATCCGCTTGACAATTCTTGGGGCTATCAGACGACGGGATTTTATGCCGTCACGAGTCGTTACGGCGAGCCGAATGATTTTCGTTACCTTGTCGAGACGGCGCACAAAAATAATATCGGCGTGATTATGGATTGGGTACCCGGGCATTTCTGCAAAGATACTCAAGGCTTGCGCGAATTTGACGGCGTAAATCTTTATGAATCGGATAATACTCAACGCTCCGAAAATCGCGGCTGGGGCACAATCAATTTCGACTACGGGCGAACGGAAGTTCACAGCTTTCTCATTTCCAACGCGCTTTTCTGGTTCGAGGAATTTCACATTGACGGATTAAGGATTGACGGCGTGGCAAATATGTTGTATCTTAACTTCGGTCGTGAGGAAGGAGAATGGACTCCGAATCGTTACGGCGACACGGGCAACCTTGAAGCAGTCGATTTTCTGAAAAAACTCAACGAGGCTGTCTTCAAATACAATCCTCAAGCGTTGATGATGGCGGAAGAATCGACTTCGTGGCCGCTGATCTCAAAACCTGTTTACATGGGCGGCATGGGCTTTAATTACAAATGGAACATGGGTTGGATGAACGACATGTTGTTTTATGTCGGCTTGGAACCTGTTTATCGAAAGTGGAATCACGATAAAGTTACCTTCTCGTTCATGTATGCTTTCGCGGAGAATTTCATTCTGCCGCTCAGTCATGATGAAGTTGTTCACGGCAAGCGGTCGCTGATTGAAAAAATGCCCGGCGATTATTGGCAGAAATTTGCAGGCTTGAGATGTTTCTTCGGCTATTGGATGTCGCATCCCGGCAAAAAACTTTTATTCATGGGCGGTGAGTTCGGGCAGTTTATCGAGTGGAATGAAAATGACAGTCTTGATTGGCACTTGGTCGAGCAATACGAAAAGCATACGCAAATGCAAGTTTATTCGCGGGCTTTGAACAAATTTTATCTGAAAAACAAATCGCTCTGGCAGGTTGATTTTGACTGGAACGGTTTTCAATGGATTGACTGCAACGACAACGAAAACAGCATAATTTCTTTTATTCGCAAAGCTGAAGACAGCGAGGATTATCTTATAGCTGTTTGCAATTTCACGCCCGAAGTTCACAAGGATTATCGAATCGGAGTTCCCGACAAGGGAACTTATGTCGAAGTTTTCAACTCGGATGCGGAAGAGTTCGGCGGCAGCGGAGTTAAAAATTCGGGCAATTTGCCGACCGAAGATTTTCCTTATCACAACAGAAACCAATCGATTAAATTAACGGTTCCGCCGCTCGCAACAATTTTTCTTAAACACGACGTGCCGCAGGATTATCTTGGCAAGGCGGACTAATCTGACGAAAATTTTTCCCAAAAAAAGAGTCGGGAGAGTTCGGCGACAGCGGAGTTAAAAATTCGGGCAATTTGCCGACCGAAGATTTTCCTTATCACAACAGAAATCAATCGATTAAATTAACGGTTCCGCCGCTCGCAACAATTTATTTGAAAAATGACGTGCCGCAGGATTATCTTGACAAGGCGGAGTAAATTCTAACGAAAAAAATTTTTCCTCAAAAATAACTGACATACAGGAGGGAGTTATTGATATGAAAGTTCTTTATGTGGCGTCGGAAGCGGTTCCGTTCGTGAAAACCGGCGGTCTCGCCGATGTGGCAGGTTCACTCCCAAAAGCTCTTAAGGAGCAGGGCGTTGATGTTCGCGTTATCCTCCCGAAGTTCAGCAAAATCGGCGAGAAATATCGCGAAGGCATGGAGCATGTTTACGACGGGACAATCCCCGTTTCTTGGCGCACAAAATACGTCGGCATTGACAAATACGAACTTGACGGCGTAACTTATTATTTCGTTGACAACGAGGAATATTTTGCTCGCGAAGGGCTTTACGGCTATGATGATGACGCCGAGCGTTATTCTTTCTTCTGCCGCGCAGTTCTGAATTGCCTGCCCGCACTTGATTTTTTCCCCGACGTTATCAATGCCAACGACTGGCACGCCGCGCTTGTTCCCGTCCTGCTGAAACTTGAACATCAAGGCGACGAGCGTTACGAAAAAATCAAAACCGTTTACACGATTCACAATCTGAAGTATCAAGGCGTCTTCACAAAAGATATTATGGGCGACGTGCTTGGTCTCGATTGGAAATATTTCAACAACGGCGACCTTGAATTCTATGATGCCGTCAATTTCATGAAGGGCGGAATTATTTACGCCGATTATGTCTCGACAGTCAGCAAAACTTATGCGCAGGAAATTCAATATGAATATTTCGGCGAACACCTTGACGGGCTCCTTCGCAGTCGCAAGGACGATCTTTATGGCATTGTCAACGGCATTGATTATGACGTTTATAACCCCGCGACAGATAAAAATTTGTTCGTGAACTATGACGCCTCCGATGCCTACGCCGCGTTTGACAAGAAATGCGAAAACAAAATCAAACTCCAAGAGTTGCTCGGACTTCCGCAAGGCAGAAAAATTCCGATTGTCTCAATGGTTACCCGTCTCGTTGCGGCTAAAGGTCTCGATCTCGTTGTCCGCATGATGGACGAACTTTTACAGCATGAAGATTTCCAATTTGTTTTGCTCGGCACCGGCGACAAAGTTTATGAAGATTGGTTTAAAGGCTTGGCTTGGAGATATCCGCAAAAAGTTTCCTCGAATATTTATTTCTCTTACGAACTTGCGCAGAGAATTTATGCCTCATCCGACATTTTCCTTATGCCTTCCAATTACGAACCTTGCGGCATCGGACAACTTATCGCCATGCGTTACGGCGCGGCTCCCGTTGTTCGCGAAACGGGCGGCTTGAAAGATACCGTTCAGCAATATGACAAGTACACCAAACAGGGCAACGGCTTTGTCTTCTCGAATTACAACGCGCATGAGATGATGTACGCTCTTAAACGTGCTCTGTCGACTTACGCGCAATTTGAAGTTTGGCTCCAAATTTCTTCCAACGCAATGAACAGCGATTACAGCTGGAAAAATGCGGCTCGCGAATACATTGAACTCTATGATAAATTGATCAACAGCTGAAATTTTGGCGATTGAAATTATAAAATCCGTCGGGAAAAAAAGCTCGGCGGATTTTTTTTAATTAGGAATTAGGAATTAAGAATTAGGAATGAAAAGCGAAAACCCGGCGCACATGGACGTGCGCCGCCCGCGTCCGCCGCAGGAAGCGGCGTAGCGGGGCAAATGCCTTTTCTTTTTGCTACTTTTTCTTTAGGCGCGAGAAAAGCAACGCGTAATGCGTAATTCATAATGAAGAAAATTTACAGCGGGTGGTGAAGACACGGGCGCACAGGACGTGCGCCCGCCGGCAACAAAAACAGGATGTTTTTATTGCCGG
>FLNX01004393.1_pt1 | contig 34651 bp, 25 predicted proteins | sample 1140341 | NCBI WGS metagenome assembly FLNX01 (sample SAMEA3878208, study PRJEB12797) | bioreactor metagenome | biome: Moose rumen | place: Sweden | collected 2011-10 | reverse complement strand
TCTTCCCCCCCCCCCCATATATTTTTTTCTCGCAAAAAAACATCACAAATATCACTCGTACTGAATATCAATTAGTTACGGGTGATGTTTGTGGTGATATTGGTGATGTTTTATCCTTTATGGCTTCACTTCATTCCCTTTAGGGGAACGACTTGTTCCCTTGAAGGGAATTTAGGTATTCCCAAGTTGGGAAAGATCCATTCCCTTGAAGGGAAAGAAGGGTTCCCACGTTGGGAATAACTTCGAAGGCAGCACCTGCTGACGAAGAAGGTACGACAAACGGTGGTTTTACTCTTAATATACTGCTCCGTCAGCAGGGTATTCGTACCAGTCTTGTGCCTTGGCATGGTCGAGTGTCCACTCACCAAAGGAGTGACCACTCTCCTGATAGGCACCTGAGATAATGGTGTTCTTACGCATACCGATGGGCTGTTCCTCCAAAGGCCAGCGGAACTTAGCATAAGGAATGGCGAGTCCCCATGAGAAACCGTTGTTGTAACTCTGGGCTGCTCCATTATAATAGTTGTAAAGCACTTCTGTCAGTTTATGGGGATAGGTATGCACCTCCCAGAAGTTCTCACCTGACGTGCCATACTGCACGATGATGAAGGGGTCGAGGTCGTCGAGGGTGAAGTTGCGTGCCGTGTACTCGTCACCAAAGTCGAGGTAGTAAGTCACAGTGATAGGAGTCTGTGTAGCACCATTATTGCTACTGCTGGCATTCTCTATGGTGTTAAAGTAGCGACGATATACAGAGCCGTCGGCGGCAAGGTGGAACATAGCAAGATGAGCGTCGTCGAAGAGGTTGATGACGGCATCGCCATCAAGAGCCTTCAGTTTCACATCACTCTGCTTGATGAAGAGGCGCTCACGATCAGGTTCACGCACGAAGGTAGAAGCCTCATCTTGTGTAATCTCCACAGACTCATAGGAATAGCCCACCAAACGGATTGCCGCTGCAATCTGAGAGAGATATCCCACTGCGTCGAGTCTCACCTTCAAGGCAACCACCTCATCATTGTCTGTTGCCTCTTTGGTGATGCTCATCACGACATCATTATAGTCCCAGTCGCCTGGGTTAGGATACTCTGCCTCGAAACAATAGTAAATGCATTGACGGCTGACAGTATTTGGGGTACCAGTAGGCACTGTGGTACCTAAATTGATGGTCTCCTGATTGGTAGAAGCCTGTGCCAAGCGCAGATAATTACCATTCTCGTCAAGCACTGCGGCAAAGATTATAGACTGTGCAGAAGGTGCCACATAATTCAACTGTTTACTAACCCTTGAGGTCGTAGGGGTCTCTGCAAGTATCTCCACCCCCGTGGTGGTAAAGGGGTCGCCAGAGAGAATGTATACCTTGGCGGCCCCATTCACGTCACCTTTTACGAAACTGGTGCAGTTGTTGGTCAGTGTCCATGTATGTCCACTTTCTATAGAGTCCACAGGGAAGTAACCCTCCAACTGGTCCTCATAGCCATAATAACGGAAGTCGTCACGCACACAACTGCTTACAAAACTGGCAGTTGCTGCCATTATAAATAAGGTATAGAATACTTTCTTTCTCATGTCATATTGCTTTTGGGCTGTAAAATTACAAAAAAGGACGGAACTTTAAACTATTTTACAGACAAAATCTTGATTCATGCAAACGTTTCCGCAGAATTTTAAATATTTTAACGCAAACCATCTTGCTTTTCTAAATAAATAATGTACTTTTGCAGCGTTAATTTCTACAAATGAACAAAATAAGTTTAATTTAGTTTCTATAATCATTAAAAATTGGAAAGATGAAAAAGTTATTTTTGATGGGTTTTGTAGCCCTTGGTCTCGCAAGTTGTGTCAGTGACAAGGAAGTTACTCCGCAGACTCAGGCTGAGAAGTATGAGGCTGCCTTCGAAGACTTCGTGGGTGGTCAGATTAATGCTAATGTTAACTGGGGGTTCAATAACCAACAGGTTGTTACTTTTAATTCAGAAGGTGAGTATGTTGGTATGCGTGGTGTTGATGCCAATGGCAACGGGTGGGGTCTGTATGTGGATGTTCCCCAGCCTCTGACAGAAGCACAGAAGCAAGTGGTAACAGAGTGGTTCCAGAGCAATCGGAATCCTGAGGGTGTTGCTGTAAACTGGAGCGAATTCTTCGTACAACAGGTATACAAAGGTGAATGGGGTGGTAATATGAACTACCTGTATTGTGGTAGTGACACAGACCACACTTACAACTTTAATGCTGGTGATGCAGGTACTTATGGAAACGTATGCTATGGTTTGAATCCTGGTGCTACTGATCAGAATGACCGTATCTATGGTTCTGACAAGATTGAGTTCATGGTAAACAGCAGCACTGAGTACTTCGGTTTCCACAACTCTTTCGACTCTAATTTCTATAAAGACAACTATGTGATTATTCCTGGTGACATCATCGATAGCAGCGTAGCAGGTATGTACTTTGTAGGTTTCGATTTCGAGGCTAATGGACAGGCTGACAATCAGAAAGTAGCACGTGACTATTATTTCGACAACTGGATTGTGAAGATTACTCCAGGACTCTACAAAAACGCAAGACGCATTATGGTTGAGGACTTGATTGCCGCAGATCTTTCTCAGGTTGACAAGAGTGACTGGGACTTCAACGACGCTGTATTCGATGTTGCTTTTGTAGGTGAAGACGCTGTTATCACACTGTGGGCTGCTGGTGGTACCAAGGCGCTGACTATTGGTGGTCAGGAAGTTCACGAGTTGTTTGGTCAGGCTACTTCTAAGATGATCAATACTAACGCCACTAATGGTGTAGATGGTCTAACTCCTGTTATCTTCCGTGTAAGCAATCCTGGAACAACCAATGCTAATGACATCGTTGTTAAAGTTGGTAGCACAGAGTTGAAGGCAGAGACCGGCAAGGCTCCTCAGAAGATTGTTGTTTCCAGCAATACCAAGTGGATGCAGGAGCGTCAGATTATCACGAAGGGTTATGCTCAGTTCGCTACCTATGCAACAGAGGGAACCCCAGAAAACTGGTATGAGACCGTTACAGATGCATCTGTTCTGTATTAATTTGACCCATCAAATACAATCATAAACAATCTTTTAGAGAGTGCCTGCGTGATGCAGGCACTCTTTTTTTGTGAATTTATTTTGTTCTTTACTCACTTATTAGATAAATTTCTCACACTCGACAAAAGAAATCAATTTCTTTTGTTCTCGTTAATAGAAATTTTCGTACCTTTGAACTACGTTTGAAGGTACTGACGTTCGAAAATAAAAAGAAAAACAAGTTTTCCTTTTGTATTATTCTCACTTATTCGTACCTTTGCAGAATGGAAGACGATGAAAGGAAAATCGACAGTTACAAGACGCTGAAAGTCTATCAGAAGACTATCTGCGTCTTTGATATTACCTGCTATTTCGTCGACCATTTCTTGGATCGTGGGCATGACCGTACAGCAGACCAGATGCAGCAGGCGGCACGCTCTGGGAAACAGAATATCGTGGAAGGATATAGTGACGCAGAAGGCTCAACAGACAGTGAGCATAAACTGACTGTTATTGCTAAAGGTAGTCTGGAAGAACTGAAAGAAGACTTTCAAGACTATCTTCGTATCCATGGGCTGACTATTTGGGATCAAGAGCATGAGAAATACAAAGCATGTGTACCTCGTTTCAAGAAGCATAACGACACAGCCTACTATATGCGACAGATAAATGGCAGAAGTGCCGAGGATATTGCCAATATCGCTTTGATAGTGATTTATCAGGCATTGTCAATGTTGCATGGATATATCAAATATATTAATAGGAAATTCTTGGAACAAGGTGGTGTCAAGGAACAGCGCTATTGGAAGAGAGTTCAGTATAGGGAGAGTAGGGATGGTAGGTTCGGTAGGGATGGTAGGTTTGGTAGGGAACAAGACCCTAACAACCCTACCACACCTACTAAACCTACCACACCTAACAAACCTTTAAAACAATAAGAACTATGGTATTGAATTATATTTGGGTAGCCTTTTTTCTACTTGCCTTTGTGATAGCAACGGTGAAGTTGGTGTTCTGGGGAGACTATGACGTGTTCCCTGCCATGATGGACTCCACGTTTGCGTCATCTAAGACGGCATTTGAGATTTCTTTGGGTCTGACAGGAGTACTGTCACTCTGGTTAGGTGTGATGAAAGTGGGAGAGAAAGGAGGCGTGGTCAACGTACTGGCTCGCCTGTTGTCGCCTGTGTTCACCAAACTCTTCCCAGACATCCCCAAGGGACATCCCGTCACGGGCTCTATTTTCATGAATATCGCCGCCAACATGCTGGGACTGGACAATGCCGCTACCCCACTCGGACTCAAGGCTATGGAGCAGATGCAGGAACTGAACCCCAAGAAAGACACAGCATGGAACCCGATGATTATGTTTCTCGTGCTTAACACCAGTGGTCTGACCCTCATCCCCGTCTCCATCATGGTATATCGTGTGCAGATGGGGGCGGCACAGCCTACGGACATCTTCATCCCCATCTTGCTTGCCACATTCTTCTCGACATTAGTGGGAATCATCGTCACTTCCCTCTTCCAACATATCAACCTGCTGAACCGCACATTGCTATTAACACTTGGCGGTGCCTGTGTAGTAGTGGCAGGCATTATCTGGGGTTTCTCCCAATTGGATAGTGAGGCGATGAACCGTGTAAGCACCACCGTGGCGAATATCCTGCTGATGACGATTATCGTGAGTTTCATCGCAACAGGTGTGAGGAAGAAAATCAATGTCTATGACGCTTTCATCGAGGGAGCGAAAGACGGTTTTCAGACTGCCGTGCGTATCATCCCCTACCTCGTCGCCATTCTCGTGGGCATTGGTGTGTTCCGTGCCTCTGGTGCGATGGACATGCTCATCGGTGGCATGCGCTGGTGTGTGGAACTGACAGGTATGAACGCCCAGTGGGTGGATGCCATGCCTACGGCAATGATGAAGCCCTTGTCAGGCAGTGGTGCCCGTGGTATGATGGTGGATGCGATGACGACCTACGGAGCCGACTCGTTTGTGGGCAGACTGTCATGTGTCTTCCAAGGCTCTACTGACACCACCTTCTATATCCTTGCCGTCTACTTCGGTTCTGTAGGTATCGCCAAGACCCGTCATGCCGTCGCCTGCGGCTTGCTTGCCGACTTGGCGGGCATCATTGCGGCGATAGCGATCTGTTACTTGTTCTTTGGATAGGAACTATAGGGACTATAGTTACTATAGGAACTATAATAAAAATAATTTATGGGAAAGTTAACGACAATCTTTAAAGACACAGCCATCTACGGACTATCGAGCATCATCGGTCGATTCCTGAACTATCTGTTAGTGCCCCTCTATACAGCGCAACTCTCTGCGGCAAGTGGAGGCTATGGTGTCATCACCAATATTTACGCCTATACGGCACTGATGATGGTACTGCTGACCTTCGGTATGGAGACAACCTATTTCCGTTTCACCAACAAGACACATGAGGACTCGCAGACTGTCTATACTACCACGCTCATCAGTGTTGGCACTGTGGCATTGTCGTTTGTCGCCTTGGTTCTCCTGTTTATTAACCCTATCAGCAGTGTCATGGGGTATGGCGATCATCCGTCATACGTCTGGGTAATGGCGGTCACCGTTGCCATTGATGCTTTCCTTTGTATTCCCTTTGCCTACCTGCGTCAACAGAAGAAAGCCTTGAAATTTGCGGCACTGAAACTGCTGAACATTGTAGTAAGTATTCTGCTGAATGTTATCTATTTCGCAGTATTAGACGGAAAAGATGTAGGCTATGCCTTCTATATCAATCTCTGCTGCACCCTGATGCTTGCCCTCTGCCTTGTCAAGGAACTCACAGGTTTCCGTTATTCGTTCGACAAGGCTTTGCTACGCCGTATGCTCAGTTACTCGTGGCCTATCTTGATATTAGGTATTGCAGGTATCCTCAACCAGACAGCCGACAAGATGCTGTTCCCCTATATCTATATAGGTGATGACATGCAGGCACAGTTGGGCATCTATGGCGCCTGCTCTAAGATAGCGATGATTATGGCGATGATTACCCAGGCGTTCCGCTTCGCCTATGAGCCTATCGTCTTCGCTGGTGTCAAAGACAAGGACTCCCATGAGATGTATGCCAAGGCGATGAAGTATTTTATCATCTTCACCCTCCTTGCTTTCCTGCTGGTAGTGGGCTATATGGACATCTTGAAATATATCATCGGCTCCGACTACTGGGTGGGACTGCGCGTGGTTCCTATCGTCATGGCAGCGGAGATTATGATGGGTGTCTATTTCAACCTGTCGTTCTGGTATAAACTTATCGACAGGACCATCTGGGGTGCCATCTTCTCAGGTATCGGCTGTGCCGTTCTTCTTGCCGTTAACATCATCTTCGTACCCAAATACGGATATCTCGCCTGTGCATGGGGAGGCTTTGCTGGCTATGGTGTCGCCATGATTATCTCCTATGTCGTAGGACAGAAATACTATCCTATCAACTATCCGTTGAAAGACATCGCCCTATATGTATGTCTTGCCATCATGGCATTCATAATGATGGTCATCGTCAGAGGTAGCCAATCGCTCTTTGTATCGTTGTTGGTTAATACGCTTTTCATCCTGCTCTTCGTGGGCATCATCATCAAGCGTGACCTGCCTTTGGAACCATTGTTGAGGAAATTAAAGATTAAACATTAAAGATTAAACATTAAAGATTAAACATTAAATATATGAAGAAGTTATTATTAAGCCTGATGTGTCTTTGCTCCCTTGGAGCCCATGCCGATGAGGGCATGTGGACACTTTACAACTTGCCCTCTGCTATCTTTGAGCAGATGAGGCAGTATGGATTCCAACTGCCACAGGAGCAACTCTATGAGAGTGACAATGCCGTAAAGAACGCTGTCATTAACTTCGGAGGCTATTGCTCAGGAGTCGTCGTCTCACCCGACGGTCTTGTATTCACCAACCACCATTGCGGTTTTGAGTGCATCCGTAGTCACTCCACCGTGGAGCACGACTACATGCTGAACGGTTTTATCGCCAACAACTATGGTGAGGAACTGCCCAACGAGGACATCTTCGTGAGTTTCATGGTAGAGCAGAAAGATGTGACAGACAGTCTGAAAGCATTAGGCATCGACACACTCTCTTATGAGGAGACAGAGGAGTTTGTGGACTCTATCCAGAACGCATGGCAGAAAGTTATCCGCCAGCAAGACTCCACCCTGCGTGTGGAGATCCTACCGTTCTATGAAGGCAACAAATACTATCTGACGACCTATCGTGACTTCGAGGATGTGCGTCTGGTATTCGCAGTCCCTAAGTCGATGGGTAAGTTTGGTGGTGAGACAGACAACTGGATGTGGCCCCGCCAGACCTGTGACTATAGTGTGTTCCGTATCTATGCCGATCCAAAGACGAATGGTCCTGCCAAATACTCGAAGGACAACGTGCCCTATCATCCTACATCATGGGCAAAGGTGTCGATGGATGGCTATAAACCTGGTGACTTCGCGATGATTATGGGTTATCCTGGCTCTACCAGCCGATACCTCAGCAGTTATGGTATCAAGGAGCGCCGTGATGCGATAAACGCTCCTCGTGTCCAGGTACGTGGTGTCAAGCAGGAGATCATGCTGCGCCACATGCGTGCCGACGAGGCTGTCCGTATCAAATATGACTCTAAGTATGCCAATAGTTCCAACTACTGGAAGAACTCTATCGGTATGAACAAGTGTATCGACTCTATCGGACTCATACAACAGAAGCAGGAGTTTGAGGTCAAACTGAAACAATGGCAGGACGAGACAGGCTATCTGAAAGGACAACTCGACTTCGATAAGATGGCAGACCTCTATCAAAAACGTCTTGCCCTGTCACGCATCCGTACCTTGTTCATTGAGACATTCATGATGCAAGACCAACTAACCACTCGTGTATATAGAAGTAACTGGGGCATGAAGATTCAAGGTCCTGAGGATAAACCAAAGAAACAGTATATCAAATTCGATAATAACAGCGAGGAATGGGACGAGGCAACAGACAAGGAAATGCTTGCCGCCTTGCTGAAGAATTATCGTATGCAGATGACAGACCCCGACTATCTGCCTGCTTTCTATCAGACAATTGACGAGAAGTTCCATGGTGACTATACCGCCTATGTCAATACACTCTATAAGAAGTCGCTACTGATGACATCAGGAAAGCCCATCTATGTGAACAAGAAGAGTTATGGAAAGGACATGGGAGTACAATATGGTCTTGACCTCGCTGAACTGTTTGCCAAGATTGGGGCTGACCGTAAGCAACTAAGTATAGATATCGCAGAACAGGAGAAATATCTTTGTGCCGCTAAATTGCGTATGGAGCAGGATCTGCCTAATTACTCGGATGCTAACTTCACCATGCGTATGACCTACGGACAGATTGGGGAATATACCTTAGGAGGGCGTCCCTCAGGCTATTATACTACGGCTCGTAGTTTGTGGGAGAAGATGCAGAAAGCAGATGACAACTTCGAGTATTTCGCAGAGCCTGAGATGCATGAGTTACTATCCGCCAAAGACTTCGGTCCTTATGCCGATCAGTTGACTGGCACGCTACAACTCTGCTTCCTCTCTAATAACGACATCACTGGTGGTAACTCTGGCTCACCTATATTTAATAATAAGGGAGAATTGCTAGGACTTGCCTTTGATGGCAACTGGGACAGTTTGTCGAGTGATATCTTCTTTGACCGCCAACTTGCCCGTACCATCAATGTCGACGTGCGCTACATGCTCTATATGATGGACCGCTGGGGGCATGCCGACCGACTATTGAAAGAGATAGGAGTTAAATAAAAGAAAAAGGTTGAGAGAATTTCTCAACCTTTTTTCTTTCTTGGTTTGCGGACAGCCCAACCTTCCTCGCTGAAGTCTGGCACTTCACCTTTGAGTTTCATGGAACTGGGATTGAGGAACTGCATCCACTCCTCTTTCTTGAAGGTTGTCTTCTTAGGTCCTCTATCGTTAGTATTTCTAATATTCCTAACTTCCCTATTTCTCCTATTTGGTCTGTTGTTGCCTTCATCAGCATCATTGCAGCGCACATCCCTGCCTTTGTATTTCTGCCCATTGATGTATTTCATCACACGTGGGGCATCCTCCTCCGGTACATCGAAATACGACATCATGGTCAACAGGTCGATATGCCCTACCTCCACATGACCTTTCACGTGCTTGTTCAGGAACTGCATCAACTCACCAGGATAGAAACCGTCTCTCTTACCTAAGTTGATAAACAAACGACGATAACCTGCCTCTGCCTTGCGGGGGCCGCTTTCACGCTTATCACCTCGCTTGCCCTTCTCCCGTCTCTCTCCGCGCTCCTTCTTGGCACCTACCGGCTCTATCTCTGGGGCATCGGCATAGTAGGCGAGGAATCGTCCGAACTCCAAGGACACAATCTTCTTAATGAGGTCTTCCTTATCAATATACTCGAAATAACGGTCGATATCTGCCATAAACGGGGCTATCTGCTCTTCATCCACATCCGCCTTGACAATCTGATCCATCACCTTATAGAGTTGTTTCTTACAGATTTCCTCGGCAGAAGGTATCTTACCTTCCTCAAAAGCCTTGCCAATCTCTTTCTCGATATTGCGAATCTTGTGCTTCTCACGACTGTGTACAATACTAAGTGAGGTTCCTTTTTTACCTGCACGTCCTGTACGTCCAGAGCGATGGGTATAGTTCTCTATATCATCTGGCAAACCGTAGTTGATGACATGTGTCAGGTCGTCCACATCCAAGCCACGTGCCGCCACATCAGTAGCCACCAGTAACTGCACCGTATGCTGGCGGAACTTCTGCATGGTGAGGTCACGCTGTTGTTGTGAGAGGTCACCATGAAGACTCTCCGCATTATAGCCATCACGAATCAATTTATCCGCAACCTCCTGCGTCTCCAACTTGGTACGACAGAAAATAATGGCGAAAATACGGGGATAGAAATCTACCAGCCGCTTCAAAGCAAGGTATTTGTCCTTAGCATTCACCATATAATATATATGGTTCACGTGCTCCGCACCCTCATTACGGCTCCCTACTACGATTTCCTTATAATCATGTAGGTAACCTTTGGCAATACGCTCTATCTCCTTACTCATCGTAGCGGAGAAAAGAAGGGTGTTACGTTCTGTAGGCACACCCTCCAAGATGGCATCAATACTCTCCGAGAAGCCCATGTTCAACATCTCATCAGCCTCGTCAAGTACAACATTATATACGTCATCCAACTTTGCCACACCACGTTTCATCAGGTCAATCAATCGACCAGGAGTAGCAACAATGACTTGTACCCCCTTCCGTAAAGAACGTATCTGTTGCTCGATAGAGGCACCACCATAGACCGCTTCAATGTGTACTCCCTCCATATACTTGGAGAAGTCACGTAAGTCATCCGCAATCTGCAAACAAAGTTCCCGAGTAGGACTTAAGATTAACGCCTGTGTCTCTTTACGAGATGTGTCAATACGCTGTAACACAGGGATACCGAATGCTGCCGTCTTACCCGTACCCGTCTGGGCGAGGGCAATGACATCATTCTGATTACCTAACAAATAAGGGATTACTTCTTCCTGAACGGGCATGGGCTGTACAAATCCCATCTCCTCAATGGCATGGCGAATCTCTTCGCAAACGCCTAATTCTTCAAATGTCTTCAATCTATCTATCTTTTAAAATATTTATTCTCTCATTTCTCATCAGACAAAATCATATTAACAACCATAACGATATCTGTCACATTTATCTGTCCGTCATTGTTGACATCTGCCGCCGCTGCCACAAGGCTGTCTGATGCGTTTCCTAATATACAATTAACCATCTCCACGATATCGGCAACATTCACATTACCATCACCATTGGCATCTCCCATGACTAATTCTGTCGTAACGACAAAATTAAAAGAAACCTCACCGTTCTCTACATCTTCCCGAATATTCCTCAACTTATAAGTGGGAACAGGGTCACCGTTATAGAACTGATAGTTGGGCAAGTTCATGTCAGCAGATAATGTTGTCACATCACTGGTGCCAGGGAAAGGATCACCACAAAGACTTGATAGATAATCTGAAGTTGAGTATTTCATACCCTCTCCAAATAAATAACCATTGATAACCTCCCCATCCGCAGGCACAATACAAACACGAGGCTCTCCTCTTGTGTTGTTAGGATTATCACCCATATTAACCGTATTCTTGGCATAGGTGATATGCCATACCAACAAGCCATGCATGGCATACGAATCGTTTGCTATACTATTGTAGCCTGGAAGTCGGTTCTCCCTATCTGGTCCTTCAGCATACTCTATTATCATCCACTCCTCTGGATCAGTGCCGTTTCCGAACTTATATGCCTTCCCCCCCTTTACCAAAGGCTTCATCTCAATATGCTGTGACGTGGTCAACTCCTCTATCTCTATCCATCCCATGGCTTCTTGCTCCCATGCACTATAAGGCACTGGCGTATAGCCATTACCTGCATGCTCACCATAATCCATCAAATCCCAAAACTCGGGTGTTTGATTGTTTACCTGGGCATTTGTAACAGTAGCATAAAGGTCAGGTAGCCCCATACCATGTGAGAACTCATGAACACAAACGCCAATACCGTTAATTTTCTTTGCTGCGGCAAGACGATACAGTTCCGCACTACAATTAACATAACTGACACTTACATTATCTGCCGTTGAGATTCCCCGATAGCCACATTTCGGCCACAACGAAGTTGCAGGATTACCACTCACATTCTGTCCATAGCCAGCGAAGATGATGCAGACCAACTCCGCTGTCCCATCACCATTATTATCATAGTCATGGAAGTCTACTTGGTCATCAACAGCGACTATGGCATCCTTACAGAACTGAGAGAAATTCACGTCTTTATAACTGCCATTGTCTTTCCCATAAAACTCTTGTGATTCTGGTAAGGTAATAGGACCTACAATATCAAACTGAGGTCTGAACTGTCCACCGCTGGAAACTTCAAAATAACGACCTACACCACACAGATTTTTGTCTTCTTCTTGCCCAAGATTTTGTGGAGTGTCTCTATTAAAATATTGCTCAAACTGGGTTCTCGGATCTTCACTCGCAAACTTAACATCTGAGAATTGCACTAAGACAACCAGACATTTCGGGTTTCCTTGATGGGGGAAATAGCCTGTACCTGTCACCTGCGCACGTTGCCCGGCTTTTCGCAACTCACCTATTTTCTTATAAAACAACTCATGACGCTGCCGTTGTTGCCTACACACCTGTAGTTCTTCTGCTGTGCGCTGTGCAGGCTCATGAGCAAGAAGGTTTGATGCATAAAGCAAACCAGAATCATCCACCTGAGCCAGATAATAAGCCTTTTCTTGCTGAACAACGAGAATGCCATCATCCATAGATATCCAAGAGCCATTCTCATCACCATATAACGTCAATGTAAGCGTTGAACCGTCAGGCTGCGTCATCGTATATGGTATGCTAAGTGCACGGGAAGCAGATATTGTCAACATCATTGACAATAATAGTAAAATACTTAGTATCAGTCTCTTCATCTTCATTTTACACATCTGTTATATTGTGTGCAAAGGTACAAATAAAATACCGAAAAACAGAAAAGTAACCTGTATTTATATTTTTTTAGATATTATCTATTGATGGAATTCGGGAAATTTATTATCTTTGCAACCGAATTCGGTTTTCCAAAACGGAAAACTTTTTGGAATCGAAAAATAAAAAAGTTGTCCAAAACGGAAAACTTTTTCTCAAATAGAAGTAATTAAAAACTTGACAACATATAGAACAATGGAAATTAAAAACTTTACCATCACAAAACGCGACGGATCAAAAGATCAGTTTTCGTTAGACAAGATCATGAATGCTATATTAAAGGCATTCGATAGTGTTAATCAACCTACAGACCTTGGTGCTATCTCTAAGATCCTCAGTCGATTAAACATCCAGAACGACATCACAGTAGAGGATATCCAAAATCAAGTGGAGGAGGCATTGATGAGCGAGGGATACTATAAAGTAGCGAAGTCATTCATGCTGTATCGTCAGGCTCACACGGAGGACCGTGAGACACTTGCCAAATTGGAATTCTTGTCAGAATATTGTGAGTCAGTGAATGCCGCAACAGGTTCAAAGTATGACGCTAATGCAAACGTAGAGCATAAGAATATTGCAACTTTGATAGGTGAGTTGCCTAAATCCAACTTCATTCGTTTAAATCGTCGTCTGCTGACAGACCGTATTAAAAAGATGTATGGCAAGCAACTTGCTGATGAATATATTGACAAACTTACTCACCACTTTATATATAAAAATGACGAGACAAGTCTTGCCAACTATTGTGCTTCAATTACAATGTATCCCTGGCTGATTGGTGGTACCATTTCCATTGGTGGTAACTCCACAGCACCCACGAACCTGAAGAGTTTCTGTGGTGGTTTTGTAAACATGGTATTCATGGTTTCCAGTATGCTGAGTGGTGCCTGCGCAACTCCAGAATTCTTGATGTACATGAACTATTTCTTAGGGAAGGAATATGGACAGGACTATTATAAGCGCTCTGACGAACAGGCTGACCTCAGTTTGAAGAAGCGTACACTCGACAAAGTAATAACGGATTATTTCGAGCAGATAGTTTATACCCTGAACCAACCGACTGGTGCTCGTAACTATCAGGCAGTATTCTGGAATGTAGCCTATTATGACAAATATTACTTTGAGAGTATCTTTGGCGAGTTCTATTTCCCCGATGGCTCCAAGCCCGACTGGGAGGGATTGTCGTGGCTGCAGAAACGCTTCATGAAATGGTTCAATCAGGAGCGCACCAAGACCCTGCTGACATTCCCTGTAGAAACCATGGCACTGTTAGTTGACGAGAATGGAGAGTGCAAGGATAAGGAATGGGGCGACTTCACCGCTGAGATGTATGCTGAAGGACATTCTTTCTTTACCTATATGAGTGACAATGCTGACTCCTTGAGTTCTTGCTGCCGTCTGCGCAATGAGATTACAGACAATGGTTTCAGTTATACACTGGGTGCTGGTGGTGTGTCCACTGGTTCGAAGAGTGTACTCACCATCAACTTGAACCGTTGTATCCAGTATGCCGTCAACCACAAGATGGACTATCTGGAGTACCTGGGTGGTGTTATTGACCTCTGCCATAAAGTGCAGACAGCATATAACGAAAACCTGAAGGAATTGCAGGCTCATGGTATGTTGCCTCTCTTCGACGCTGGCTATATTAATATCAATCGCCAATATCTTACCATTGGTATCAACGGATTGGTAGAGGCCGCCGAGTTCATGGGACTGAAAATCACACCTAATGATGACTATCTGCATTTCGTACAGGGCATCCTCGGTTTGGTGGAGAAGTATAACAAGCAGTATCGTACCAAAGAGGTAATGTTCAATTGCGAGATGATTCCCGCAGAGAACGTAGGTGTGAAGCATGCTAAATGGGATCGTGAGGACGGCTATTTCGTACCCCGCGACTGCTACAACAGTTATTTCTATGTTGTTGAGGACGACTCACTGACCATCATTGATAAGTTCAAACTGCATGGTGCTCCCTATATCGAGCATCTCACTGGTGGCTCTGCACTCCATATGAACCTTGAGGAGCATCTCAGCAAACAGCAATATGCTCATCTGTTGAAGGTCGCTGCTCAAGAGGGCTGCAACTACTTTACCTTCAACATCCCCAACACTGTTTGCAATGACTGCGGACATATCGACAAGCGTTATCTGAAAGAATGCCCACACTGCCATTCCAAGAACGTTGACTACATGACACGTATCATCGGTTACCTGAAACGTGTGAGCAACTTCTCCCAGCCACGTCAGGAGGAGGCCGCTCGTCGCTACTACGCTCACGCAGAAGCCAAAGGCTAATAGCCTACCGCCAAATGCTCAAATACGTCAACACAGGCATCGTATTCCAAGAGATACCCGATGAGGTGACTCTGGCTATCAACATCTCGAATTGCCCTTGTCGCTGCCCGGGCTGCCACAGCCACTATCTCTGGGAGGACATCGGGCTCCCCTTGGATACTGATGCCATTGATGATTTTATCAAGAAGTTCGGTTGCGACATCACCTGTATCGCCTTCATGGGTGGTGACGCTGACCCAAAAGGGGTCAATCAACTGGCACAGTATATCCATGAGGCACATCCTATGTTCAAGGTGGCATGGTATAGTGGGCGCATCCGCATTTCTTCCTCTATTTGTAAGACCGATTTCGATTATATCAAGATCGGTCCTTTCATCAAGCACTTAGGTCCTCTTAAACAACCCACCACTAATCAACGCCTCTACCGCCAAAAGGAGAACGGTGAGTTTGAGGATATCACCAACCGTTTCTGGAAAAAATAAGTCACCCACATGAAAATATGTATCTTCTGCTCTGCAAATACCGATATCGACCCTGACTTCTTCCAAATGACAGCGGAACTGGGACGATGGATAGGAGAAAACGGTCATACCCTTGTCTATGGTGGTGTCAACCAAGGTCTAATGGAGTGTGTGGCAATGGCTGTTCATGAGGCAAGCGGACGGACCATCGGTGTCATCCCCACCCTTGTGGAGAAGTCTGGGCGCATCAGTCCCTCTGTCGACGTGGAGATGTTCTGTGACAACCTCAGTGACCGCAAACAACTGATGCAGGATTATGCTGACATATTCATCGCCCTTCCTGGTGGCATAGGCACCCTTGACGAAGTATTCACCATCGTTGCCTCATCCATTATCGGCTATCACAGCAAGAGGGTCATCCTTTACAACATGAAAGGTTTCTGGGATTCTCTCATTACCCTCCTTGACAACTTACAGACAAAAGGCTTCACAAGAAAGAATTGGCGAGCCCAAATAGAGGTCGCCAATTCTTTAAAGGATATCCAGCAGTTTCTCACCGAATAGACTTATACCTCCTTTAAACGTTCTGCCATTGCACGACCTAAGGCTTCACAAGCGGCTTTAGTCTCTGGAGTCAGGCTCTGCTTAATCTCGACAGGCTCCCCTACTGGCTCATAGTGTAGTTTTTCCTCATTCCAACGTGCAATCTCGCTGACCGCCTTGGAAGCCCAACCATAAGAGCCAAACCAGCCCAACAGGTGGTTCTTGATGTCCTTACCTGCTAACTCAGAGAGCAACACATCCATCTCATGATAGAGTGCCGTATTATAAGTAGGAGCACCCACTATTAATCCCTTATAGCGGAACACATCACGGATGATATAGGAGTGGTGGGTCTTAGAAACATTATACATTACAATGTTCTTGACACCTGCCTCTGAGGCAGCACGGGCTATTACCTCAGCAGCACGTTCTGTATTTCCATACATCGTGCCATAGCAAATGACAAGTCCTGGCTCTGTCTCATATTTCGACATGCGGTCATATTCTTCCACAACCTTATCAATATACTGATGCCATACAGGTCCATGGGTAGCACAGATATAGTCAAGTTTGACGTCTGCCAACTTCTTCAAGGCATTCTGTACTGGCGTTCCGTATTTACCCACAATATTGGAATAGTAGCGTACCATCTCTAACCAGAAACTATCACAGTTGATCTGCTCGTCAATTACTCCACCGTTTAAGGCTCCAAAACACCCAAAGGCATCACCAGAGAAGAGCACTGTTCCACAAAGGGTCACCATCGTCTCTGGCCAATGTACCATTGGGGTCAGTACGAAATTCAATGTGTGGTTCCCTAACTCAATGGTATCACCATTTTTCACCTCTATTGTTCCTTCTGCAATACCATAGAAGCCCTCCATCATTTGGAATGTCTTTTTGTTTCCTATAATCTGGATATTGGGATAGTATTTCTTAATCAGGGCGATAGAACCACTGTGGTCAGGCTCCATGTGGTTGATAACCAGATAGTCGATGGGACGTTCGCCAATCACCTCATGGATATGTTCGATGAATTGAGTAAAAAAGTCAACCTCTACGGTGTCTATCAAACACACTTTCTCATCGTCAATCAGATACGAATTATAACTCACTCCATTGGGAAGGGGCCATAGTCCCTCAAAGAGGGATTTGTTACGGTCATTAACTCCCACATAATAAATTTTGTTTGTAATCTCTTGCATAATTATATTGTTTTAAGTTATTCTTCCATTGCCAATAAGGCTTGCTCCAGTTCTATTCTCTTCTTTGCGCCAAACTCTGGAGACACATGATTGCTAATGCTACGACAGCATTCCGTAGAGAACTCCAAAGCACTCTTTATGACACTGTCCCATTGTAACTCTGTCAGCCCATTCTCAATTTCCTGACGTGTGATATTATTCTTAATAAGTCCAAAGACAAAACCCGCATTGAAATTGTCGCCAGCCCCGATGGTACTAACAGTCTTTGTAACAGGAACAGGATACTGTTTGCTAAAACCTTTTTCCGCCCGAACTTCTATAGGGTCTGCTGCCCGAGTATAAATAAATTTACTGGTGTAAAACGAAATCTGAGAACGATATACGGCATCTGGATCGTCTTTCTTAAAAAGAATCTCAAAATCCTCTGACGAGCCTCGCACGATATCAGCAAGTTCAAGATTCTCCAATAGATTGGGAGTAATCTTCATTACCTCATGACGATGAGAAGAACGGAAATTGACATCATAATAGAGAATAGCACCATGCTGGCGGGCATAATCCAAAAAGGCATATACTTGTGGACGAACCACAGGATTCAATGCAAAGAAACTACCAAAAAGCACGATATCATCAGGCTGTATATTTGGATAAATATAATCAATACGGTCGTTCGGATGGTCTTTATAGAAGATATATTCCGCATCGTTATTCTCATTCAGAAACGCGAGTGACAATGGTGATTTCGACTCTGGATATACATAAATATTTGAGGAGTCTACACCATTCTTCTCCAAAAAATGAATGATATTACGCCCAACCCGGTCATTACCTGTCTCACTGATCATACTGGCTTTTACTCCAGAACGCCCTAAAGATACAACAGCATTGAATGCACTTCCTCCAGGAATAGCACTGATGGGTTGCTCATCTCGGAAAATAATGTCAAGGACTGTCTCACCGATACCTATTACTTTTCGCATAATCATTAGAATTTACTGCAAAGATACAACTATTTTTCAAAATTTCATTATCTTTGCCGACGAAATGACTAAATATAACATACATACGCTAAATAATGGCTTACGAGTAATCCATCTTCCATCGGCATCACATGTGATCTTTTGTGGCATTGGTGTAAAAGTAGGCTCACGACAAGAGGAAAGAGGGGAAGAAGGAGTTGCACACTTCTGTGAACACGTAACTTTTAAAGGTACTAACAAGCGTTCGGCATTACAGATTCTCAATTGTTTAGAAAGTGTGGGGGGAGAATTAAATGCTTTCACTAACAAAGAGGATACTATATTCTATGCTGCTATTCTTAAAGAACATCTTCCACGGGCTGTCGACCTTCTAACGGATATTGTCTTTAATAGTGTCTATCCAGAGCAAGAGATGGCGCATGAAATCGATGTCATTTGCGATGAAATCGAAAGTTATAACGACTCTCCTGCCGAACTAATCTACGATGAGTTTGAGAACTTGCTCTTTAAAGGTCATCCTTTAGGACATAATATATTAGGAACGCGAGAGCAAGTTAAAACTTTCACCTCTGCCCATGCATTAGATTTCACAAATCGCTACTATATCCCCAATAATGCTATTTTCTTTGCATATGGCGATATTGATTTTAAAAAACTGGTAAAATTGTTAGAGAACAAAGAAATGGTAAGATCTGCAAGGAATTATACCCATTCCGTTTCTATCCCAGTAACGTCTGATCCCATCCATTCTGAGACTCATCATCAGGCTCATGTGATGTTAGGATCTCAAACCTTTGCCTTCGATGACATACGCAGGATGCCATTCTATCTGTTAAACAACATCTTAGGTGGTCCAGGAATGAACGCACGACTGAATCTTTTGCTCAGAGAGAAAAACGGATTAGTATATACGGTAGAGAGCACTTTGGCAAGTTATAGCGATACTGGAGCCTGGTCTGTCTATTTTGGATGCGACCACCATGACGTGAAACGCTGTCTGCGGCTTGTCCACCAAGAATTAGACCGTATGATGCAACATCCTTTATCGGAAAAACAGATAAATGCTGCTAAACGACAATTAAAAGGGCAAATTGCTATTGCCTGTGACAACCGTGAGCAATTTGCACTGGATTTCGCTAAGAGTTTCCTGCACTATAACAAAGAACGCGATATTGACACGCTCTTCCAGCAAATAGATGCCATTAAGTCAGAGCAACTGTTACAAGTTGCTCAAACATACTTTGCGCCTAACCAGTTACAATTACTTTTGCTATAGTTATACACAGACTTTAAGATTTTGACGGACAGCCTTACGAGCCTGTCCCAAACGATTCTCAACCTTCTTGTAGTTGACATGAAGTTCATGGGAAATCTCACTGACCTTCATACCTCCATAGATATGAAGATGATACACTTCCCTACACTCCTCTGGCAATCGTGCCAGAGAATACTCTATCCGCTCAATAATTTGTTGAACTGAAAAAACAGATTCTATGGAGACTACTGTCTCGCCACTATGATGAATATAATGCTCATATGTCTCATAAACATGACGATGGCGATAATAATCTGATACCAAATGGCGTGCCATAGCGTTCACCAAATATGGGAGCGTCTGTTCTGTGGTTAGTTGACAGCCTGTCAGCAGACGGAGGAAGATATTCTGAACCATGTCCCGAGCCTCCTCTCTATCGTTGATGCGCATCGTGATGAAATCGACGATTTCATCACGATGGCAATGATAATAATCTGCTATAACTTGGCTATTCATTGACCACTTTCTGGATTGTTCCATCCGCATTGTAGAACAAGCGCTGAACCTTTAGACTACGCAGATGCGTTACATCATTAGAAGGAACACAATCATGATAGAAAAGATACCACTGACCTTTATATTCCACAATACTATGATGGGTTGTCCAACCTACTACAGGGTCAAGGATAACGCCTTGATAAGTAAATGGACCATAAGGATTGTCACCGATGCCATAGCAAAGAAAATGGCTGTCACCCGTTGAATAGGAGAAATAATATTTCCCATTATACTTATGCAACCAAGATGCTTCGAAGAATCGATGAGGGTCACCTGCCTTCAAAGGATTCCCGTTCTCATCAAGAACAACCACTGAGTGTGGAGCCTCAGCAAACTGCATAACATCATCGCTCATACGGACTACGAAACTTGACAGAGCAGGAACGTCAACAGGTGCATATAGTTGTGTCTTCCTATCAGCAGCAGGGCCAAGGTCAATACCTCCTTTTTGTAACTTGGCAGGAGCCTGATACCACTGCAACTGACCTCCCCAGAGTCCTCCAAAATAACAATAGATTTCACCATCATCATCCTTGAAGACGCAAGGGTCAATAGAGAAAGAACCACGGATAGGCTGTTCCTGAGGAATGAAAGGGCCCTCTGGCTTGTCTGCAACAGCAACACCAAGATGAAACACACCATTATAGTCCTTAGCAGAGAAAATAAGATAATACTTACCATTCTTCTCTACCACATCATTGTCCCACATCTGTTTCTCAGCCCATGCTACATCCTTCACATCAAGAATTACACCATGGTCTGTAGCCTCATCATTCTCCACATCATCGAAAGAAAGCACGTGATAGTCCTTCATTTGGAAATGACCTCCATCATCATCAAAGGCATGTCCTGCCTCACGGTCGTGGGAAGGATAGATATACAATTTGTTGTTAAACACATTGGCTGAAGGGTCAGCCATGTAATCACTCGGAAATAAATAACGCGGTAATTTTGCCATAGTCAGTAGTTGTTTAAATAAATACTATTTTTTCTTTTCTCTTTTATTGTTGTCACGTTGGGACTTGACAAGATTAATCAGCGACTGAACAAAAGGTTTTGGCTGATTATTACGGTCAAACAAGGTAGCATAGTCCGTACGTCCCTTGATAGGGAAGTCATTACGCCAAGAGTTAGCATCATTCAGGCACCAGAAACTAATGCGTTGGATATCCTTGTGGTGACGCAGCAACATCTGATAAAAACTTACCCAGAACTGTTCGATCTCCGCCTCTTTCTCCTTGGTTAGTCCATTCTTATAGGGATCCATTTCTGGACGATAGGCAAAACGGTCACTGATATTAGCGCCTGAGAACCCATAAGGGTTAGGTAATACGGTAAGGTCTACTTCTGTGAATGCTGTAGGAATTCCCAAAGAGGCTATTGTACTAATAGAGTGCTCATATTCCTCAATATAGTTATTGTCTTCCAGTACCATATGCCCCTGCATACCAATGGCATGGACAGGTAGTCCCTGTCGGATCAAAGGACGGAAAAAATTCACCACTCCCTCTACTTTTAGAGCCTTATTCATTGAAAAGTCTTGATAATACAATTCGGCATTGGGGTCTGCCTCATGCGCATATCGAAAGGCAAGAGAGATATAATCAGTACCTAATATTTGATAAAACAGACTCTTACGAGGAGAACCGTCATCTTCAAAAGCCTCGTTGACAACATCCCAGGCGTCAACACGCCCCTTGAAATGATTGACGATAGTATAGATATGTTCACGCATACGTTTCCTCAACACCTCCGCAGACACCAGATTACCTTTTTCATCGTAATGAAACCATGGAGCACACTGAGAGTGCCATATCAGACAATGTCCCAGCACTTTCTTACCTGCTGACTTCGCCTTGTCGACAAACTGATCTGCAAGAGTAAAATCATAAATACCCTCTTTGGGATGAATGACCTCACATTTCATGCAATTCTCTGCCACCACCCAATTGAAGTTCTGGTCTATCACTGACCAGTCGGCTGTCTGGTCACTGCTAATAAATCCTGTGACATCATACACATTATTTCCATTTTGCTCACTTGCTACTTCCCACTGGTTGACACTAATACCTGTATACCAGTAGTCACGATAGGCATCCTTCAACGTGTTTTCAGTAGATGTGAGGCAGCATTGCCCACCTGCGCTTCGCAGCGCAGATTGAGCGAATACTACTTCAGAAAAAATCACTGAAAACAATACAACTACTAACCTAATAATCTTCATAATTAATCAATTTTTTATGTCTGCTGATAAAAATGTTTATTGCACATGAATGTTTTGCCGATGAGCCACTAACTCTGACTGCATTTTTACATTATACGCCTTAGTAATCGGATAGAAGAGCAATGCTACAACTCCGATGCAAAAGAGAATCGCCGGAATGACGGAACAAACAAGGCGAATACCTTCTGTGGCAGTCGCTGACTGTATCCCACTCTGACCTGATACATAGCCGAAACATGAGAGAATAAATCCTGCTAATGCACCACCTAAACCTAATCCTGCTTTTAGGGCGAGTGACATACCAGAAAAACAGAACCCTGTTGTGCGCCGGTGGTTGACATACTCTACATGGTCGGCTACATCACCCATCATTGCCCACAACAGGGGAACTGTTGGAGCATATGCCAAAGACTTGAAAAAACAAAGTCCAAAGATAAAACTAATATCTACAGGCGATGGTATATAAAACATGGCTGTGAAAAGGGCTGTCAATGACAAACACACAAGGAATGTCTGTTTCTTGCCAAACTTATTCGCCAGATATTCTGACAATAAAATGATACTCAACAATTGGGTGACGGCTCCCAGCATATTAAATAAAGAGAAACCAATTGAATAAGCATCTGAAGGGCCATCTGCTATCAAATTGAAACTATTAAGGATATAGAACCAGACTCCCGTTCCCTCATTGTTTTCATCTGTTAGTCCTAATACTCCTAAAAAATCAAATAATGATTTCTGATCGATGTTGTATTGAAAATAATAGTTCATAGATGCTCCCCACATAGAGATTGTAATGAAGACAAAAAGTACCAAAACAAACATTGCACGCCAAGAGACACTTGATAAAGTACTACAAATATCCTCTTTTAAATTAACCTTTTGTGTTGGAGGGGGCTGGATGCGCTCATGGGTCGAACAGAAAGCAATTATCAAAAAAACAAAGGCAATCGTCGCATAAAGGAGTATGGTAGTTGTCCAACCCTGAGCATTTCCTCCATTCTCTCCAAACTTATTAACCAAGGGAAGCGTCATACCTTGCACTATAAATTGTGCTAAACTGACTGCTATAAAACGAACGGCATTAATACTGGTACGTTCTTTGATATCGCTTGTCATAACACCACCCAAAGAAGAATAGGGAATAGTGTTCATTGCATACATTATTATTAATAATATATAAGAAATCGTAGCATACAATGCTACCACACCTTTCTCTTCTATGCCAGGATTATAAAAAGCAAGCACATAAAATATGCTGAAAGGTAGTGCTGTCCACAATAACCATGGACGATATTTTCCCCAACGGGTCTTTGTGCGATCACTAAGAATACCCATTATAGGATCTGCTATTGCACCTGAAAGACATGCGATAAGGAACACAGAACCAGCCACAGCACCCTCAAGGCCAAAAACATCAGTATAGAACTTCAACTGGAAGACCATCATCACCTGGAATACCAGATTGGCTGCTACATCTCCCAATGAGTATCCGATTTTCTCGCCTAACGAAACCTTCTGTGACTGAATTTTACTCATCGCCTGATTATTGTTACAAATATTCTGCTGCAAAATTAACACTTTCTTTTGAAACTTATATTCCAATTTGTTACAGAAAGGTACGGTTTTTGTTTCATACATAGTGAAAATTGCACTTTTTTTGCGTTTTTATCTCTTTTTTTTATATTTTTGCATCAAATCAATAATCGTTTATCTTAATTATGTGTATGATGAAGAAATATAAACTATCAATCCTTTTAACGTGTCTCCTCGTTGTGGCTATTAACACGTATGCAAAGGTAAAATTACCACATTATTTCCAATCTGGTATGGTAATCCAACGTGGAAAACCTGTTCCTGTCTGGGGGTATGCGGATGCAGGAGAGAGGATTACTGTCCGATTCAATAAATTTAAAACGGTTGTATTTGCTGATTCCAACGGGAAATTCCGCATCGATTTACCCATCATGAAAGCGGGGGGACCCTATACTTTAATAATAGGAGACGCTGTGCTAACCAATGTATTGGTTGGGGATGTATGGCTCTGTTCTGGTCAGTCAAATATGGATGTGACTATTGAACGGGTCTATCCTCAATATACAAAAGAGATTGACGAGTTTGCCAATAACCAAGTTCGTTTATTCCGTATACAAAATGAAACCAATACGCATGGTGTGCAAGAAGATATTCTCCCTACTTCCATTAATTGGAAGCCTTTAACGAAAAAGGACGCATGGCATTATTCTGCACTTGCGTCCTTCATAGGGAAACGGATGCAGGAACAGACAGGTGTCCCACAAGGTATTATCGTTAATAGTTGGGGTGGCACACCTATTGAGGCATGGATCTCTGCAGATACTTTACAAAAAGATTACCCTGTATTAGTTGAGAAAACCCGTATTTACCAAGACGATGAATTTGTCAAGGCACAGGCAAAGGCAAACCAATTGGCTGATCAGCGCTGGAATGACCTGTTGAATGAGAAAGACCTTGGTATTCAGGAACATTTCACGGCAATTGATTATGATGACACTGCTTGGGAAACAGTAAATCAATACTCGATGGAATGGGCAAAAAAGAATGGTAAAGGTATCGTTGGAAGTATCTGGCTCCGCCAACACATCAATGTTGATAGGGCACATGCCGGAAAACCAGCACGCCTATTACTTGGTACACTCTTTGATGCAGACTATACATATCTGAATGGCAAGGAGATAGGACGCACTTACTACCAATACCCTCCCCGCCGCTATGATATTCCTGAGGGGATGCTTCAAGAGGGTGATAATGTCATCACTATCCGATTTGTAAACAAGTACGGTACTGCGCATTTCATTAAGGAAAAGCCTTATCTAATAGCCTTTGGCAACGATCGCTTCTCCCAGAATCCGATGCCAAAAGATGTCATTCCTCTCAGTGAGAACTGGAAGCATCATGTTGGTGCGGAAATGCCATCATGTCCCAATGGTGACGTGTCCCTGCAAAATATGCCAACTACCTTGTATAATGCTGTCGTATATCCATTGGCACCCTATGCTATAAAGGGTGTCGTATGGTATCAGGGTGAGTCAAACACAGGGAATCCCAATCTTTATGCTGACTTCTTACATAAGATGATGAATAACTGGCGGTCTTTGTGGAATGACGCAAGACTTCCTTTCTGTATTGTTCAACTTGCTAATTATATGGAACCATCTGAACAGCCTCAACACTCTAATTGGGCACAACTTCGTGAGGCACAACGTCTGGTCGCGAAAAATGATCCGTATGCCGCTCTTGCCGTTGCCATTGACCTTGGTGAAACGGTTGATATTCATCCATTGCGTAAAAAGGAACTGGCAGAGCGTATAGGACTTTGTCTTGATCAATTAGCCTACCACCAAAAAATCAATCTCTCCCCGCAACCTGTCAGCGCAAAGATTGAAGGCAATGAGGTGGTAATAGTTTTCAACCAACCCCTCCAACCAGGTGAACAAGCCGAATTTGAGTTAGCAGGTGCCGACCACAAATTTGTTAATGTAAAGGCTGTGTCAAAAGACAATCAGGTCGCGTTGGAATCGCCAGTTTCACATCCTATTATAATACGCTACGCATGGAAAGACAATCCTATACGTGCTCATTTATATTCTACTAAAGGTTTGCCCGCTACACCATTTGAAATGAAAATATCAGAATAAAAGGAGGGAGGTCATTTAAACCTCCCTTCTTTTATAAAACTTTATTTCTTACGCTTTACTACGCTCTTCTATCTTTTTGTTGATATCGTCAATCACATCATCTGTCAACTCATACTTGGAGATGATGAACATAGCAAGTAAAAGTAGGGCTGCAGGGATGACACACACCAGCCAAAGAATACCCTCTTGCGCCTCTGGTGTTTGCTCTATCACCTCAGGATTGTAGGATACATATGCCAGGATGGCAGGAGCAACAACACTACCTAACGTCATACCTGCCTTAAAGAAAATGCCTGTAAGAGCATTGACAATACCTGCGATTCGCTTGCCACTTACATACTCTCCGAAAGAAATTACCTCTGGCACCAAAGCCCACATATACCCTGTCGCAACAATAACACCTGTCGACTTCACAAATTGGGCGATATAGACAAGTATCATGCTTGGTTCATCCATCTTAGCCACGAGATAGAGGAATCCCATACCAATGATGGCTATAGAAAGGAATATATAGAACATATTCTTTTTACCGACCATTTTCTTAATGATAGGAACAAGCGGCATAAAGATAAATGATGGGGCAGACCCAAGACCCATAAAGACCGACAATTGCTCTGGTGTTCCATGCATATTACTATTGATAAAGTAGGCACCAGCAGCATTTCCAATAGACATCATCGCAAAAGCAGTAATGAAGAAAAAGGCAATGACTCGCAGTGGACGATTATGGAAAAACTCCATCCAAAGATCACTTATCTTCACATTAGCAGCCTCACTTGCATCCATTACCACGCGTTCCTTACATTGACTGAAACAGAAAAACAGCAAGGCAAGACCCACAGAGGCATAGATACACATCGTAATAAACCATGCTTGGGGATCTTTAGGCAAACCCTCTGTAGGCTCGTTGGTGAAATAAGCAATCAACAAGGGTAATCCAGATCCTACGGCAAGACCTCCACAGTTTGCCATAAACATTCTAACACTGGTTAAAATAGTGATTTCATCGGTATCTCGAGTGAGTGAGGAGTTTAGGGCTCCATAAGGTACATTAATGAAAGTGTAGAGCAGTGTCATCGCAATATAGGTGACGTAGGCATAAAGTAACGAAGGAGCAAAGCCATTCCAAAAGCAGAGGATGGCAAATCCTGTTAATGGTATACCGACAAACACCAGATAAGCACGGTATTTTCCGAGCCTCGGGTTACTCTTATCAATTAGTGTTCCTACAATAGGATCCCAAATTACATTTGCCACATTACCCACTGTAAACATTACAGACACATCGACAGCATCAAGTCCGTAAATGTCTGTGTAGAAGAACAGCAGATACATACAAGTTGTTTGGAAAATCAGATTCTGCGCGAGGTCACCCGATCCGAATCCGATTCTTTGGAGCCACGAAAGTTTATAAAAACCTTTCGTCTCTTGAGTCATTTCATTGTTTGCCATTGTTGTTATTGGTATAATATTTATTACATTCAGAAATCTGTTGCAAAGATAAGCATTTCTGTGAGAATATTTGTTTTAATTTGTTGCAAAAAATATAGAAATTTGTTTCACCTCTACTTTTCAGAAAAAAGATTAACAAAAATAAACACATAATTTCTCTTCCTTCTCTGTATAATGATTTTCTCTATTTGTTGATTTTGTATAAATAACGGATTTTCTAACGAAAACGTTTGCGGATTTCATTATTTTGTAGTAATTTTGTAGCCAAACATGCGTGTGCGTACTTATTTATGAGTATTTTTATTAATTAAATTCAATATTTTATGTGGTTAATCAATTCATCTATTGGTCGTAAGGTTGTCATGTCCATTACGGGCTTGGCACTGATCTTGTTCTTGACGTTCCACTGCGCCATGAACATTGTTGCGCTGTTCTCCGGACCAGCATACAACACCATCTGCGAACTACTGGGTGCCAATTGGTATGCCGTTGTGGCTACCATGGGGCTTGCTGCCCTAGCACTGATTCACATCGTCTTTGCCTTCATCCTGACGGCTCAGAACCGCAAGGCACGTGGTGAGAACCGCTACGATGTGGCAACATCAGTCAACCAGAACGGGCTTCTGGACACTGCTGAGGGATGGGCTTCAAGCAACATGCTTGTGCTGGGTATCATCATCCTCGTCGGATTGCTTCTGCACCTGTATCATTTCTGGAGCAAGATGATGCTTGCGGAGTTGCTAGATACGACAGCAGGTCATCTGCCCACAGATGGTTTTGCTTTTATCATTGACACGTTCGGTGATCCTGTCAATGTAGTGCTTTATCTCATCTGGATTTGCGCAATCTGGTTCCATCTCGCTCATGGTTTCTGGTCTGCCCTGCATACATTAGGTATCAGTGGAAAGATCTGGCAAAAGCGTATGCAATGGATTGGACTCATCTATGTCTCACTCCTGATGCTCGGCTTCCTTGTAGTTGTATTGGCGTTCGCCTTTAAGTGCGCTCCAAGTCTGTATGCCTTTTGCGGATAACTTTGTTAAACCTTAAATTACTTTAAATTACTTTGATTATGGCTAAAGTATTAGATTCTAAGATTCCCGCAGGTCCAGTACCTGAGAAATGGAAGGAATATAAGGCTCATCAGCGTCTGGTCAACCCCAAGAACAAATTGAAACTCGATGTCATTGTCGTAGGAACAGGTCTTGCTGGTGCATCTGCTGCTGCCTCTCTTGGTGAGATGGGCTTCAATGTGATTAACCTGTGTATTCAGGACTCACCTCGTCGTGCACACTCTATCGCTGCACAGGGTGGTATCAATGCGGCAAAGAATTATCAGAATGATGGTGACTCTATTTATCGCCTCTTCTACGATACCGTGAAGGGCGGTGACTATCGTGCTCGTGAGGCTAATGTCTACCGTCTTGCTGAGGTAAGTAATAATATTATCGACCAGTGTGTGGCTCAAGGTGTTCCATTCGCTCGTGAGTATGGTGGTATGCTGGCCAACCGTTCATTCGGTGGCGCACAGGTAAGCCGTACGTTCTACGCCAAGGGTCAGACTGGTCAGCAGTTGCTGTTAGGCGCATACTCTTCTCTGAGTGCACAGGTGAAGGCTGGTAAGGTGAAACTCTACACTCGTTATGAGATGGAGGATGTAGTCATCGTTGACGGTCGTGCTCGTGGTATCATCGCCAAGAACCTGACAACAGGTAAGTTGGAGCGTTTCTCCGCCAATGCTGTCGTTATCGCTACTGGTGGTTATGGAAACACTTATTTCCTCTCTACCAATGCCATGGGATGTAACTGTACCGCTGCCGTTCAGTGCTATCGCAAGGGTGCCTACTTTGCAAATCCCTCTTACGTGCAGATTCACCCCACCTGTATTCCTGTTCATGGTGACAAGCAGTCTAAGTTGACGCTGATGTCTGAGTCACTGCGTAACGACGGTCGTATCTGGGTTCCTAAGAATATTGAGGATGCCAAGGCATTACAGGCAGGTACCAAACAAGGCTGGGAGATTCCTGAGGAGGATCGTGACTACTATCTGGAGCGCCGCTATCCCGCCTTCGGTAACCTCGTTCCTCGCGATGTTGCCTCTCGTGCAGCCAAGGAGCGTTGCGACAAGGGCTTTGGTGTGAACAACACTGGTCTTGCTGTATTCCTTGACTTCTCGGAGTCTATCAACCGTCTGGGACTCGACATCATCATGCAGCGTTATGGTAACCTCTTCGAGATGTACGAGGAGATTACAGACGTGTTCCCTGGCGACGTTGCCAATGAGATCAATGGTGTGAAGTACTACAAGCCGATGATGATCTATCCTGCTATCCACTACACGATGGGTGGTATCTGGGTAGACTATGAGTTGCAGACCACGATTCCTGGACTGTTCGCTATTGGTGAGTGTAACTTCTCTGACCACGGTGCTAACCGTCTGGGTGCTTCTGCGCTGATGCAGGGCTTGGCCGATGGTTACTTCGTGCTGCCTTACACCATCCAGAACTACCTCGCCGACCAGGCTGTTTGGCCGAAGGTCAGCACCGATCTTCCTGAGTTCGAAGAGACTGAGAAGAAGGTGGATGCAGAACTTGACCGTCTGCTGAACATCAAGGGTAAGCGTTCTGTCGATTCCATCCACAAAGAACTCGGCCACATCATGTGGGAGTATGTTGGTATGGGTCGCACCGCTGAGGGTCTGAAGGAAGGTCTGAAGAAGATGCACGAACTGGAGAAGGAGTTCGATGAGAACCTGTTCGTTCCTGGAACGAAGGAGGGTCTCAATGTCGAACTCGACAAGGCAATCCACCTCCGTGACTTCTTCACGATGGGTCAACTTGTTGCTTTCGACGCTCTCTCTCGTAATGAGTCCTGCGGTGGTCACTTCCGTGAGGAGTACCAGACCGAGGAAGGCGAGGCCAAGCGCGATGACAAGAACTACTTCTACGTAGGCTGCTGGGAGTACAAAGGCAAGGGCAACGAGCCCGAACTCATCAAGGAGCCGCTGGAGTACGAGGCTATTAAGGTACAAACCAGAAATTATAAGAACTAAGAGATGACGATGAAAGAACTTTTTTCAGAATGGCAAGATCAGAAAAGCCTATTGATTACTTGCATCATTTTAGATGTTGCTATGATTGGTATAGGTAAGAGTTTGCCGATAGCAATCTCTGGGCTGTTGATGTTAATATGTCTGATTTTAGCTTTACGCATCACTTATAAAAATAAATAACTATGGCAAAAAATATTAGTTTTACAATAAAGTTCTGGCGCCAGAACGGCCCCAAGGACGCAGGTCATTTCGATACGCACGAAATGCACGACATCCCCGATGATACCTCATTCCTGGAGATGCTTGACATCCTGAACGAGGAACTCATCAACGAGGGCAAGGAGCCCTTCGTGTTCGACCATGACTGCCGCGAGGGTATCTGCGGTATGTGCTCACTCTACATCAACGGTACGCCTCACGGCAAGACCGAGCGCGGTGCTACCACCTGTCAACTCTACATGCGCCGCTTCAACGATGGCGATGTGATCACCGTCGAGCCTTGGCGCTCCGCTGCCTTCCCAGTGATTAAGGACTGTATGGTAGACCGTAATGCCTTCGATAAGATTATCCAGGCAGGTGGCTACACCACCATCCGCACTGGTCAGGCTCAGGATGCCAACGCCATCCTTATTCCGAAGGAGGATGCCGACGAGGCTATGGACTGCGCTTCTTGCATCGGCTGTGGCGCTTGCGTCGCTGCTTGTAAGAACGGCTCCGCCATGCTCTTCGTATCATCTAAGGTATCTCAACTCGCCCTGCTTCCTCAGGGACGTGTAGAGGCTGCCCGTCGTGTGAAGAACATGATTGCCAAGATGGACGAACTCGGTTTTGGTAACTGCACCAACACCCGTGCCTGCGAGGCAGTATGTCCTAAGAACGAGACCATCAGCAATATCGCTCGCCTCAACCGTGAGATGATCAAGGCAAAGTTGGCTGATTAATCTCTTGTGATTCCAATCGTTCGGGCGGATTAGCAATCCGACCGCAAGGAGAATAAGGATTTGCAATCCGCCCCAGCGATTTGGATGACTACCTTATTAATATTATTAACTTACAGAATAGCGTTTCTGTTCGTACTTATACATAGATATTGAGCTTTTGCTCTTGTTCTTTGAATCCGAATACCGCCAAATCATTCGCACAAAGAGAACAAGCAGTCGAAGGTTCACGCTTTTAGGGCGTGGACTGTTCATGCTTGTTTTTGTGCAGGTCACTTGGCGGTAACCAGGATTCAGATAAGCATCGAATGGTTCCGCCTTTTTGTTTTAACCAATCATCATATGAAACATAAATGCTATATTTTGACGAGCATAGTAACGATTTTACTCATCAGTATTAGTTTCATTTCATGTAGTAAAAGTGATAGTGATGAAGGCGGCCTTGGAGGCGGAGAATGGTATATGTCAGGACTTTACTACACGATGGATCAATTGAACCAAAGCATGTACGACCTCTTTAATGGAGACTGGAGCAACTGTCCTACTAATTGTTTTGATTCCAATGGAAAGTTAAATGTAACCTATCAACAACCATCTACATACGAAATAACTTTGGATGGATTTCTTAGAATAGTTACATATCCTTCAATGAAATTAACGACAGATGGTTATCGCTTTATCCAAATTGTTAATTCCAATACATTGATAATCTATTTTGATGGTGCCATATACAAAGCCGATTATCAATATGGAACAAAAGTGTATGAACTTGAAGGTAATAAATTCACAGGTCCTTTGGCAGTTTTTGCGGATGATCCTAGATATCTTACATATACTCGTGAGGGTGATTATCTGATTGTTAGTGTTGAAGGTAATGTTGAGAAAATAGCCATTTCTGGCAATTCCCTAATATTTGATGATCTCAAGTTTGATAAAATTAGCACAGCAAAATCTATGAGCACGACAAACATAGTGGATGGTTCTTCTCCGAACACAAATAATAACACCAATCTAAATAATTACTCTTCCTGCCCTGACGAAAACCACCCGCACTTGATAGACCTAGGATTATCTAGTGAAACCAAATGGGCGTGCTGTAATATAGATGCAAATGCCCCAAGTCAGTATGGTAATCAATATGCTTGGGGAGAGACCACATCAAAGAGTGATTTTAAATGGAACAACTATAAATATACCTATAACAATATAGGTAATGATATCTCAGGTACCCAGTATGATGTGGCTCATGAGAAATGGGGTGGCTCATGGTGCATGCCAACTAAGGATCAATTTGAAGAGCTTCTCAATAATACAACATCTGAATGGTTTGTAGCGCCAGGAGATGTTATAGGACGGAAATTTAAAGGAAAAAATGGTAATATGATATTTCTTCCTTTGCTGAATAGCGAAGCGAAAGGAGCTTTTTATTGGACATCGACGAATAGCGAAACACAAAGCAGTCAGTCTTACAAATTATACTTTTCGACAGATTATAGGAATGTTGAAATAAATGCTTCCAATCATTGCGAAGGATTTTCTATTCGTCCAGTCCAAGGCAATATTGCAGGAGGAGGCGGTGGAAGTTCTTCTGCATATATAGCACTTTTAGCTGGAACTTCTAGTAAACAGTGGACATGGGATACTGAAACAACTGGGGCTTGCTGGGGAAACATGGGTTATTGTGGTGGATCTGGCGAGGAAGTCGGAACTTCAGGTCTTGGTCAATGGTGGGGCGTATCAAGTGAAGAAGATTTTACTGGGCAATATGACCATTACGTTGGAGAATTTTTGGGAGATTCAAATATGAATGCCTATATGGTATTCTCGACTGATGGAAAAATAGCCTCATATAATGTCAGTAACGAGGTAATCCGCCAAGGGACATTCTTGTTGGAAGATATTAATAATAATAACTGGAAAATTGCCAATCTTCATACAACCTCAGGATCTATTTTATGGCCATTCCAGATTAATTGGAAGATAAACAACTGTGACCCATATCCAACTACATTTGATGTGGTATATCTAACAGAGTCTAAACTTTGTCTTGTTTATCCAGATAATGGTAATTTCAGTGGTTTAGGAAATTGGGGAGAAGCTACTTTCTGGCATTTCAAAAAGAAATGAAACACACCACTAACAGGGGGACTTCTGTTAGAGGTGCTCGCATAGTCTGGCACATTGTGAGGTAAGAGGGGAGGCTTACGGCTTCCCTTTTTGATTGATGTCTCAAAGATTTTTGCCAGATTCCTTTGCTGTTTCAGAGAGAAAAGTGGAACAGGCACTAGGGAATGATAGCCTGCCTTCATTCCACCTCGAACTTTACAGCGACATTATATTTGGAGGAGATTTGTTCAGTGTAATTGAATAAAAAGTGCTGCTTTTGTTTGGCAGTATTGAATAAAATGCGTAACTTTGCCCACAAAAGGACAAGATATGGCAATCACAAAAGAAACTTTCAGAACACTTATCAAAGAGGGGCAAGAGACTCTGGGAGAAGTAGAACTATACAATCGCCCATACGAATTTGAAGAGAATGGGCGATATGTGCTTGTTGGCGTCAGACAGGCAGGCAAGAGTTATATGCTCTACAAACGTGCCAAGCAATTATTAGCCAGTGGCCACAGCCTTCAAGAAATGGTGTATATCGACTTCGATGACGAACGATTGTTAGGTATGGCTGCCGCCGACCTGGATCAAATTCTTCAGGCATACGGCTCTGTCTATAGTCACAGGCCCATTCTTTTCTTTGACGAGATTCAGAATGTCGACGGCTGGGAACACTTTGCCCGTCGGCTGGCTAATCAAAAATATCAGGTATTTATCACGGGCAGCAATGCCAAGATGCTGAGCCGCGACATACAGACTACCCTTGGTGGTAGATATCTGGACGGAAAAGTGTTTCCATACTCTTTTGCTGAATATCTTGATGCTCAAGACATAGCCTTGGCAAAGGAATGGCAGCACGGGAAAGTGCGTTCCCAAGTTCAGCAGGCTTTTACCCTGTTTTTATTATGGGGTGGTTTCCCAGAATTACTTTTGTATCGGAATAAACGTCGCTGGCTAAACGATCTTTACGAGAAGATCCTGCTTGGCGACGTGATTCAGCGCAACAAGGTGAAAAATGAAATGGCGCTGCGCCTCACCATCAAACGTCTGGCAGACAACGTGATGCAGCCAACATCCTATAACAGGGTTGCTAACTTGGTGAAAGGCACAGGTGTGAGCACATCGGTAGCCTCCGTCATTGACTATGTACGCTATGCCAAAGAGGCTTGCATGCTGTTCCCTTTAGAGAACTATGCCTCCAAGTTTGTAGAGAAAGAGACCGTCAAGAAGCACTATTTCGTAGATAA